>Ga0208330_1000632_pt1 | contig 14561 bp, 10 predicted proteins | sample DeeseametaMP1896_FD_184180 | JGI IMG/M metagenome (GOLD analysis project Ga0208330, IMG submission 184180) | Marine microbial communities from the Deep Pacific Ocean - MP1896 (SPAdes) | ecosystem: Environmental > Aquatic > Marine > Oceanic | place: East of Hawaii, North Pacific Ocean | collected...
TGGATCCGGACGACTACCACGCGTCCCAACTCTTCGGAGCCGAGCGCCGTGCGGCCGGATCGAACGGCATCACCTGGCCCAGCGTGCGCTTTCCCGAGGGCCAATGCATCGCCGTCTTCTGGCCCGATGTGATCCCGATCCCGACCCAAGGGGCGCATTTCGCGTATCACTGGGATGGGGAGCGTGTGGATTACGTGAAGCGTTTCGATGATGGAGTGGTGTGGCAGGTGTCGTGATTTGTACGTCGATGCCCTATTCCCTGCGGTTTGGAGTAAGCGGTGCACCGACCCTGAAGCCACGAACAACTGGACGTCATTCACCCACATTTACAGAAGCTTGATCCTCAAGTTCGTCCAATCTGGCAGATGCCCTGAAAGATCCGCTGCGGACATTCGCGTCACCCTCGGCTTCAAGATAGATCTCGCGAAGAAGGTCAAACAACTGCGGGTACGGCTCAAACCCATCAGGCAGACCTCGAATTGCGCGCACGATCTGGAAATCAGTAAAGTCGCCCCGCAAGTTAGCAACGTCTCCCTGCTCGAGCAGTGCCAAAGCGTCCAGAATGGCGCCTCCAGGTTGCTCAAACGCCAACCTCTGTCCGCGCAATCTTTGGAGAGCGTTGTCTTTCGAGACCCGATAAACCGCATTTGTCTCTTCAAGCGCAGCTATCGCGGCATTTCTATCACCACCGGCAAGCCGCACGAAGTAGAACAGAGGCAGCCACTGGCGCTGAACCTTGGCGGAGACGCAGACATATTCGATTGGCGATCGCACCTGCTCTCGATTGAGATACGCCATCAGAACAGCTTCCGCATCCAGCGCCTGACCCTCAATGCGTTCTACGACTCGACCGTCTTGGTCGACTGCATGGACATCACCAACCAAGCGCAACGCAGGTGCGCCCTCCCGTTCGTCGAACTCGCCTTCCCTTATGAATTCGAGCTGATCCGCCAGCGCGCGATCTATGACAATGCGCTTGGAGCCCGTGTCCATCTCTCCTTTTTCTGTGTCCACTATAAGCGCGCGATCGGCTCCGATGTCGCTGAGACGTGACGCGCTGGCCAAGAGCACCCTTTGCGCTGCACGATCACGCTCCCGGAGTATCTCCAACAGATCCCCGAACTTGATCTTTCCAGACTGGCCGGGATACCGAAACAGGATCGTGCCGTCTTCCAGACCATTTGCATCCCTGCAAACGATCACGGGAGGCGTCGGGTGCTTTTCGACATGGATCACGCCAACGGCGTGGCCGCCGATCTCGATCACATCGCGCGAGAACACGGGCGTTGGAGTGAGAAGCGTCTTCGCTTTGTCGGTGATCCGAACGATGTCGGTGTCCTGAAACGCAGTGTCCGGCATGCCGGCAACACGACACTCGGCATCGGTGACCCCGATGAAGACGAAACCGCCGCGGTTGTTCGCCAGCGCCGCGATTGCGCGAATGATCGGCTCCATCCGGCGCGGGTCGAACTGTGCTTTGCATTCCTGCTCCGAGGTCTCTCCATCGATCAGATACCAGTGACCATCAGCACGCTGCACGAACCGGGCAAGCGCGCGATCGGCGAGCGTCTGTTCACGCTGGGCCGCGCCTTCGATCACCACGCCCACCTCGGCTGGGGCGAAAGTCGCGAGGAACGCGTCAAGCTCAGCGTCGGTCGCTTCAGGCACCTCTGGGCCATAGTCGCCGGATCGAATTCCGGTGATGCGACCGGAATTCACCGGGCGGTCCTGCCGGTTGAAGTAGAACTGGATATCCCGGTTCCGCATTCCGCGGCGGAGCATGGCCTTGATGAGGCCGATCTCTTCATCCGTGATTGACCTGCGGGGCATCCCTTACACCGAAAACACCTTCTGCACTTCGTCACCGAAATGGTTGATGACCTTCACGCAAATCTGCCCGCTCTCTGGACGCGGGAACGGGTGCGACAGCGTGGTATGCAAGGTAGCCCAGGCTTCCTCGTCAATCTCCGCCTTCAACGCGCGCTTCAACGCCTTGTAAGGATCGCCGGAGGCTCCGCCGAGGAAATAGGCGTGGCGGACAAAGAAGCTCTCCTGGTCATAGTCGTCATCAATGAACCAGCAGGCAATATCGTCGGCCGGATCGTCCGAGGATTTCACCTCGCCAGTGGTCGGGTCGAAGATGTCCACGCCCTTGATCTCGACCTGGATCATGCCGTCGCCCGCGTCGCGCACGTCGATGTCGGGCTCACCGAAGACGACGAACAGGTTCCCTGCCCCGGTGTTCTTCAGCTTGTCGCCCATGCGTATGTCCTGGTTCATCCGTGCTTTAAGCACCTTCAGGCGGCCGAGGTTCAGCATCGAGTCGTCTACCTCGGGCGCGAACTGGAAGCCGCAGATGATCAGGATATCGAAGGCATCGCGCGCCTCGCGGGCGGCATTGCGGACGAACTCGTAGCCGACCGCGTCATACTCCGGGCCAATGGCGATGGCGGCGCGGCGAGTAGCGCCGCGTTCCTCGTAGCGAGCTTCGAAGGCGACATAACCCTTACCGGGCCACGGCTCGACCGAGTCGAACTCGAGCCGCTCGCCTTTCTTCGTATTTTGCACGCCTGCGGACTTGAGATGCTCCATGACCACTTGCGCGAAGTCAGTCTGTTCCTTTGGCACCACGCGGGGCGGCAATTCGCCTTCGTCGTCGCGCAGCATGTCGAGGATGCGAGGATCGTCGTCGGACGGGATAACGCGATAGGGCGACAGGCTTTCGACTGTGAACGGCCCGGCGACGCGGGTGATCTTGGGGTCGTCATATGGCCGATCGTAGAGTGGTTCGGCATTCCGGTTTCCCTCGATTTTGATCGACTCGTCGATCGCGTTTTGGCGGGCTATCCTCGCTTCCCAATAAGCCCGAAGAGCGTCTTCAGCTACTTCAGACCAAGGTGTTATCGGGCTTTCTGGCAACGTATCGAACGTCCACCCCTCGCTCCGCGCCTTGTTTAAGCTGGCCAAGGCCTCTTCCGCTTTGCGGCGCTTGGCGGGTGTGGCCTCGGGCTCCCACGATTTGGCTACTGCAAAAAGCTTTGCCTGTTCCGAAGGCCATGGCGTTCCCGGAGTACGTGGTACCTCCCATTCCATGAAGGCATTTGCTGGCGCCTTCTCGCCTGAGTGCAGTTTGACGTCTCCAGATCCCGCGAAGTCAACTAGCTTGCCCTTGCGGCCACCAAAGACCACCTCGAAGGGCTCGGGGTGGCCTTTGAGGGTTTCATTGAGCGAAGCCAAGGCTTCATCGACCGCTGGAGTGTACTCGTCCCAAAGGTCGTCAATGGCCGAATTATTAGCGATATCCTTCAGCTGAATGTGAGGTACCCTGTTATAGACGAAACCAAGGTCTATCCGACCTGCGTGGCGTGTATCTGGCGGGACCTGCTTTGTAATCTCCGCCTCTTTGTCCCGCCCTGCATCGCTATCGCGAAGCAGAAAGTATGGGAAACGCGCGCCAACCAATCTCGATCGTGCAAGCGTCAAAGCGACCCGGGAGGTATCGATCGTGATCCAGCGCCTGCCCCAGTGTTCAGCGACGTAAGCAGTCGTGCCAGAACCGCATGTCGGATCAAGCACGAGGTTGCCCGGATCAGTCGTCATCAAGATGCAGCGTTCAACGATCTTGGTATTGGTCTGAACGACGAAGACTTTGTCTGCGGTGAAGGAACCCGTACCGACGTCCGTCCAAACATTGTTGATCGGAGCAGCATCGAAGTCTTTCAGTTTTCGAACGTACTGGAATGTGTTGTTTGACGTGAGAAAAACTCGGCTTGAGGCTTTCAAGCGGCCCATACCAGTCTGGTTGGTTTTCCACCCACCCTTTCCAGGTCCCGCAGACACGCCAAAGTGCTGGACCTTAAATGTCGCGCTGTCGGGCGAGCTTTGGCTTGTCAAATTGTCGGGTCGAAATAGGTCTTCACCCGGTGACAGATTGGCGGCGCCGGATATTTCGTCGCTCGTCGCCGTTCGTGTCAGGTCTGAAATGTCAAAGACCTTTTTGTAGAGCGAGGCCGACGCCAATTCAGCCTTATCGAAGTAGAGCTGGTGATATTTTACATGCGGCTTGGATTTGGCGTACCAAACGATGCTGTCGTAGACACCCGCGAGAGTAAGTGTTCCTCCACTAGGGCTTCCAGCACCACTCGTTGTCTTTAAAACAATCTGACTGATGAAGTTCGCCTCACCGAAAACCTCATCCATTAGCGCACGAACACGGTGGACGTTCTCATCGCCTATCTGGACGAAAACAGACCCTGTTTCACTAAGAAGGTCCTTGGCGATAGACAACCGGTCCCGCAAGTAGCTGAGATAGGAGTTAATACCGTCTTTCCATGTGTCGCGGAATGCGCGTATGACTTCCGGCTCACGACTGACGTGCCCCGCGGAGCCGTCTTTAACCTTCGTATCAAAGACCTTTGATTGCCAATTCGAGTTGAACTTGATGCCATAGGGTGGATCCATATAGACGCACTGCACCTTGCCGCGCAGGTTCTCGCGCTCCGCGAGACTCGCCATCACCATCAGCGCGTCGCCCAGGATCATCCGGTTCTGCCAGTTCTGCTCGTGCTGGTAGAACTCCGTCCGCGCCTCCAGCTCCTCGGGCCGCCCATTGAAATCCGCAAACAGATCGGGGATGTCTGCCTCGGCCTCGCGCCGCCGGGCCGTATCTCGTTTCAGCCGCTCGATGATGGCGCGGGGGTGGATCTTCTCCTGGATATATACCGGCGGCGCATCGACATAGAGGTCGGTCTCATCCTCGGCATCCTTGCCCCGCCAGACAAGCTGCGGGTCAAGATCGGTATTGCGCGGATAGCGCAACTTGATCGGCCGCGCCTCGTCCTCCTCCACAAAGCCCTGCTGCTCAGCCGTGGGGATCATCGTGCGCTTGGCGGCGTCGTGCTTGTAGTTTTCAACGTCTTGAGGTTTCGGGGGCTTCTTGGCCATGTTGTTATTCCTCTGCCCGCGCTTCGGTGGCGTGGATCAGGACGGCCTGCTTCACGCGGAATTCTTCTGTCATCATCTCAAGGCTTTTCTTACTCAAATCGCCCAGCCGGTAATCACCGCTCCATGACATGAACGCGCGCGTCATGAAGCCGTGCAGGCTTTGGCGGCGCATCTGCGGGACCAACTCTGGGGAAGTATTGACCATCGACCCCGCCCGCAGGACCGAGATGCCTACGGGTGAATAGAGCCAGACGTATGCCTCGTTGGTGGTCCGAAGCATGTCTTCGCACTGACCGAAGACACGGTCTGACTTCGAGAAAGGTGGCTTGCTGAACAGTTCGAGGTCGATGTGGTCGACCATCTTTGCCTGGATCAGGTAGCCTTTCGAGACGTCGAAGCCCTTGCCTGACATGCGCAGGACCAAGCCTAGGTCTGCCCCAAAGCGCCTCTCTTCCGACTGCGGGCCACGCCAGGGAAGCTTGCGGGTTTCCACTCGCCACGACATTCCGCCGACGAACGCGCCATCGACACTGCGCTCGATCCGGTCGGCCATACGGGACGTAAAGTCGTCCTCGTCATGAACAGATCGGCCAATGCGTCCGCAAAGGTCATCGGTCTGCGACACGATCTGTCCGACAACGGCTTGAATGGCTTCATCAAATCTGTGGAACATACTTACGCTACTCTTGAGGAAATCAACTGACCAATGAAGGTCCTTACATCACCGGCGAATGTGTAGGGGTTATCAAGTTCGACAAACGCCCAGCGACCGAACCGACCGAGCGCGTTCACACCCGGCACCCAGCGGGTCTGCATCGTGTCCGCCTTTGCAGCGTCCTGTTCACTGCGCCGCCCCTTGACCTCGACGACGAGATTGAGCGGGTCGTCCGGGCCCCTGCCATCATCCACCTTCAGGATGTAGTCGGGCCGGTACCGATGTGTCTCGCCGCGGTATTCGTACGGCACTTCGAAGCCGAGGTTGTGGTTCTTCACATAGGCCAAACAGATGTCGGACAGCTCTCGTTCGATTGCGGTCGCGAAAGCCTTTTCCCAATCCTGGTCCGCGACCACGTAGTCCACGTGACAAAGCGAAGGATCGGTCGGCACCAGATCAGTCTTCGACGTTGCGAAGTCGACGAAGCTGGTCGAGCCTTCCTCGTTGTAAGGGTTCGGGATGGCCCGGACGAATTCCCGCGAAGAAGACGGCGCGCATGCCCGAGCAATCCGTTCCGCAGCCTTCTGCGCCATCGGGCGCCACAGGAACACTCGCTTCAATGCTTCCCGGTTCTGGCCGTGACAGGTCAGACAGTCGTTGAACCAGCGCTCCGTGATCCTCAGCAGCTCTCCAAAGCGATGGAGTGGGATTTCGGGCGTGGGTGACTGCGGTTGCTCTTTACCCGGGGTGAACAGCTTGGGTTTCGAGTCCTCCCGGATGTATCGGCGCAATGTATAGCCGGCCACCGCGTAATAGACGGACTTCATCCGCTGGCTCTCGTAGTTGCCCAGATTGAGTTCGATGCCTTCACCGACGATCGGTTCAACGTCTGTCGAGGTGGGGATGTCGTCAGGCGTGACCGTAAGCTTCGAGTCGTCCGTGAAGTTGGCAATCAAAGGCCCAGGCGGATAAGCCACCCTGTATCCCGAGATGTTCGGAAAGCGGATTTCGCAAGCAGCGCGTTCCGGCAAGGCACGGACCCGTGTCATTCGCGGCGGCGGAGTGATCTTTGCCGGCGACGGGCTTTGAGTGAAGTCGAACGGAACACCGAGGACGTCAGCGTACTCGGGCAAGAGCTTACCATCCTTTCCTGGTGTGTAGCTGACCCTGCGCAGGCCGCGACCAACCACCTGTTCGCAAAGGAGCTGCGTACCGAAGGCACGGACCCCGAGAATGTGGCTCACAGTATTGGCGTCCCAGCCTTCGGTCAGCATCGAGACCGAAACGACACAACGAACTTCGCCACCGAGTTTTCCAGGTTGGCCAACCGTGTTCATTACTTCCCGAAGAATCTGTGCGTCCGTCAATTTCTCTGCAGCGGCAGCACCATCTCGGCGAGCGACTTCATTGCGGAACTCGTCAATCTCTTTGGCCGCCGCTTTGCGAAAATCGTCAGGAAGAGAATCTCCGGATTCCAGCGCCTCGCTATCGATCAAGACGGTTCACGGCTTGTCACGCCAACGAGCATTCTCGGTGACATTGGAAAAAAGCTTCAACTTGCCCTCAACAAGCCTGATCTTTTGTTCCTTCCCGAATTCTTCCGAGCGCTCGTAACCGGATATGAAGTCATATATCAGCTTTGACGTAGCCGTATTATTCGCGACCACGATGAATACAGGCGGGCGCCCGACATTTGCTTCCAGCCATTCTTGGAAAGTAGTCTCATAGTGGCGATACAAAGCCTCGACAGCTCCACGCAAAAGCTCGGGCAACTCCTCCGGATCAAGCGTGTCGGTGCCTTTCTTTCTCCCCTTCTTCGGAAGAGAGTTTTTAGGAAGATTTGTATAGAGAGCTCGATACTTTGGCATGTCTCCCGAGACAGCATCGTCTAGAACCGGTAGGCGCGGCGTCTTGACAATTCCGCATTCAATTGCGTCCATCAAGGAAAAGTCCGAAACGACCCAAGGAAACAGAGTTCCCTCAGGATAGCCAGACCCCCGAAGAAAGAATGGCGTGGCGGATAGATCATATACGGCTTGCACGCCCAGCTTTCTTGACACCGCCTCAATGCCAGATATCCAAACACGAGCTGCTTCGCTATTTTTCTTTGCCTCGTCCTTTTCTTCTGAGTCGAGTTCGTTCTCCTCGCTCTCTCCTGGCTTCTCTCTGTAACAATGATGCGCTTCGTCATTTAGGATGATCACTCTCTTCAGCCCCATCAATTTTGATGCGACACGCTGGATCATCTGACCTTCTGTTTCCAAGAACCTTTTCGGCTCATCACCTCTATCTGCGAGGATTTTCCGTGCTTCTGGCTTGACCGAAATAGTCTCGCGCAACTGAAAGGCGTGGTAGTTTGAAACCACCACCCTAGCCTTTCGAAGATCCCCCAACATTTCCGGTGGAACGATCCGACGCTTCGGGTCCTCAAAATAATTTTCGCTTTCCTCGGGTTGAAGAACACGCAAGCGATCCCGGATCGTTATGCCCGGAGCGACGATCAGAAATCCGTTGGTGAAACGACTGCTCGTTGGTCGACGTGCAGCGTTGATCGCCTGCCATGCAATCAGCAACGCCATGACCGTCGTCTTACCCGAACCAGTCGCCATTTTTGCTGCTATTCGAAAAAGGCCGGGATTTGCGGCCTCATTGGCGGTGAACAGCTCTTCACGGTAAGACTTTGGCGCCACTTCGGTGAGCCAAATAATAGTTTCTACTGCTTCAAGCTGGCAGAAAAAGAAAGGAAACTCCCTGACAGAGGTATCACGCCACCATCGGAGAAGACGTTCTGTTTCAGCTGTCACGTTCCACTTCGAAGACGGCAAATTTCGCCACTTATCGACTTCTGGGCGAACGAGTTTTACCAAAGTGTTTTGGGTTCCAATTTCCTCCGAACCCAATTCAAGTTCAGTTTGACCAGAAGAACGCCTTGGCGCCGCAACTGGCACGACATAGCCAGGATCTCGCCTGCCCTGCTTCGTCTTTCCTGTGGGTTGCCCTCTAGAATCCAGGACCCAATGCTCAGTAGGCTCGCTATACGGCGTATTTAAGATTGGATTGATTTCAAACGGCTGAATCAACAGAGCTACCCCTCGCCTCTCGGTACTGTCGACTTTCTACACTCGTGAGGCCGATGACAACCGGTCTTTGTCTTACTTTTCCTGATCTTGACCACCCGGCAACGCCAAGCATCGCTTCAGAACAGGATTTGTCCATCCGTTGTGTTGTGATCTTTTAGAAAGGTGGTCAGCCAGGGGCACTCAAGACCGTTTCTCCTCGCCATCGGCAATCTCATCCGCGAACCACCGCCCCTTCTGCACCCGCTTGCCCAGCGTCTCGATGAATCCATCAAACCGTTCCCGCCCTTTGGCCTGCGCCGCGGCTTGCTGCTCCGGCGCGATCGGCGGGGTGATGGTGAGCCAGAAGCGGACGAAGAGCGCGAGCGTCTCGGTCGTGATCCGCTGGTCGCGTTCCAGCCGCGCGACTTGGCGGGAAAGGCGGTCAAGGCGGCGCGTCAGGGCGGCCTCCTGCATGTCGGCATGGTCGGGGGAGAGGAAGGACTCGACGGCCGCTTCGACGATGGCGGAGCGGGTCACCCGTTTCCGGTCTGCTAAATCATTGATCCGGCCGATGAGATCGGCTGGCAGAGAAAGGTTTAGGCGGTCGCGCATGGGTCAGTCCTCAGAGATCGATACCGTCATTGCGGTCCATCGAGGCTTGGCGGGCCACCTGCCCCATTTGCTTGCGCAGGGCCTGCCGTTGCCGTGCAGCCTCTTCCGGTTCGTCGTCGAGCATCATCTCGAATTCGCGCGCGGGTTCTGCAGTCTTTTCCGGGGCTACGGCCACATGCTCGGGCAATTCTGGCTCCCGGCGAAGACCGGCGTTCGCTTCATCCGCATTGGTCGACGGCGCCGACGCGCCCGTCGGTGTATCGGCTCCGATGATCGGAAGTGATGACCATGGATCATCCTGCATCGCCGGATCGCCTTGCTGGGGCTCAGGTGGCGGCACCACGCGATCGACGAACCGCTTGTCTTCGAAATACCGCGCCTTCTTCGCGCGGATCGGCGGCGACCCCGCGACCATGACGATCTCGTCGTCGGGCGGAAGCTGCATGATCTCGCCCGGCGTCAGGAGCTGGCGCGCGGTTTCGGAGCGAGACACCATGAGGTGACCCAGCCAAGGCGCCAGCCGGTGTCCGGCGTAGTTCCGCATCGCCTTCATCTCTGTCGCCGTGCCGAGCGCATCCGAGACACGCTTGGCGGTCCGTTCGTCGTTGGTCGCGAAGCTCACCCGGACATGGCAGTTGTCGAGGATCGCGTTGTTCTGGCCATAGGCCTTCTCGATCTGGTTGAGCGACTGGGCGATCAGGAAGCTCTTGATCCCGTAGCCCGCCATGAAGGCCAGCGCGCTTTCGAAGAAGTCGAGCCGCCCGAGCGCCGGGAATTCGTCGAGCATCATCAGGACGCGATGGCGACGGCGCGTGTCCTTCAAATCCTCGGTCAACCGTCGACCGATCTGGTTCAGCACGAGCCGGATCAGCGGCTTGGTGCGGGAAATGTCAGAAGGTGGCACGACGAGGTAGAGGGTCGTCGGCTGGTCCGCGCCGATGAGATCGTCGATCCGCCAGTCGCAGCGCCGGGTAACTTGGGCCACCACCGGGTCGCGGTAAAGGCCGAGGAAGGACATGGCCGTCGACAGAACGCCCGAGCGTTCGTTGTCGGACTTGTTCAGGAGTTCCCGGGCCGTGGAGGCGATGACCGGATGCGGGCCGGCATCGCCCAGGTGCCGCGCTGCCATCATGGCTTCTAGCGTCTGCTCGATCGGGCGGCGCGGGTCGGACAGGAAGGCCGCGACACCGGCCAGGGTCTTGTCGCGCTCTGCGTAGAGCACATGCAGGATCGCGCCCACTAGCAGCGAGTGTGAGGTCTTTTCCCAATGGTTGCGTTTCTCGAGGGAGCCTTCGGGATCGACCAGCACGTCGGCCACGTTCTGGACGTCACGCACCTCCCACTCACCCCGACGGACTTCGAGCAAAGGGTTGTAGGCCGCCGAGGTCATGCTGGTCGGATCGAAGCGCAACACCTGTCCATGGCGCGCGCGAAACCCGGCAGTCAGGTCCCAGTTCTCGCCCTTGATGTCGTGGACGATGGCGGAGCCCGGCCAGGTCAGTAGCGACGGAACCACGAGCCCAACCCCCTTGCCCGACCGGGTCGGCGCGAAACAGAGAACATGCTCTGGCCCGTCATGGCGCAGGTAATCCTGATCCAGCTTGCCAAGCACGACACCATCGGAGCTGAGCAGCCCGGCGGCTTCTACCTCGGACCGGTTCGCCCAGCGGGCCGAACCATAGGTATCGACATCGGCGGCCTCGCGCGCCCGGATGACGGACATGGTGATGGCGACGGCGATGGAGATGAACCCGCCCGAGGCCGCGATCGCGCCGCCCTCCCAGAAGACCGTGCGCGCATAGGCGTCGTAGAAATACCACCACCAGAAGAAGGCGGGCGGCGGGTAGATCGGCATGCCGAAGGCCTCGAACCAAGGGCTGCCCAACTGCGCCTGAAACCCCAGCCGCCATGCCACCCATTGCGTCGCGCCCCAGGTCGTCGTGAGCACGATCAGGAAGACGGCGAGGATCTGGCCCCAGAGGATTTTCGTGGCAGTCATGGTCAGGGTCCTTTCCTCAGATGCCGAGCCCGCGCTTGCGCCCAAGGCTCCATTCGATCCCGCCCCCACTGCGCGCGATCCCCGTGATGTGCTGGCCGAGGCGGGGCTCGATTTCGCTGGACCAGGGGACGAGCTGGAAACTGCGTCCGCCGTCGGGGCCGGTGCCCTCGATCATCGCGTAGCGGCCGGAGGACAGGCGCAGCTGGCGGGTGTAGGTGCCGGTCACATGCTCGCCGGACTTTGCCGGGCGATGTGGCAGGCCGGTATCGGTCTCGAGCGTCTGGCCTACGGCTTCGAGTTCGCGCTGCCGCAGGGTCGCGAGGAGATTGCGCTGGAGGATGATCCGCTGTCCCTGCATTTGCGCCAGCCCCGCGTCTGCCAGATGCTCGGCGCGTGCGTCGAGGGCGTCCCGCACCTCTGCCCCGAACCCGCCCATCGCGAGCGGCATGCGGAAACGTTCGACGAGCCGGTGATCGAGCCAGGTCGCGCCCGGCGCGGTGACCTGGCTTTGCAGGTCGAGATCTGACCGGTTGGCCAGGACAAGCGTCGGGCGCGGATCGTCCGGACCGCCGAAGCGGCGCACCTCGACGATGCCGCCCCGCGCAGGCGCGTGGTCAAACGCGTCGAGGCCCCGAAACCGGACATGATGCGCGCGTCCGTCCGTGCCGTCGATCACGGCGTAGGCGGTGCCGGTCTGCTCGTCGTGCAAGCCTGTCTCGACCAGCCGCCCGATGATCGGGTCCCCTGCCCCGCCGCCATCGATGGCGAAGTCGGAGAAGCCCCGGTCCTGCCCGCGCTCGGCGAAGGCGCGGTCCTGCCCGCGCTCGGCGAAGGCGCGGTGCATCGTCTTGATGATGTCGCCGCGTTCGCCCAGATCGCGGAGCGTGCGTTCGGCCTCGAGCCCCAGCATCCATTCGCCGGGGCGTCCCTCCGAGGCGAGACCGAGCTTTCGAAGATGTTGCAGACGACCGACCATCAATCGCCGGATTTGCGGGTCTTTGGGACCGGTCGCGGCGGGGCGCAGATCCAGCAATCCGAGATCGTCGGCATGATGGCGCAGCTCCCGGTCCAGGCGCGTCCAGCGTTCCGCCGTCACCTCGCGTTCCAGTGCATGCTGGATTTCGTGCTCCGGCTTCGGGCCGAGTTCGAGGGCGACCAGGTCCTCGGCACGCGAGCGCAGCCCACTGCTGATGTAGTCGCGCGCGATGACGAGATCGCCGCCGTGATCATCCACGCCGCGGACGATCAGATGGACATGGGGGTTGTCGGTGTTCCAGTGATCGACTGCGACCCAGTCGAGCCGCGTGCCGAGATCGGCTTCCATCCGGTGCGCAAGATCGCGGGTGAAGCCGCGCAGGTCCTCCATCTCTGCGGCATCCTCTGGCGAGATGATGAAGCGGAAATGGTGCCGATCATCCTCGCATCGTTCCGCGAAGTCCGATCCGTCCAGACCGTCGGTTTCGGCATCGAAGAGCAGGCCCCTCTCCCCGTCCCGGCTGACCCCGTCGCGACGCAGATAGGCGAGATGGGTCGAGAGCGGTGCCGCGCGATAGGCTCGGCCCTTGTGGCGGGCAATGCGAGCAGCAACCATGACCCGGCGCGATGACGAGAAAAGCCGCGATCTGCCAAATCGGTTCTGCCCGCGCCCGAAGTTCGAATGACTTCGCTTTTTGCCGCTTGGCCGCGTCGAAACGTGGCCTGCTTTATGCGCCGCCCTTAGAACCTGGTCGACGAAAGCTTTCGGACGCGGGGCGCGCGTGCTGCGAGGCTTGCCGGGTCTGATTCGGAAGTCGTGTTCGGGTTCGGTCATGCGAAAACCCTCCCGTTGCTCGGAACGCCACTGTGCATGCCGGAGCATTGAAATCGTAGGGAAAATCCTCGAAATCTGCACACGACCGACGGCCATGCACGCGAAAACGCCAGTCCTGTCAGGGACTTGCGGAATTCGTGGCATGCCCTTTTATCTTGCCCATCTCCCTTCCCGCCCGTTATCAGAGCACGCCCTTCCGCCGCCTTTGCGACATGGCCCGCCAGAGCCCGAAAAACAACGATCACGCTCATGGCCGTGTCTCCGGGCCGGGCCGGACAACGAAAATACCGAGATTGGGGGCGGCTGGACCCGTTTCGCGGGGCGGTCGATCTGCATCCGGGCTGCCGCCATTTTGTTGTGGATGCGCCGCCGATCTGTCGGTGAACAGCGCCGCCTCGCGCCAATCGGCGACAGTTGCGCGGTTCGGCAGCGGCGCCGTTCCGTCCAGGCGCGGGGCCAGCATCGCGACATAGGCGCGGGTTTCGGCGGGCAGCGGACGGCCTTCCGAGAGGTATGCGTCGTAGCGCCCCGGTCCCGCATTGTAGGCGGCGAGCATGCCGCCGACGGTGCCATAGCGATCGAGCATGGCGCGCAGATAGGCCGTGCCCGCGAGGATGTTGTCGCGCGGATCGAAAGGATCAGCGCCGAGACCGTGGTCCTGCCGCAAGACGGTCCATGTTCCAGGCATAACCTGCATCAGCCCCATGGCCCCGGCATGGCTGACCGCACGCGGATCGCCCGCGCTTTCGGCCTGCATCACGGCGCGGATCCAGTGTTCCGGGATGGCAAAGCGGTTCGAGGCTTCAGCAATGGCGGCCGCATGGAGATCGCGGGCCGGATCACGGATGACGGCCGGGATTTCGGCGAAAGCCGGACCACTGGTCGGTGTTGTCACGGCAAGGCCGGAAAGAAAGAAGGCAGCCCAGATTTGCGCGATGCAAGGTCGCTCGACTGTGATCCGGTTGCTGCGTTTCGATCTGATCAGCGCCATCGCTCAAGCCGTCCCGTCGCGCTTCGGCGGACGGTTCCATTGCAGCGACCAGACCGAGCTTTCGCCGTTGCGGAAGAGGTTGGCGCGGATCGGTTGCGCCAGCATCGGATCGTCGATCAGCACCGAGAAGTATTCGCCGGCCTTTTCCCCAGTGCGCGCCCAGGCCGCCCCGATTTCGCGGGCGAGGTCCCCATCGCCATGGAAGAGGCGGTAGTCCGGGCCGTTCTCGGCCTCGGTCGCCTCGGCCTTGGTCAGCGACACCTCGAGGTCGAGCGTCAACGTTCGGACGTAGCCGGCAAAGCCGGATTTCGTGCGGGTGAATTCACCGATCTGGGGCATAGCGTGCCTCCTTTCTGTTGTTGTGCGGTGTGGGATCCGGATGCGCCGACCCTGCGATGGCACCGTCGACGGTCCAAAGCGGCGTTAGTCGGGCGGTGATCGCGGTGCGCGGCAAAGTCCCGAAGTACCGCCCGTCGAGGCTGTCGGGCGCA
>Ga0208330_1000636_pt1 | contig 14479 bp, 12 predicted proteins | sample DeeseametaMP1896_FD_184180 | JGI IMG/M metagenome (GOLD analysis project Ga0208330, IMG submission 184180) | Marine microbial communities from the Deep Pacific Ocean - MP1896 (SPAdes) | ecosystem: Environmental > Aquatic > Marine > Oceanic | place: East of Hawaii, North Pacific Ocean | collected...
GACACCGTGCCGGTGACCAGAACCCCCTCCGACACCGACTCCAGCCGCAGGTTCAGATCCAGGGGCGCGCCCTCGTCGACGGCGATCAGCTCCACGCCGATCCGCAACGGACTGGGCACCGTGGTCTCGACGGTCATCATCGAACCGGGGCGCCTACCGAGCCGGGAAATGTCGATCACGAGGGGCGACCGTGACCCGCGGTGCGCCGCTGCCTTTGCATGCGTCGCCATGCACGTATCGTACGGGCCGGAATCCGGCTAACGATCGCGTGCTCGCGGTCGGGGCTGCGGACCGGTCAGCGGGCCGCGTAATCGTGGGTGCCCGCGGCGGTGCGCAGCTGGTGCCGGCCCCGGCCCACCGACCGCAGGGTGCCGTTGAGGAAGTCCTCGAACTCGGCGAGTTTGCTGTCGACATAGATGTCGCACTCGCCGCGCAGCCGGTCGGCTTCGGCGTGCGCCGAGTCGATCATCCGGGTGGCCTCGGCGTTGGCGGTGGCGACGATCTCGGTCTGCGCCACGAGCCGCTGCTGTTCCTTGATGCCTTCCTGAACAGCCTTCTCGTAAGCGAGATTGCCGCTTTCGATGAGCCGGTCGGCCTCGGACTTGGCCCGCCCGACGCTGGCCTCGTACTCCCGCTTGGCGGTGGCCGCGATGCGCGCCGCCTCGTCGCGGGCCTCACCGACCATGCGTTCGCTGTGCTGGCGCGCCTCGGCGACCATCCGGTCAGCCTGCGCCTTGGCGTCGGAGAGCAACCGGTCGGCTTCGGCGCGGGCGTGGTTGACCATCGAGTCGGCTTCGGCGTTGGCCGTCGACACGGTCGACTCGGCGTGGTCCTTGGCCTCGCGCAGCAACCCGTCGCGCGCGTCGAGCACGTCCTGCGCGTCGTCGAGCTCACCCGGGATGGCGTCCTTGATGTCGTCGATCAACTCGAGGACGTCACCGCGCGGCACCACGCATCCGGCCGTCATCGGCACGCCGCGCGCTTCTTCGACGATTGCACCCAATTCATCGAGCGCTTCAAAAACTCGGTACACGGCGACACCCTCCAGGCGTAGTTTGACAGTGACCAGTGTGCCTGGTGTTACGTCTGTGACTCAGCTACCGGCGCCGGTGTGTCGTGGTCAATTGCTGGTGCCGCCCATTATGTCAACTCCGGGGCGAACAGCGCGACCAGCGGCTGCACCGACTCAAGAGCGTTCGGCCAACTTGTCGCGCAGGCGGGCGTTGACCGGCGCCGGCAGCAACTTGGTGACGTCACCGCCGAGCGAGGCAACCTCCTTGGCCAACGACGACGACACGAACGAGTAGCGCGGCGTGGTCGCGACGAAGAAGGTGTCCACCCCGGCGATGTGCTTGTTCATCTGCGCCATCTGCAGCTCGTACTCGAAGTCGGTGCCGGTACGCAGACCTTTGACGATGGCGGTCAACCCGCGGTCTTTGACGAAGTCGACGACGAGCCCCTGCCCCGACTCGACGCGCAGGTTCGGCAGATGGGTCGTCGACTCCTCGATCAGCGCGATGCGCTCGTCGATGGTGAACATCCCTTTTTTGTTGGGGTTGATCAGGATCGCGACGACGACCTCGTCGAATTGCGCCGCGGCGCGTTCGAAGATGTCGATGTGACCCAGCGTCACCGGATCGAAGGACCCCGGGCATACCGCACCGCTCATGGATTGCGACGCTAGCAGGGCGGCACCCGCCCCGGCCGGGTGCCCGACAGGCTGCGTCAGTCCCGTTGGGCGGGCTCGATACGGGTGTCGCCGTAGCGGCGCGTCCGCCACGGTGTCCAGCCGTCGGGCCAGGCGATCTCGGGTCCGGACGCCGATCGCTCCACGACGACCACGCTGCCCGGGGCGATCCACCCCCCGGTCGCCAGCGCGGCCAGCATGTCGAGAACCTGTGCGTCCTCGACCTCGTAGGGCGGGTCGGCCAGCACCAGGTCGACCGGCGCGGCGGCCCCGGCGCGCAACGCCGCGGCCACGGCTGACCGATGCACCGTCGCACCGCTCACCCCCAGCGCGACGATGTTGCGCTCGATCACCGCCGCTGCCCTGGCGTCGGCCTCCACGAACAGCGCCGAGGCGGCGCCGCGCGACAACGCCTCCAGCCCGAGCGCACCGGACCCGGCATAGAGGTCGAGCACCGCGATGCCGGCGAAGTCGATCCGCGCGGCCAACATGTTGAACAGCGACTCCCGTACCCGGTCGGTGGTGGGCCGGGTCCCCAGCCCGGCCCGCTGCTGTGGCACCGCGATGCGACGCCCGCCGAGGCTGCCGGCCACGATGCGGGTCAGGCTGATCCCTCGGTCGTCGGCTGCGCTTCGCGCGCGGGCCCATCGCTGTCGACCACGACCAGCAGGTCCCCGCCCTCGACCTGGGCGGTGGCCGACACCGCCACCCGGGCCACCGAACCGGCCTTGGGAGCCGTGATCGCGGCCTCCATCTTCATCGCCTCGATCGTCGCGATGGTCTGGCCCGCCTGCACCGACTCGCCCTCGGTGACGCTGACCGTGACCACCCCGGCGAACGGGGCGGCGACGTGGTCGGGGTTGGTCCGGTCGGCCTTCTCGGCGGCGGGGACGTCGCTGGCGATGCTGCGGTCGCGCACCACGACGGGACGCAGCTGGCCGTTGATGATGCACATCACGGTGCGCATACCCCGCTCGTCGGGGTCGGAGATCGCCTCCAGACCGATGAGCAGTTCGACACCGCGTTCGAGCGTGACGCGATGTTCGTCGCCGTGGCGCAGGCCGTAGAAGAACTGGTTGGCCGACAGGCTCGAGGTGTCTCCGTAGAGCTCCCGGTGGGCCTCGAATTCCTTTGTCGGACCGGGGAACAGCAGCCGGTTCAGCGTAGCCTGACGGACCGGGCCGGGCTCGCTGAGCGCTTCGGTGTCCTCGGCGGACAGCTCTTCCTGCGGCTTGGCCGGCGCCCGGCCCGCCAACGCCTTGCTGCGCAACGGCTCGGGCCAGCCACCGGGCGGGTCACCGAGTTCCCCGCGCAGGAAGCCGATCACCGAGTCCGGGATGTCGAAACGCGCAGGGTCGGCGGCGAATTCGTCGGCGCTGATGCCCGCGCCGACGAGCGCCAACGCCAGGTCACCGACCACCTTGGACGACGGCGTCACCTTGACCAGCCGGCCCAGGATCCGGTCGGCCCCGGCGTACGCCGCCTCGACCTGCTCGAAGCGGTCACCGAGACCAAGCGCGATGGCTTGCTGACGCAGATTGGACAGCTGCCCGCCGGGGATCTCGTGGTGATACACCCGGCCCGTCGGTGCGGGCAGCCCGGATTCGAACGGCGCGTATACCTTTCGCAGCGCCTCCCAGTACGGCTCCAGATCACAGACCGCCGACAGCGACAGCCCCGAGTCGTATTCCGTGTGCGCCGACGCGGCCACGATGGAACTCAACGCCGGCTGGCTCGTGGTCCCCGCTAGCGACGCCGAGGCACCGTCGACGGCGTTCGCCCCGGCCTGCCAGGCCGCCAGATAGGTCGCCAGCTGGCCGCCCGGGGTGTCATGGGTGTGCACGTGCACCGGCAGGTCGAACCTGCTGCGCAGTGCCCCGACCAGCGCGGCGGCGGCCTGCGGGCGCAGCAGACCCGCCATGTCCTTGATCGCCAGCACATGCGCGCCGGCGTCGACGATCTGCTCGGCGAGCTTGAGGTAGTAGTCCAGGGTGTAGAGATTCTCCCCCGGGTCCGACAGGTCACCGGTGTAGGACATCGCCACTTCGGCCACCGCGGTACCGGTCTCGCGCACCGCATCGATCGCCGGTCGCATCGAGTCGACGTTGTTGAGCGCATCGAAGATCCGGTAGATGTCGATGCCCGTCGCGGTGGCCTCCTGCACGAAGGCGTGGGTCACCGACTCCGGATAGGGCGTGTAACCGACGGTGTTGCGTCCGCGCAGCAGCATCTGCAGACAGATGTTGGGCACCGCTTCGCGCAGCGCGGCCAAGCGCTCCCACGGGTCTTCCTTGAGGAACCGCAGCGCGACGTCGTAGGTCGCCCCGCCCCAGCACTCGATCGACAGCAGCTGCGGCGTCATCCGCGCGATGTAGGGCGCGACCATCAGCAGTCCCGACGTCCGCACCCGGGTGGCCAGCAGCGACTGGTGCGCATCCCGGAACGTCGTGTCGGTCACCCCGATCGCCTTGGATTCCCGCATCCAGCGCGCGAACGCCTCGGGACCCACCTCGGTCAACAGATGCTTGCTGCCCCGCGGCGGCATCGCGTCAAGATCGATCTGGGGCAGCTTGTCGTGCGGGTAGACCGTCGACGGCCGCGGCCCGTGCGGCTGGTTGACAGTCACGTCGGCCAGGTAGTTCAGGATCTTGGTGCCGCGGTCCGCCGGGGAGCGCGCCGTCAGCAGGTAGGGCCGTTCGTCGATGAACGACGTGGTCACCCGCCCGGCCCGGAAGTCGGGGTCGTCGATGACGGCCTGCAGGAACGGGATGTTCGTCGATACCCCGCGGATGCGGAACTCGGCCAGCGCGCGGTGCGCACGCGCGACCGCCGTGCCGAAGTCGCGGCCCCGGCAGGTGAGTTTGACCAGCATCGAGTCGAAGTGGGCACCGATCTCGCCGCCCAGAACCGCGCCGCCGTCCAGGCGGATACCGGCGCCTCCCGGCGAGCGGTAGGCGGTGATCCGGCCGGTGTCGGGACGGAAGCCGTTCGTGGGGTCCTCGGTGGTGATCCGGCACTGCATGGCCGCCCCGCGGATCCGCATCCCCTCCTGGGACAGGCCCAGATCCGCCAGCGTCTCCCCGGATGCCAGACGTAGCTGGCTGGAGACCAGGTCGACGTCGGTGATCTCCTCGGTGACGGTGTGCTCCACCTGGATCCGCGGATTGCACTCGATGAACACGTGATGCCCGCGCTCGTCGAGCAGGAACTCGACCGTGCCCGCGCAGGTGTAGTCGATCTGGCGGGCGAACGCCACCGCGTCCTGGCAGATCCTGGTGCGCAGTTCCTCGGACAGATTCGGCGCCGGGGCCAGCTCGATCACCTTCTGGTGGCGGCGTTGCACGCTGCAGTCCCGCTCGAACAGATGCATCACGTTGCCGTCGGCGTCGGCCAGGATCTGCACTTCGATGTGGCGGGGGTTGAGCACCGCCTGCTCGAGATAGACCATCGGGTCGCCGAAGGCCGATTCGGCTTCCCGGCTGGCGGCCTCCACCGCTTCGGGCAGCGCGGCGCGATCGGCCACCCGGCGCATACCGCGCCCGCCGCCGCCTGACACCGCCTTGACGAACAGCGGGAACTCCATGCCTTCGGCGGCCGCCACCAGGTCGTCGACCGAGGCCGACGGCTCCGACGAGGCCAGCACGGGCAACCCGGCATCCCGGGCGGCCGCGATGGCGCGGGCCTTGTTGCCGGTGAGCTCCAGCACTGCGGCGCTGGGGCCCACGAACGTGATACCGGCCTGCGCGCAGGCCGCGGCGAGCTCCGGGTTCTCCGAGAGGAATCCGTAGCCGGGGTAGACGGCGTCGCACCCGGCTTCCAGGGCCACCCGCATGATCTCCGACACCGAAAGATAGGCCCGGACGGGATGACCCGTCTCGCCGATCTGATACGACTCGTCGGCTTTCAACCGGTGCAGCGAGTTGCGGTCCTCGTACGGGTACACCGCGACGGTGTCGATGCCCATCTCGTAGGCCGCGCGGAATGCACGGATCGCGATCTCACCGCGGTTGGCTACCAGGACTTTGGAGATCGAAGAGTTCTGACCGGCCACGGTTCACCCTAACCGCATCGGCCACGCCCAGGTCAGAGAAGGGTCGACCAGTAATTCCAGAACCGGACGAGGATCAGCAGCACGACCGCGGCGAACCACAGCGTCACCACCGACCAGCGCCAGCTGTACAGCGTTCTGACCAGGCGTGAACCGCTGCGCTGGGGGGCCAACGCGATGCCGGCGGTCACCACGAGAAGCGGGATGGTCACCGCCCACACCACCATGCAGTACGGGCACAGCGCGCCGATGCGGTAGAGGCTCTGGAAGATCAGCCAGTGCACGAAGACGGTGCCCGCCAGGGTGCCGACGGCCAGGCCCGCCCAGTACCAGCGGGGCAGGGGCACCCGCGCGACTGCGAGGACGCCGGTGACGAGGACCACGGCGAACGACACGATCCCGATGAGCGGATTGGGAAAGCCGAACAGCGATGCCTGCGGGGTGATCATCACCGAGCCGCAGGACAGCACCGGGTTGATACTGCAGGTCGGCACGTAGTCGGGGTTGATGAGCAGTTCGATCTTCTCGATCGTCAGCGTCAGCGCCGCCGCCAGCCCGACGAAACCGGCGATCAGCACCCACAGCGCGCTACTGCGCGGGACCGCGACCCCGCCCGCCTGGTCGCTCGACGGGGCGTCCTGGCCCACCGGGTCCGCGGTGACGGTCATGATGCCGGGGTGGGCGCCTGCGCCGGCGGCGCCGCTTGGAGCCCGGGCACGTCACCGACGATCTCTTCGATCTTGGCGACCAGTGCCTCGGGGGTGCTGTACTGGTAATCCTCGCCGTTGATCCGCAGCGTCGGAGTGCCGGTGATGCCGGCGGCGCCGGCCATCCCGGCGACCATGTCGACGTAGGTGCCCTTGCTGATGCACTCCGGAACGTTCTCCGAGGCTCCGGCCTGGCGCGCAAGCTCGATCAGCTGGGCATTGTCCGGATAGCTGGTCCCCGTCTCGCTCGGCTGCTGGGCATACAGCGCCGCGTGGAACCGCTGGAACGCCTCGACCGACTGATCTGCCACGCAGTAGGCGGCTCCCCCGGCGCGCGACGAGTAGTTGTCGTTCTGCGGGCGGTTCAGGATGCCGACCATGTGATAGTCGATGGCCGCCGCCCCGGAGTCGGTGATGTTGGTCAACGTCGGGCCGAACCCTTGCTCGAACGCGGCGCAGGCCGGGCACAGCGCATCCTCGTAGAGCGAGATGACGGCCTTGGGCTCGTCGGTGCCCTCCTTGGTGATCACACTGTTCGAGGCGACCCGCACGGACTTGGTCTCCCCGGCGGTGGGCTTCTCGTCCGCCGACATCAGGATGTAGAGGATGAGCGCGGCGGCGAACAGCACCACGATCGAGGTCAATCCGATCTGCACGAACAGATTGCGCTTCCGGTCCGCCGCCTTGAGGTCGTACCGCGCGTTCTTCTTGGGTTTGGAGGCCACGGACACAGCGTACCGGCGCGCAAACGCGGGTTTTAGCGGGCGCGGGTCAAATGCGCGCGGATGGCGGAGATGACCTCCGAGGTGGCGGTCGCGCTGGCCCCACCGAGGGTGAAGAAGTTGGCGAAGCCGTGCACGACCGGCCCGTACTCGCGGTAGTCCACCACGGTGCCCGCCGCGCGCATCGCGTCGGCGTACTGCCTGCCCTCGTCACGCAGCGGGTCGAAGCCCGCGGTGACGACCAGCGCCGGGGCCAGGCCCGAGAGATCGTCGACGAGGAGCGGGGACACCTCCGGGGCGGTGGCGTCGAACCGGGAGCCGCCGAGGAACCGCTCCTTGAACCAGGCGATGTCGCGGCGGGTGAGGAAGAACCCGCGGGCGAACAGGGTCTTGGACCTGGTCTGGCTTTCGTAGTCGGTCACCGGGTACAGCAGCACCTGCAGGCTCGGCGGCGACGCCCCCTCGTCTCGCGCCCGCAGCGACGCCAACGCCGCGAGGTTCGCTCCGGCACTGTCGCCTCCGACGGCGACCCGGTGCGGATCGGCGCCCAACTCGGCGGCGTGCTCGCGGGCCCACAGGTACGCGGCGTAGGCGTCCTCGGCCCCGGCCGGGGCCGGGTGCTCGGGCGCCAGGCGGTAGTCGACGGAGACCACGTGCAGACCACCGGCGCGACAGATCTCACGGCACAGGTCGTCGTGGGTGTCGAGACTGCCCATCACATGTCCGCCGCCGTGGAAGAACACCAGCAGCGGGGCGCCGGATTCGGCGGGACGATAGTGCCGGGCCCGGATCGGTCCGGCGGCGCCGTCCACCTCGATGTCGGTCACCGCCGTGACCGGGATGCGCTCGGCGAAACTGGCGGCCAGCAGCTCGAGCTGGGCCCGTGCGGTGACGTGATCGTCGTCGCCGACCAGCCCGTCGAGACCCAGTGTCTTCTGGCCGGCGAGCATCAGCTGCAGGGTGACGTCGAGGGTGTTGCCGTCGAGGGTGATCGACCGCCCACCCATCAGCAACCGCTTGATCCGGTCGGGTATGTGCGGCAGCGCACGCAGGGTCACGCCCGCAACTCTGTTGGCGACGACGTCGACGGTGCGGATCCTCGGGCGCTGCGTCGGCGCGATGCTCGTCTGCGTCATGTGTGCTCCATCCGTCTCACCCGGACCGGGCAGGTCGCGCCCTCGTGGCGCCGACAGCAATCGGGTCCGATCCCGAAGCAGATTAGGTGACCATCGGCGGCGGCAATATAGTCAACGGCGAAATCGGTGACTCCGGACCCACTGCGGGTGAACGTCGGGGCCACCTTCGAGCATCCACTTCAGCAGGGCAGGTGACATGACCTCGGCGGCAGCAATCCCCACCGTCACACTCAACGACGACAACACGATGCCGGTCATCGGCCTCGGAGTGGGTGAACTGTCCGAGGCGGAGACCGAGCAGGCGGTGTCGGCCGCGCTGGAGGCCGGCTACCGGATGATCGACACCGCCGCCGCCTACGGCAACGAGGCTGCCGTGGGTCGCGCGGTCGCGGCATCGGGCATCGCCCGCGACGAGCTGTTCATCACCACCAAACTGGCCACCGAGGATCAGGGTTTCCAGTCCTCGCAGGACGCGCTGCGGCGCAGCCTGGAACGTCTCGGCCTCGACTACGTCGACCTGTACCTCATCCACTGGCCGGGCGGTGAGCACGGCAAGTACATCGACAGTTGGGGTGGGCTGATGCGCGCCAAGGAGGACGGCCATTCCCGGTCGATCGGCGTGTGCAACTCCCACGCCCAGCACCTCGAAGATCTCATCGCGCTGTCGTTCTTCACCCCGGCGGTCAACCAGATCGAGCTCCACCCACTGCTGAACCAGGCCGAACTGCGGGCCGTCAACGCCGAGAACGGCATCACCACCGAGGCCTACGGCCCATTGGGGGTGGGCAATCTGCTGTCCAACCCTGCCGTCACAGCGATCGCCGAGGCTCAGGGCAAGACCGCGGCGCAGGTGCTCATCCGATGGAACCTGCAACTCGGCAACGTGGTCATCCCCCGGTCGTCCTCGCCGGAGCGGATCGCCGCCAACCTCGACGTCTTCGGGTTCGAACTGACCGACGACCAGATGGCGTCGTTGAACGGCCTGGACAACGGCACCCGGTTCCGTCCGGATCCGGAAACCTACACCGGCGCCTGATTCCCGGACCTCCTCCGGCTGCCCTCCAGCGCTGACGTCGTGCAGCGCCCCCTCATCCGAGCAGTCCCGCGCGACGTCCTGTCCGCACGCAGGCGTGTTCGAGCGTGGCGGATGACTGCTGCCCCGACGGCGGTCGTGATGTAGCGGATCACCGTTGGTCAGGGCGCGGTCATCGTCGGAGAGCCTGGAGAGCCTGGACACCTCGTCCTCGTCGCGGCGGGCTACCCGTAATGTTTAGAAATACCCCATGGGGTGTATGCGGGGTGGGCAGGCATCCGCACCGCGGCCGACGACCGGACAAGGAGGCACACCCGAATGACCCTCGCCGTCGCCCTCGGCTTCGGGGCCTTGATCGGTGTGCTGCTGGGCCTGCTCGGCGGCGGCGGGTCGATCCTGGCGGTCCCCGCCCTGGTCTACGCGGTCGGCCTGGACATGCGTCAGGCGATCCCGATCTCGCTGCTGGTCGTGGGGGTGGCCTCGGCGGTGGGTGCCGTGCCGCGCATCCGCGCTGGGCAAGTGCAGTGGCGGCTGGCGGCGGTGTTCGCCGCCGCGGGCATCCCGGCGACGTTCGCCGGGACCGCGATCAGCACACGTCTGCCCCAGAGTGCGCTGTTGATCGGCTTCGCCGCGGTCATGGTGCTGGCCGGGGCGCGGATGCTCAAGGACACCGCGAGCACCGGCACCGCCTGTGACGTCGGTCAGGACGGCATCGACTGGCGCCGGTGCGCCCCGAGATCCATCCCGGCCGGCGCGCTGGTCGGCGTGCTCACCGGACTGTTCGGTGTCGGCGGAGGGTTCCTGATCATCCCCGCGCTGGTCATCGCCCTCGGGGTGGACATGTCGATCGCGGTGGGCACCTCGCTGCTGATCATCGTCGTCAACTCCGCGGCCGGGTTCCTGTCCCACCTGCAGGGCCTGCAGATCGACTGGGCCGTCACCGCGTCGTTCGCCGGTGCCGCCACGGTCTGCTCGCTGATCGCCGGGTCGCTGGCTACCCGCCTGCACACCGAACGCCTGCAACGCTGGTTCGCCTACCTGGTCTTCGCTGTCGCGACCTTCGTCGTCGTCGACACGATCTGGCTGCACTGAACCGTCTTCGCACTCAACCGATTTCAACCACGACACGGGAGGAACACCATGGACGTGACCATCATCGAGACATCCGGCCTCGGCGACCGCAGCTACCTGGTGAGCGCCGACGGGCGCGCCGCGGTGATCGACCCGCAACGCGACATCGACCGGATCCTCGACCTCGCCCGTGAACACGGCGTCTCGATCACCCATGTTCTCGAAACCCACATCCACAACGACTACGTGACCGGCGGCCTGGAGCTCGCCCGCACCCTCGGCGCCGAGTACGTCGTCGCCGCCGGTGACGACGTGGGCTTCACCCGCAGGGCGGTGACCGACGGAGATGTCGTCGACGTCGGCCCGATGAGCTTCGCCGTACTGCACACGCCGGGCCACACGCACACGCACGTGAGTTATGTCCTGCGCGACGAGTCGGGTTCGGCGGTCGGGGTGTTCACCGGCGGCTCCATGCTGCACGGCACGACCGGGCGCACCGATCTGGTCGACGACAACGACACCGTCGAACTCACCCACGCACAGTTCCACTCGGTGCGCCGGCTGGCCCGCGAACTCGGCGACGACGTCGAGGTCTATCCGACCCACGGATTCGGCAGCTTCTGTTCGGCGACACCGGCCAGCGGCGACAGCTCGACCATCGGCGACGAGCGGCAGAACAATCCGGCGCTGACCAACGACGAGCAGACCTATGTCGACCAACTGCTGGCCGGCCTGGGCGCGTATCCGGCCTACTACGCGCACATGGGCGTCATCAACACCGAGGGCCCCGCTCCCGTCGACCTGTCCCTGCCCCAACCGGTGGATCCGGCAGAGCTGCGCCGCCGCATCGATTCCGGGGAATGGGTGGTCGATCTGCGCAGCCGCACCGCCTTCGCCGCGGGCCATCTCGCCGGCACCTTCGGCTTCGAGTTGTCCACCCAGTTCGCAACCTATCTCGGCTGGCTGTACCGCTGGGGCGCCCCGATGACCCTCGTCGGTGAGGACCGCGATCAGATACTCTCGGCGAGAAGGGAATTGGCCCGAATCGGGGTCGACAACGTCACCGGTTCCGCCGCCGGCGACATCTCATCCCTGGCCGGCGGTGACGCACTGCAGAGCTATCGGGTGGCCGCGTTCGACGACCTCGCGGGCGCCCTGGACCGCGACGAGGTGACCGTCCTCGACGTCCGCCAGACGACTGAATTCGACGACGGCCACATCCGCGGCGCCCTCAACATCCCGCTGCACGAGCTGCTCGCCCGGCGCGACGAGGTGCCCGCCGGTGAGATCTGGGTGCATTGCGGTTCCGGCTACCGGGCCTCCATCGCCTGCTCGCTCATCGAACGCGCGGATCGCTCCGTGGTGCTCATCGACGACGCCTTCGACAAAGCTCCCGAGTCCGCCCTGGTGTCCTAGGGTTCGCAGACGTGACCCCCGACGATCTGGTCGTCAGCCTCGTCGCCGCCGACGCGACGACCGTGCTGATCGACGGACGGTCGGGGGCGGGCAAGTCCACGCTGGCCGACCACCTGCAGCGGCGGTGGTCGGCCAGTTCGGTGGTCCGCCTCGACGACATCTACCCGGGCTGGGACGGGCTGGCGTGGGCGGTCGAGCACGTCGGCACCCAACTACTCGCACCCCGCGCAAAAGGTCACCCGGGACGATGGCGCCAGTGGGACTGGGGCACCGACGCCCCCGGGCCGTGGCACACAGTCCAGCCCGGCACCCGGCTCATCGTGGAGGGAGTCGGCGCGCTGTCCGCCGCGCACCGCGCGCTGGCCGATCTCGGCATCTGGGTGACCGCCCCCGACGAGGTGCGCCGCCGTCGCGCCCTGCACCGCGACGGCGACACCTATCGCCCGCACTGGGACCGCTGGGCGGCTCAGGAGGAGCAGTTCATCAGCGAGTTCGCGCCCCAGGCGGCCGCCGACGTCACCGCGGTCGAGACCGGCGCCGGGTGGTCCTGGAGCTTTCACCGGCGGTGACCGATGCCCGGCGTGGCGCCATCTTCGCGCTCTGCAGTAGCTTGGGAGGTTCCACACGGGAGTGCACACCGAGTGCGCTGAGAGGACGGCTGACGGCCGTCGACCGTACGAACCTGACCGGGTAATGCCGGCGTAGGGAGATGTGATGGGTCAGCCCCACCCTGATGGCACCGAGTCGTTTCATGGCACCGGGTCGTTCCAGGGCACCGGGTCGATTCATGGCACGGGGTCGTTTCACGGCAACGGGTCGTCCTTCCGGACCGGGTCGTTGCGCTGGCGTGTGGTCGACATCGTGGTCGCCAGCGTGCTCGCCGTCGCGGCGGGACTGGTGTTCGTCATCTGGAACGTCGCGCACAGCCCGATCACCGCGCCGCTCAACGCACTGCTGCCCGGCCTGCAGGCGCTCGCCGGTGGCGGGTGGCTGTTCGCCGGTGTGCTCACGGCACTGGTCATCCGCAAGCCCGGCGCGGCACTGTACGGCGAAGTCGTCGCGGCCACCGTGTCGGCGCTGGTCGGTAACCAATGGGGCGTGCTGACCATCGAATCGGGGCTGGTGCAGGGTCTGGGCGCCGAGCTCGTGTTCGCCGTGTTCCTGTACCGGCGGTGGAACCTGCCCGTCGCGATCCTCGCCGGCGCGCTGGCCGGGGTCGCGTTGGCCGTCAACGACCTGATCCTCTGGTACCCGGGGGCCGCCACCGCGTTCGCGGTCATCTACACGGCATCAGCGGTGATCTCCGGCGCCGTCATCGCCGGACTCCTGTCCTGGTTCGTCGTCAGAGGCCTGGCCCGGACCGGCGCCCTGAGCCGCTTCGAGTCCGGGCGGGCGTTCGCGCGTTCCGCCACCTGATGCCCGCCGCGGCGTCCACCCACGTCGGCGCCCGCGTAACGGCGCAGCAGTGGGGTTGGCAGCACGCCGGGCAGAACAGCTGGGCGGTCAGCGAACTCGACCTCGACATCGAGGCCGGCCAACGCGTACTGGTCTTGGGGCCGTCCGGCTCGGGAAAGTCCACCCTGCTGCTGGGCCTCGCCGGGCTGCTGGGTGGCGCCGACGAAGGACACGAGACAGGTCGCCTCCTCGTCGACGGATCTCGTCCCGCCGATCGACGCGGGCGCATCGGAATGGTGCTGCAGGACCCGGATTCACAGGTGATCCTGTCGCGGGTGGGCGACGACGTGGCCTTCGGCATGGAGAACTTCGGAGTGCCACGCGCAGCGATCTGGCCGCGCGTCGACACCGCCCTTCGCTCCGTCGGTCTGAATCTTCCTGCATCGCAAGACACCTCCACTCTGTCGGGTGGTCAGAAGCAGCGCCTGGCACTCGCCGGGGTGCTGGCGATGAATCCGGGCCTGATCCTGCTCGACGAGCCCACCGCGAATCTGGACTCCGAAGGAGTCCTCGAGGTCCGTGATGCGGTGACCGCGGCCGCCGACGCCGGCGGCGCCACCGTGGTCGTGGTGGAGCACCGCACCCAGACCTGGCTGCCCGTCGTCGACCGCGTCGTCGTCCTGGGCCCGAACGGTCAGGTGGTGGCCGACGGCGCGCCGGAGCCGACCATCGCCCGCCAGCGCGAACACCTGCTGCAGTCCGGAATCTGGGTGCCCGGCGCTCCCCCGCCGCGGATCTCCCGGCGCCGTCCGGCGGCCGACGAACCGCTGCTGAGCGCCATCGATCTCTCCGTCGGCTACCCCACCGCCCCGGTTCGCGCGGGCCTGGACTTCCAGATCCGCCGGGGCCGGGTGACGGCCGTGACCGGGCGCAACGGCACCGGGAAATCGACGCTGGCGCTGACCCTGGGCGGCTTGTTGCCGCCCCAGGGCGGCCGGCTCTGCGCGCAGGCGCAGTTCGCCCCCTCACCCAGACGTGTGGAACCCATCGGCTGGCGCTCCCAGGAGTTGCTCACCCGAATCGCCACCGTCTTCCAGGACCCTGAACACCAGTTCCTCACCGGCCGCGTGCGCGACGAGATGCTGCTCGGACCGAAAGCGCTGCGCCACAACAGCACCGAGACCGCCACCCGGGCCGACGAGCTGCTCGACCGGCTGCGCCTGAGCCACCTCGCGCATCGCAATCCCTACACCCTCTCGGGCGG
>Ga0208330_1000638_pt1 | contig 14405 bp, 11 predicted proteins | sample DeeseametaMP1896_FD_184180 | JGI IMG/M metagenome (GOLD analysis project Ga0208330, IMG submission 184180) | Marine microbial communities from the Deep Pacific Ocean - MP1896 (SPAdes) | ecosystem: Environmental > Aquatic > Marine > Oceanic | place: East of Hawaii, North Pacific Ocean | collected...
GCGCGTCCTCCTGCACGATGGTCTGCATCTCCTGATACAGCTTCGCGCGTTCCCCCTGGTCGGTGGCGACCCGCGCCTCCTCCAGCAGCCTGTCGACCTCGGGGTTGGAGTAGTAGCCCGAGTTGAAGCCCCCCTTGTCGGGCCAGGCATCCGTGCGCAGCGCGAGATAGGGCAGCGTGTCCGGATCGTTGGTCATCCAGGCCATCTCGGCCATGTCCGCCTTGCCCTCCAGCCCCGGGTTCACGTTGCCGAGGAAGGTGTTCCACTCGTAGGTCTCGATGCTGACGTCGAAGCCCACGGCCTCGAGATCGGCCTGGATCGCGGTGCCCATGGCGATGGGGTCGAGCATGCCGGACCCGCCTTCGGTGACGTAGAAGGTGACCTCGGGCGCTTCCATCCCGGCCTCGGCCAGCAGGTCGCGGGCCATGTCGGGATCGTAGGGGTAGGGCTCCAGGCTTTCGTTGTAGGCCCAGGCGAAGGCCGGAGGCGTGGGGCCGGCGGCGACCTCGGCGGTGCCTTCCAGCACGTTCTCGACCAGCGCGGTCTTGTTCACCGCGTAGTTCGCCGCCTGGCGCACGGCCTTTTCCGCGAACGGGCCTTCCTTGGCGTTGAGGATCAGGAACCAGACGTGTGGTCCGGCCTGTTCATGCAGGGTGTAGGCGTCGCCCTGGAACTCCGACAGCGACACCGGGGGCACCTCGACCATCAGGTCGATGCCGCCCGCCAGCATCTCGGCGGTGCGGGTGTTGGCGTCGGTGATCGGGCGGAAGACCACCGCCTGCAGGTCCGGCGCGCCGTCCCAGTAGTCGGGGTTGGCCTCGACCACCACCGCTTCGTTGCTGCGCCATTCGGCGAAGGTGAAGGCGCCTGTGCCCGACGGGTTGCGGCCGAAATCCGCGCCATGCTCCTCGACCGCCGCGGGTGACACGATAAGGCCGGTGGGATAGGCGAGGTTCGACAGGAACGGCGCGTAAGGCGCGTTGAGCGTGAACCTGACCGTCTGCGGATCCACGACTGTCACCTCCTCGACTGCCGAGAAGAAGAAGGCGAGCGGGAAGGGGCCGGTGTCGTGGTAGGGGTGATCCTCGTTCAGCATACGGTCGAAGTTGAACTTCACCGCCTCGGCGTCGAAGGCACTGCCGTCGTGAAAGGTCACGCCCTCGCGCAGGGTAAAGGTGTACTCGGTGCCGTCGTCGCTGATGGTCCAGTCGGTGGCCAGCGCCGGTTCGACCTCGAGCGTGCCGTCCTTGTAGCGCACCAGGCCGTCATACATGTTCATCAGGATGCGGAAATCGTTGACCGCCGTGACCGCCGCCGGGTCCAGCGCCTTTGGCTCGGCGATCTGGCCGACGATCAGCACGCCGGGCGGGGTCTGCGCGGTGGCGGGGGCGGGGGCAAGCGCGGTCAGGCCGGTGGTAGCGGCCAGCGCCGCGATCAGCGCCGCGCGGCGGGTCCATTGCATCAGTGCCATCGGGATTTACCTCTCCTGTTCATCCTGTCATTAATTATCATGATAAATACGCTGCGCGCGATTTGTCATGATAAATTCCAGCCGAACGCGGAAAAGGCCCCTGCATGACCATCTCGATCCTCGCATATGATCCCGAAACAGGCACTTACGGCGGTGCCGCGGCCACCGGCAGTCTGTGCGTCGGCGGCTGGGTGCTGCGCGGCGATGCCGAATCGGGGCTGTCGGCGTCGCAGGGCACCGCGCCCAGCACGCTCTGGGGGCGGGCGGTGCTGGGGCGGATGCGCGGCGGCGCCAGCGCGTCCGAAGCGGTGGTGCAGGTGATCGGCCCGGACACCGGAAAGGAGTTCCGCCAGCTCAGCGCGCTCGACATGCACGGCGGCATCGGTCATTTCACCGGCGCGCAAAGCGTGCCCGCCGCCTCGGCGCGCACCGCGACGGGCGTGGTCGTCGCGGGCAACATGCTGCTGTCCGAAGCGGTGCTCGAAGCCTGCATGCAGGGCTATCTCGCCGCGACCGGCCCCCTGGCGGAGCGGTTGCTGGCAGCGCTCGATGCGGCAGCGGTGGCGGGCGGTGACACGCGCGGGTTGGCCTCTGCGGCGCTGTTGTGCGTGGGCCGCGGGCAGGCGCCGCTGAGTCTGCGCATCGACTGGTCCGACGCGCCGCTGCTGGCCCTGCGTGCGCTTTACGACCGGTCGCAGGCGCAGCCCTATGTCGGGTGGACACGCGAGGTGCCAACACTGGACGATCCGCACCGGGCACCCGACAGTGCCGAGGACGTGCCCGAGATCATCGCCCGCGCCCAGCCCTGAGCGGGCCGCTTCAGACCGCCGGGCAGACCACCACCCGGGTACCCCAGTCCTTGCACAATGCCGCCAGGCGCGGCGGCAGGGGTGCGTCGGTGAAGACCGTGTCCACGTCCGACAGCGACGCGATCCGCACCGGCGCCGAGCGCAGGAATTTCGAATTGTCCGCCACAAGAAAGACCTTGCGCGACCGGTCGATGATCGCCTGGCTGACGCCGACCTCTTCTATGTCGAAATCCAGCATCTCACCGCCTTCGTCCAGCGCCGAGCAGCCGACCACGGCGATGTCGAAACGGAACTGCTGGATCGTGTCGGTGGCCAGATTCCCGATCAGTCCGCCGTCCGAGCGGCGCAGCGTACCGCCGGTCACGACCGTGCGGCAGGCGGGGTTAGTGTTGAGGATATAGGCCACGTTCATGTTGTTGGTGACCACCAGCAGGTTCTCGTGGCCACGCAGCGCCTGCGCCACGGCCTCGGTGCTGGTGCCGATGTTCAGGAACAGCGACGCATCCTCGGGGATCTCGGCCACGCAGGCGCGGGCGATGGCGGCCTTGGCGGCGGCATTGAGCGACCGGCGCTCCTCGTAGTCGATGTTGCTCGTGCCCGAGGGCAGCACAGCGCCGCCATGGACCCGTTCCAGCCGTCCGGCATCGGCCAGCTCGGTCAGGTCGCGGCGGATCGTCTGAAGGGTGACGCCAAAGCGGTCGGCCAGCGACTCGACGGTGACCTTGCCTTCTTTCCGGGCAATTTCGAGTATTTCCGGCAGGCGAAACGTCTGGGACATGGCTCCTCCCCGGGCCACAAGACGGTATGTGTTTTCGTTTTAGCGCGAAAATGCGCGCTTTGGCGAGAGGGCAGACACATTTTCGGTTTCCTGTGTCGATTCCGCACAAATCCTGCGCAAGCACGCCCGAAGTGTTGCCTATCGAGCCGGCACATCACAGTGAAGCGTTCCCTAACCCTCTGACTCATTTAAGAAAAAATAAAAGGAAAAAAATCGAAAATTTTTGACTTTCCTTTTCGCGCGGAACGCAACAGTATATCGGCGAACATCGTCCACGGGAGGGGGCCATGTCTACGACCCGGACCGACCACACGACCGACACCGTCGACCTGTTCATCATCGGCGGGGGCATCAACGGTGCCGGCATCGCGCGTGACGCCGCGGGCCGCGGCCTGAGCGTTACGCTGGCAGAGATGAACGACCTGGCCTCGGCCACGTCTTCCGCTTCGACCAAGCTTTTCCACGGCGGGCTGCGCTATCTCGAGTATTTCGAGATCAATCTCGTCCGCAAGGCGCTGGTCGAACGCGAGGTTCTGCTCAAGGCGATGCCGCACATCTCGTGGCCTCTGCGTTTCGTCCTGCCCTATCACAAGGACATGCGGTTCGAGAATTCGACCCCGACCTCGAAGCTCCTGAACACCGTCATGCCCTGGATGAAGGGTCGCCGCCCGGCCTGGCTGATCCGGCTGGGGCTGTTCATGTACGACAACCTCGGCGGGCGCGAGATCCTGCCCGGCACCAAGACGGTCGATCTGCGCAAGGGGCCCGAGGGGGCGCCGATCAAGGACAAGTTCACGCAGGCCTATGAATATTCCGACTGCTGGATCGAGGATTCGCGCCTCACCGTGCTGAATGCCCGCGACGCGGCGATCCGCGGCGCCACGATCCGCACCCGCACCAAGGTCGTGTCGGCGGCGCGCGTCGACGACCACTGGGAGATCGTGACCGAAGACGTCGACAGCCGCAGGCAGCAGACACACAAGGCGAGGATGCTGGTCAACGCGGGCGGACCCTGGGTCGGCGACATCATCCAGACCAAGATCCGCATCAATTCGCGCGAAGGCGTGCGGCTGGTCCGCGGCAGCCATATCGTGACGAAGAAGCTCTACGATCACGACAAGTGCTACTTCTTCCAGGGCGAAGATGGCCGGATCATCTTCGCGATCCCCTACGAGACGGATTTTACCCTGATCGGCACCACCGATGCCGAACAATCCGACCCCGACAAGCGTCCCGTCTGCACGCCGGAAGAGCGCGATTACCTTTGCGCCTTCGCCTCGCAGTATTTCGAGAAACCGGTGACGGCCGAAGACGTGGTCTGGTCCTATTCCGGCGTGCGCCCGCTTTATGACGACGGTGCCAGCAGCGCCACGGCGGCGACGCGGGATTATACGCTCAAGGTCGAGGATGATGGCGGCGCGCCGGTGCTCAACGTCTTCGGCGGCAAGATCACCACCTACCGCAAGCTGGCCGAAGGCGCGCTGGACAAGATCGTGCCGTTCTTTCCGGGCACATCGGACCATTGGACCGCGGGCGTGCCACTGCCCGGCGGCGACTTCAAGGTCCGCGACTTCGACGGGCTGGTCGAGAAGCTGGGCAAGGACTACGGCTTCCTCTCACCATTCTGGGCGCGCCGCCTGGTGCGCGCCTACGGGACAGAGGCCTGGGACGTTCTGGGCGACGCCAGGACCGAAGCCGACCTGGGCGACGCCTTCGGGGCAACCTTGACGGCGCGGGAAATAAACTGGCTGATGGACCGTGAATTCGCCTGCACCGCGGCGGACGTGGTCTGGCGCCGCAACAAACTGGGTCTGCGTCTAAGCACGGACGAGATCGCGAAACTGGATAACTGGATGTCGGACAGACGGCACCAGACCCGCAAGGAAGCCGCCGAATAAGCGGCGCCGACGGGGAAAGGGAGGGGATTTATGACACTCGAGCTTCGAGGTGTGTCCAAAGTGGTGGGCGGTCAGACGCATATCCATCCGACGGATCTGACGCTGGACAAGGGCACGATGAACGTGCTGCTGGGGCCGACCACGGCGGGCAAGACGTCGCTGATGCGGCTCATGGCCGGGCTTGATGTGCCGAACACCGGAAAAATCTTCTGGCAGGGCGAGGATGTGACCGGGATGCGGGTGCAGGACCGCAAGGTCGCCATGGTCTACCAGCAGTTCATCAACTACCCGTCGATGTCGGTCTACGACAACATCGCCTCGCCGATGCGCATCATCGGCAAGTCCCGCGACGAGATCGACGCGGCGGTGCGCAAATCCGCGGACCTGATGAAGCTGACACCGATGCTCGATCGCAAGCCGCTGGAACTGTCCGGCGGTCAGCAGCAGCGCTGCGCGCTGGCGCGGGCGCTGGTCAAGGATGCGGGTCTGGTGCTGCTGGACGAGCCGCTGGCCAACCTCGATTACAAGCTGCGCGAGGAGCTGCGGATCGAGATCCCCAAGATCTTCGAAGAGGCGGGCAGTATCTTTGTCTACGCCACCACCGAACCCGAAGAGGCGCTGCTTCTGGGCGGCAACACCGCGACGCTCTGGCAGGGCCGGGTGACGCAGTTCGGCCCGACGCCCGAGGTCTACCGGCAGCCGGTCGACGCCACCACGGCGCGGGTGTTTTCCGATCCGCCGATGAATTTCCTGCAGATGACCAAGCGCGGCGATGCGCTGCATTTCGGCGATGGGCAGAACGCCCCGGCGTCGGGCAAGCTGGCCCAGCTTCAGGACGGCACCTATACCGCAGGGTTCCGCCCCAACCATCTGGAAATCAACAAGCATTCCGGCGAAGCGATGGCCTTTTCGGCAGAGCTGGTGGTGACCGAGCTGACCGGCTCGGAAACCTTCGTGCACCTGAACCACGACGGCGCGCGCTGGGTGGGGCTGTTCCACGGGGTTCACAAGCTGACGATCGGCGAAGCGTTGACCGTCTACCTGGACCCGAAGCATGTCTACATTTTCGACGAGGATGGCAGCCTGGTGGCGCCGGCCTCCTACGCGCTCGCGGCTTGAGGGGGAACCATGGCCAAGATCACGCTCGACAACCTCGCGCATTCCTACATGCCGAACCCCAGCTCCGAGGATGACTATGCCCTCAAGGAGCTGAACCACGACTGGGTGGACGGCGAAGCCTATGCGCTGCTTGGGTCCTCGGGTTGCGGAAAATCCACGCTTCTCAACATCATATCCGGGCTTCTTCACCCATCGCAGGGGCGCATCCTGTTCGACGGCAAGGATGTCACGCAAACCACGACGGCGCAGCGCAACATCGCGCAGGTGTTCCAGTTCCCGGTGGTCTACGACACCATGACCGTGCGCCAGAACCTGGCCTTTCCGCTCAAGAACCGCGGCGAGGATCCGAATTACATCGCGGAGCGCGTGCAGCAGATCGGCCAGATGATCGGCATGGAGGCGACGCTCGACCGCAAGTGCCGCGGTCTCACGGCGGATGCCAAGCAGAAAATCAGCCTTGGCCGCGGGATGGTCCGCGAGGACGTCAACGCGCTCTTGTTCGACGAGCCGCTGACGGTGATTGACCCGCACATGAAGTGGGAATTGCGGACGCAGCTGAAGAAGCTGCACCACGATTTCGGCCACACGATGATCTACGTGACCCACGACCAGACCGAGGCGCTGACCTTCGCCGACAAGGTGGTGGTGATGTACGACGGCCGCGTCGTGCAGATCGGCACCCCCGAAGAGCTGTTCGAGACGCCGGCGCATACCTTCGTGGGCTATTTCATCGGCTCGCCCGGCATGAACGTGCTGCCCGCGCAGGTCGACGGCGCCACGGCGCATGTTTCGGGCCATGCAGTACCGCTCGGTGACGGCTACGCGGTCTCTGGCCGGAAGGTTGAGATCGGCGTGCGGCCGGAGTTCTGCACGCTGACGCGCGACGAGGGCCTGCCGGTGCGGATCAACCGGATCGAGGACGTGGGCCGCCACAAGATCGTTCGCGCGAGTTTCGAAGGGCACGACATCAACATCATCGCCGAGGAAGGGCAGGAGGTCGGCGCCGACATGACCCGCGTCACCTTCGACCCTGCCCATGTCAACGTCTATGCCGACGACTGGCGCGTGGCGCCGCACGGGGCACGCAAGGGGGAGGCCGCGTGATGATGGGTCTCAGCACAGGCCGGGCAGCGGCCGACCTGGAGGTCGCAAGCGCACCCCTTGGCCATCCTACCGACTTTGAAGCATCGCCGCCTGTCGTTCTGCGCGCGGCATCGCCAAAGCGACCTCCGGGGGGAGGTCGGTCGCTGCCCGGCCGGGGCCGGGCGGGACGGTCGCAAATGCCAAGACAAACGGATCAGAGGGAGGCCGCGTAATGGACAAGACCGTCAATCAAAAGGCCTGGTTCCTGGTTCTGCCGGTGCTGCTGCTGGTGGCCTTCTCCGCCGTCATCCCGCTGATGACCGTGGTGAACTACTCGGTGCAGGACACCTTCGGGAACAACCAGTTCTTCTGGGCCGGCCTTGCCTGGTTCGAAGACCTGCTCGAATCCGAACGCATGTGGGACGCATTGCAGCGGCAGATGATCTTTTCCGCGATCATCCTCGCGATCGAAGTGCCGCTGGGCATCTTCGTGGCGCTCAACATGCCCAAGAAAGGCTTCTGGGCCAGCTTCTGCCTTGTCGTCATGTCGCTGCCGCTGCTGATCCCGTGGAATGTGGTCGGCACTATCTGGCAGATCTTCGGCCGCGTCGACATCGGCCTGCTGGGCTATACGCTGGATGCGCTGGGGATCAGCTATAATTACACTCAGGATTTCTTTGCCGCCTGGACCACGCTCATCGTCATGGACGTCTGGCACTGGACCTCGCTGGTGGCGCTGCTGGCCTATGCCGGGCTGCAATCCATCCCCGACGCCTATTACCAGGCCGCCAAGATCGACCAGGCAAGCCGCTGGGCCGTGTTCCGCTTCATCGAGCTGCCCAAGATGATGGGCGTGCTGATGATCGCGATCCTGCTGCGCTTCATGGACAGCTTCATGATCTATACCGAGCCCTTCGTCGTCACCGGCGGCGGACCTGGCAACGCCACCACCTTCCTGTCCATCGACCTCGTGAAGATGGCGCTGGGACAGTTCGACCTCGGCCCCGCCGCCGCCTTCAGCCTGATGTACTTCCTCGTGATCCTTCTGATCTCGTGGGTGTTCTACACGGTGATGGTCAACCTCGACAAACGGGAGAGCTGAGATGACCGACGCAACCACCACCGCGATCCCCGGCAACCTGACCGCCGAAGGCACCAAGAAGCGCTTCAAGGTCAAGGGCTCGGTCATCGTGATGACGCTCTACCTGCTGTTCCTGATGCTGCCGATCTACTGGCTGCTGAACATGAGCCTGAAGACGAACACCGAGATCCTCGGCGCCTTCTCGCTCTGGCCGCGCAACCTGACGCTCGAAAACTACGCAACCATTCTGACCGATGCGAGCTGGTACATGGGCTATGTGAATTCGCTCATCTATGTGCTGATCAACACGGTGATCTCGATCTCGGTCGCGCTGCCCGCCGCCTATGCCTTCTCGCGCTACAGCTTCATGGGCGACAAGCACCTGTTCTTCTGGCTGCTGACCAACCGGATGGCGCCGCCGGCGGTCTTCGCGCTGCCGTTCTTCCAGCTTTATTCGTCGGTGGGCCTCTTCGACACGCATATCGCCGTGGCGCTGGCGCATTGCCTCTTCAACGTGCCGTTGGCGGTCTGGATCCTCGAAGGCTTCATGCGTGGCGTGCCGAAAGAGATCGACGAGACCGCCTACCTCGACGGCTACAGCTTCGGGCGGTTCTTCGTGAAGATCTTCATGCCGCTGGTGGCCTCCGGCATCGGCGTGGCGGCGTTCTTCTGCTTCATGTTCTCCTGGGTCGAGCTGCTGCTGTCGCGCACGCTGACCTCGGTCGACGCAAAGCCCATCGCCGCCACCATGACCCGTACCGTGGGTGCCGCCGGCGTCGACTGGGGCGTGCTGGCCGCCGCGGGGGTGCTGACCATCGTGCCGGGCGCCTTGGTGATCTATTTCGTGCGCAACTACATCGCGAAGGGCTTTGCCCTGGGGAGGGTGTGATGGAACTTTTCCGAAACCAAAGCCGGGCGGCGACCGACCTGGAGGGCGCTGGTGCGTCCTACGGCCCGCGTCATCACCCCAAAGCAGCGCCGTCGACCATTCTGCGCGCCAAATCGCCAAAGCGACCTCCGGGGGGAGGTCGGTCGCTGCCCGGCTTTGGCCGGGCGGGAGGGCTGCGCGGGGCGTTCACAGCGTTTGCCTTTGCGTTGGCACCGGTGCTTTTCGCTGGGGTCGCCGCCACGGACGCCCACGCCCAGGCCGCCGAGCCTTGGGAAGCCGCCTGCATCATGCGGCACCTCGATCCCAACGGCGACGGCTTCCTGTCGATCCGCAGCGGGCCGGGGTCGAACTATTCGGAGATCCTGCGCGTACGCAACGGCGACTCGATGCCCATCGACACCCGCAAGTGCCGCGGCAAATGGTGCTACGCCGAGAGCATCAACAAGGACGGACGGCGCCTGCAGCAGACCGGCTGGTTCCACACCGGATGGTGCGAGATGATCCCGTGACCGATCGCGGGTTCGCAACGAATAGACCGGCACCTCAGGGCGCCGCCAGCAAGAGGGGAACACACTGATGGCATGGATGGCATGGACATGGCCCACGGCGGCCTTCTTCGCGGTGATCGCGCTGCTGCTCGTCACCTTCACGGTGCTGGCGATCAAATTTCCCGAGACGCCCCGCACGGGCATCCTTCGGATTGAAACGACAAGGGGCGACCGCCTCTTCATCACCCTTCTGGGCTCGGCCTTCATCAATCTGGCCTGGCTCGGGATCGTCGGCGCGAACCAACCTTTCGCGCTGCTCGTCTGCCTGGTCTACGCCGTGGCGGTGTTCCGCTACGTCTAGATCACGGCGCATCCGGGGCGCGAGGAGATCTCGGATACTGCAAAACGGTTCAATAACGGGAGGAACCTAATGAACCTCAACCTCAAATCCACAACCGCGGCGCTGCTGGTCCTGGCCGGCCCCGCCTTCGCTGACATGGAGGCCGCGCAGTCGTTCCTTGACAGCGAAATCGGCGATGTCTCGACCCTGACCCGGGAAGAGCAGGAAGCCGAGATGCAGTGGTTCATCGATGCCGCGGAGCCTTTCCAGGGCATGGAGATCAACGTGGTGTCGGAAACGATCACCACCCATGAATACGAAAGCCAGGTGCTGGCGCCCGCGTTCACCGCGATCACCGGCATCACCGTCAACCACGACCTCATCGGCGAAGGCGACGTGGTCGAGCGTCTGCAGGTGCAGATGCAGTCGGGACAGAACGTCTATGACGCCTTCGTCAACGATTCCGACCTGATCGGCACGCACTGGCGCTATGGCCAGGCGGTCAACCTGACGGAGTGGATGTCGGGCGAAGGGTCGGACGTGACCTCGCCGACGCTGGACCTCGAGGATTTCATCGGCACCGAGTTCACCACCGGCCCCGATGGCAACCTCTACCAGCTGCCCGACCAGCAGTTCGCGAACCTCTACTGGTTCCGCTATGACTGGTTCAACGACGAGAAGAACAAGGCCGATTTCCAGGAAGCCTACGGCTACGAACTGGGCGTTCCGGTGAACTGGTCCGCCTACGAGGACATCGCCGAGTTCTTCACCGGCCGCGACCTGTCGCACCTGGGTGTCGAGGGCGAAGTCTATGGCAACATGGACTACGGCAAGAAGGACCCGTCGCTTGGCTGGCGCTACACGGACGCGTGGATGTCCATGGCTGGCATGGGCGACGTCGGTGAACCCAACGGCCTGCCGGTCGACGAATGGGGAATCCGCGTCAACGAGAACAGCCAGCCCGTCGGCGCCTGTGTCGATCGTGGCGGTGCCACGAACTCGCCCGCAGCCGTCTACGCGGTCGACAAGGCGATCGAGTGGCTGCAGAAGTACTCGCCGCCGTCGGCAGCCGGCATGACCTTCTCCGAGGCTGGCCCGATCCCGGGTCAGGGCAACATCGCGCAGCAGATGTTCTGGTACACCGCCTTTACCGCGGCGACCGTGACGCCTGATCTGCCGGTGATGAACGAGGACGGCACGCCCAAGTGGCGCATGGCCCCCAGCCCGCACGGCGCCTACTGGGAAGAGGGCATGAAGGTCGGCTATCAGGACGTGGGATCGTGGACGATCCTCGACTCCACCCCGATGGACCGCGCCAAGGCCGCCTGGCTCTATGCGCAGTTCGTGACCTCCAAGACCGTCGACGTGAAGAAATCGGACGTGGGCCTGACCTTCATCCGTGAATCGACGATCCAGTCGGACCACTTCTCCGAGCGCGCGCCGCGTCTCGGCGGCCTGGTCGAGTTCTACCGCTCGCCCGCACGGACACAGTGGTCGCCGACCGGCACCAACGTTCCGGACTATCCGAAGCTGGCGCAGCTCTGGTGGCAGAACATCGGCGATGCCATGTCCGGTGCCAAGACCACGCAGGCCGCTCTGGACCAGCTCTGCGAGGACATGGAGAGCGTGATGGAGCGTCTCGAGCGTGCCGGCGTGCAGGGTGACCTGGGTCCGGTCCTCAACGAAGAGCAGGATGCGCAGTACTGGCTCGACCAGCCGGGTGCGCCGAAGCCGGCTCTGGAGAACGAGGAAGAAGAGCCTCAGACCGTCTCCTACGACGAGCTGATCGCCTCCTGGAACTGATCTGACGACAGCGGCCGGAGCCTCCCTCTTGGGGCTCCGGCCTTTTCATGTTTAGCTGACGCCACGGCGCGTTTTCTGCAAAAGGGATCGGTTTCGCGCGGTCCCTTTTGCAGAAGACGGACAGCAAAGGGACGAGGCCATGCGCTATATTCTCGCCATCGATCAGGGCACCACTTCCAGCCGTGCGATCCTCTTTGACGAGGCGATGAAGGTCACGGCCATCGCGCAGGAAGAGTTCGAACAGCATTATCCCGACAGCGGCTGGGTCGAACACGAGGTGTCGGACCTGTGGTCGACAACCGCCGGCACCTGCCGCCAGGTGATCGAGCGCGCCAGCATCCGGGCCGAGGACATCGCCGGGATCGGCATCACCAACCAGCGTGAAACCACCGTGGTCTGGGACGCCGAAACCGGCCAGGCCGTGCATCGCGCCATTGTCTGGCAGGACCGCCGCACCGCGCCCATCTGCGCCGACCTGCGCGAGCAGGGCCACGAGGACATGTTCACCGACCGCACCGGCCTGCTGCTCGACCCGTATTTCTCGGGGACGAAACTCAAGTGGATCCTCGATCACGTCGAAGGCGCGCGGGAAAAGGCGCGCGCGGGCAAGCTGCTCTTCGGCACCGTCGACAGCTACCTGATCTGGAAGCTCACGGGCGGGGCCGCGCATGTGACCGATGCCACCAACGCCGCGCGCACGCTGCTCTACGACATCCGAAAGGGCCGCTGGTCCAAGACGATCTGCGATCTTTTCGACATCCCCATGGAGATGCTGCCAGAGGTCAAGGACACCGCGGCCGATTTCGGCATGACCCGGCCCGACCTCTTCGGCCGCGAGATCCCGATCCTGGGCGTCGCGGGCGACCAGCAGGCGGCGACTCTGGGCCAGGCGTGCTTCCAGCCCGGAATGCTGAAATCCACCTACGGAACGGGCTGTTTCGCGCTGCTCAACACGGGCGACACGCCGGTGCGCAGCAAGAACCGCTTGCTCACCACCATCGCCTATCAGTTCGACGGCAAACCGACCTATGCGCTCGAAGGCTCGATCTTCATCGCGGGTGCCGTGGTGCAATGGCTGCGCGACGGGCTCAAGATCATCCGCGAGGCCAAGGAGACGCAGCCGCTTGCGGAAACCGCCGATGCCAACCAGAACGTCGTTCTGGTCCCGGCCTTCACCGGCCTCGGCGCGCCCTACTGGAACGCCGAATGCCGCGGCGCCATCTTTGGCCTGACGCGCAACTCGGGGCCTGCCGAATTCGCCAAGGCGGCGCTGCAATCGGTGGGCTTCCAGACCCGTGATCTGCTCGAGGCGATGCATGCGGACTGGACGCCCGAGGGCGGCGACCAGGTGCTGCGGGTCGACGGCGGCATGTCCGCCAGCGATTACGCCATGCAGTTCCTGTCGGACATCATCGGCGCGCCGGTGGACCGTCCCAAGGTGTTGGAAACCACCGCGCTGGGGGTGGCCTGGCTGGCCGGACAGCGGGCGGGCCTGTATCCCGACATGGAGGAATTTGCCCGAGGCTGGGCGCTCGAACGGAATTTCCAGCCCGACATGGCCGAGGACAAACGAGCCGACCGCTACGCCGCGTGGCAGAGGGCGGTCCAGGCGACGATGGCGTTTTGACGCTGGGTTTTTCACTTCAGACCCCGCGCCGCGTCGTCTTTGGCCGTGGCGCGCGCGACAGCCTCCCCGCCGAGGTCCGCGCGCTGGGCGCCCGGGTGTTGCTGGTGCGTGGCGGGTCCGCTCGATGGGCAGAGACGCTCTGCGCTTCGCTGGACGATCTAGGGGCCGAGGTTTCGGTGCTCCACGGGGCCGGAGAGCCGGACCTGCCGCTGCTGGAGCAACGCCTGCGCGAGGCGCGCGCCTTTGCACCGGATGTGGTGGTAGGGCTGGGCGGCGGCGCGGTGATCGACCTGGCCAAGGCGCTGGCGGCGCTTGTTCCGGGGCAGGGCGCGGTGCTGGACCACCTTGAAGGTGTGGGCGACGGCAAACCGCTGTCCGCCGCCCCGCTGCCCTTCGTCGCCGTACCGACCACCGCCGGTACCGGGGCCGAGGCGACCAAGAACGCGGTCATCGGCGTGCCGGACGCGGCCCGCAAGGTGAGCCTGCGCGACGCCCGGATGCTGGCAGACCTTGCGCTGGTCGACCCGGCTTTGACCGATGAGTGCCCGCGCGGCGTGACCCTTGCTTCGGGTCTCGACGCAGTGACGCAGGTGATCGAGCCATATCTGTCTTGCAAGGCCAACGCCCTGACCGACCTCTTGTGCCGCGACGCGATCCCGCGCGGGCTGCGCGCGCTCCGGGCGCTCATGCAGGAAGAGGATGCGGGCGCACGGGACGACATGGCGCTTTGCAGCCTTTATGGCGGCATCGCGCTGGCCAACGCGGGTCTGGGCGCGGTGCATGGCTTTGCCGGAGTGATCGGCGGCCGCACGGGGGCGGCGCATGGCGCGATCTGCGGGCGGCTGCTCGTGCCGGTGCTGCGCGCGAACCACGCGGCGGGCGCCGTGCCGCTGCGCATGGCCGAGGTGCAGGGCTGGATCGCGCAGGCCTTCGGCTGCACGCCCGATGCGGCCTTCGACAGTCTGGAGCGCTGGATCGACGCGGCGGGCCTGCCGCGCCTTGCGGAGATGGGGCAGGGG
>Ga0208330_1000639_pt1 | contig 14382 bp, 16 predicted proteins | sample DeeseametaMP1896_FD_184180 | JGI IMG/M metagenome (GOLD analysis project Ga0208330, IMG submission 184180) | Marine microbial communities from the Deep Pacific Ocean - MP1896 (SPAdes) | ecosystem: Environmental > Aquatic > Marine > Oceanic | place: East of Hawaii, North Pacific Ocean | collected...
CCTCTCTCGACGGCTTGAATCAAGCCAAGGAATTGATCTCAGAGGCCATCACCGCGCTTGAAACATCTCCGACGGCAAGCGCCAGCTTTGATCCACGGCCCGGTCAGTGATTGCCATCAGGCGCGGCCCCGCTGCTTGAAGAATTCATACGCTTCTTGCGCAAGCTTTGTCTGCTCAGCCGCAAATTCCTGAATAGCCTGGCTCATGTGGCTCACTTTGTCTGGATGATTGGATTTAATCATCTCTCTCCAAGCCTTCTTGATCTCATCCTTCGATGCGTTCGGGCTGATCTGCAAGATTTTCGCATAGTGCTGCTCGTCCTTCTTCCCCGACGCTGAAGAAGTTCGCTCGGAGCGGTTGCCCGCACCAGTATCGCTTTGTTGACCTCCTCCAAACTCGTCAGAAATCCCGAACTTATCGGCAACATACTCAAGGATTTCTGCTTCACGTTCATGTATCTCGCCGTCCGCAGAAGCGAGTTCTATCAGCAGCCCAAAGATGCCATGTTTCGCTTCTTCAGCTTCGGATGCCGGTAGCTGCATAACGTCCCGGATACACAAATCCGCGTAGTGCCTAAAACTATGGGCATCACTCTTAACCGTTCCAAAGTAACTTATCGCGGCCTTTTTCAAATCTGGCGGCAAGCCCATTCCGTACTCAAAAAAGTCGGAAACCATTTGAATCTCCGCCTTCTCGATCACGCCGTCCGCCTTCGCCATTTTGGCAAGAAGGCCGACGATGTTCTTAGCTCTTGGGGGCAGGACATCTGCATCCTGCCGGTTTTGATTTTGGTTTGTCTGGTAGGACTGGCTTCTCTCTTCCTCACCTTGCACACCAAGAGACTGCGCGACATGCCGCGCCAGTTGCTCCCGTTCGTGGGACGGATTTCCGTTTGACCGAGCCATCATCCAGACCATGCGCGCGAAATCGGCCTTCAAGTCTTCATTCTTGCCAAACTGAGATTTGAATGCAGACAGGTGCTTATCGACAGATATCGAGTCCTGATGCCCTGCATTGAAATCCCGCATGGTCCTTTCTTTGACGTGGTCGGGCATGCCAAACGGTTCATCACATAGCCCAGACATTACTTGGCGCTCTGCGTCGGTGATAGCACCATCAACCATCGCTACCCGCCTCAAGATCGCGGTGATGTGATTTAGTCCGTGCTGTCTATCCCAAGCCGGTATGAACAACGGTATGAAGGAAATTGCCAATCCCAAAGGACCTGCAACAATTGCAACCTGAGTCACTGACACAAAAATCCAAATACCTATCAGAGGTATTGTAACAAGAGTGCCTAGTCCAATGTCGCGAAGCCTTCGAAACAAATTCGAAAACCAAAACATCGAAGCTATTAGCCCAACTGGCCATAACACCGCCCCTAGCCCTGCCTGCTCGGCAACCGCCATAAACGCGCCACCAAGCATCACTACAATCACAGAAACAAGATATTGTTTCCGGTTTCGACGGCCATAGAAGGAAAAGTTGTCGGTGAAGAATTTTGCAATATTCATGTAATGGCCTCTGAAACTTTAAATCTCTAAGGGCTTAGTTCTTCCGTGAGAACAGTGCAGTGATGTATGGCAGGAAGAAGCCGATAAATGCTCCTAGGCCGGTCCAGATGTCATACTCTGTTTGCTCACTTGCCGGTGCAGGCACCCAAACACTACCGAGATAATTTCCCCAATCATCAGGCGGCAGGAAAATCGCCAAAAATACGACCAGAGCCGTAGAAAAAATCAAAAGATTTCGCTTCGGATCAAGCATACGTCTCCAACCCGCAATGAGACGGGCCACCAATGACACGAAAAAAATTGGAAGCAGAGTAATGACAAAAGCAAATGATGGCTCCATTCCCTCAAAATCGTTGCTGATCGCATCAGGGTCAATTGCAGGAGTGGCCAATGGTGCCATAGCAATGAATGCTTCCTCTGTCAGACCAACCGAGAAAACTAGAAAGAAAATATAAGCAATGATGAACCTTACGACCGGCACCCATTTCCGAGATTTTGGTTCAGACCATTCATACTTCGTCATTGCTTGCGCTTCCCACACCGTAAATCCCGTTGAGATGGCCCTCAAAGGTCAGTTTCCCACTTGGGACACGGTAGGGCGGAGCACACATGACCGCAACGCCTTGCATGTGATCTAAACAGGGTAATTTTTGATATGCGTAGCTGATAGCCCCCTGTATCTGCCTTACACCCCAGAGGGGTCGAAGTTAGTCCAACACCGTACATGACATGCTTGCATGCAATGCGCAGTGTCGGAGCCTGGATGTCCATTTTAGGGTGGCCATCAAAAACAGATGGAAAACCGCTGTGGATCAACATGATTTCCATGCGTGACGATGTTCATTTTAGCTTGTACCCTAAAATGATGAAAATCGGCGTTCTCATGCGTGTTTCTGACGAAGCTCAGAAACACGACTCCCAACTTGCAGATATCAAGCGATGGCTCCGTGGCCACGGACATGATCCTGATGACCCGAACCAGGTCGTCTGGTTCATCGAAAAGGAATCTGTCGCTCAGTCGAACGCCAAGGCTGTTGCCGGTCTGAACAAGGCCATCTTCGCCGGCGAGGTCAAAACCGTCCTGGTCTGGAAGCTCGACCGGATCGCTCGCTCGCTCAAGGACGGGATCACCACGCTCTGCGATTGGTGTGATCGCGGCGTGCGTGTCGTCTCGGTCACGCAAGAGCTCGATCTATCCGGGACGGTCGGCAAGATCGTCGCCAGTGTTCTCTTCGGAGTCGCCGAGATCGACCTGATCAACATGAAAGAGCGCCAGGCAGCAGGCATTGCAGCCGCCAAGGCCAACGGCGTCTACAAAGGCCGCAAGAAGGGCACCTTGAAAGCCGATCCGGCGCGCGCGCGTGAACTCAAAGCAAAGGGCATGAAACCGGCCGAGATCATGAAGGCGCTCGGGATTAGGTCACGCTCAACGCTTTCGAAATATCTGGGGAACTAGGCGTACAGTTGTTTGAAGTCAGTCAGAGAGACCCATGCGGTAAATTCAACCAGCCTTCTTCCTTCGCCTCTTCTTGCATGCAATGCGCATTTCATGCTTCGGAGTGTCACTCGGAGGAGTCTAAATCCAAGGACTGTTGAGGGTCTTCCGGTGGTAGGTCGAGATCGGCCGTGCGGTAAGCATCCAGTCCCGCATGCTTGGCGTAGCTGTGTACGTCTGCGTCATCCGAATAGACCGCGTGCGCACCTTCTGCCTTTGCGATTGCGACGATCTGCCGGTCGAACTTGATCTTTGTCTTGGTCGCATCGGGATTTGCAGCATCGACGCGATGGCCGCCGCGTTTGATCGCATCACTCATGGCAATGGCGGCTTCAATGGCGGCCTTTTGATCAAAGGGAGCTATCCGAAATGCGGACTGCCCGTTCATAATGTCGAGATAGGGCGGCATCGCCTCGCCCGCGTGAACCAACACCTCGCTTAAGACAGGTGTGGGAATGACAATCTTCTCTTTATCGGCCGTCAGGTTCTCGATCAGATACTCGATCCGCCCGGCTGCTTTGTCCAAAGGCCGTCCCGTGGTGGGATCGTTGGGCGGTTTGGCATTCGGATCAAGGACAAGAAGCAGAACTGAGCTATCGAAAACAACCATTAGTGCAAACCGTTACCCTTTTCGCGAAGCGCTTTCAGGGCACCAATGGGATCGTCCATATCCTTCCATTCGCTGCCTTCGATCTCGCGCATCTGGTCGATGGCATCTTTCAGATCATCGGCTGCAAGGACGCTGTAGCTCTCAACTTTGAATTTCTTGAGAATCCAATTCCCTTCCTGGTCACGCAGCCACCTTCCCGTACCAAACACGCGCACCGGCTCATACATGTGCTTGGCAAGGCGGCGCGCTGTCTCGCGGTTCGTGTCGATCCCGGTGTATTTGATTTCACCGTTCTGAAGCTGAAGGTGTACGGTTTGATCCGCGCCGCTTACGCTGATCAAGATGCCATCAAGCGAGCCTTCCTGGTTGAACGGGCCGAACGTGGTGGGTTTCGGCCGAGTCACACCTGGGAACGCAATGATTGTGGCGCTCTCGTCTTCGTCCTCGTAGACAAAGCCAGTCGCGTTATCTTCTGCGAGAAGGCGGTCTATCTCAAGCTGCGCTTTGGCGGCTTCTGGACTGCCTTCGCCCCTCTTTACTTGAGCAAGATGTGTTGCAACCTTTGGTACGTCCTCGTGGTCTATCCTCGTGACAAGCTGCGTGCTGCCAGGCTTCAGAGTGTCGAAGTGTACGGCTGTGTCATGACCGAGCATAGCAGCCAGATTTTGCATGTACTGAGCCAGCCGAGCCATTGGAATGGTTTCGGGGGTATAAGCTTTAATGTACAGTGTATAGCTCTTGCTCATGGTCTTCCTCGTCGCGGTCGCGCATGTCGAGCCGCATCTCTAATCGTAGCATTTAGTTTCGGGCAATAGCAATAAAATTCAATAAACACATAGGCTTATGAAATGGTGTTGGATTTCAGAATCTTATGCCGCATGTAAGCATGCAAAGTGCCAATCATGCTCCGTGCATTGGAACTAGAATCTAACCCCTGTGCCTACCCCGTCTCATCGGGTAGTTAGTCCACCCTGCCCTTTCGGTCTGGGTGGAACCTGAGTGCCTGTTCTTCGGAGCCGCTATCGCTGATGCCGTCTCGGAGACGTTCAAGGTTCTGCGTCAAGGATGCGTAGCACCGCCGTAGGCGGCTTGTCCTTGATGCATGGTTCTTGAATGGCTCAGGCATCAACTCAGCGATGCGGTGTCCGAGGGTTTGGCACGATCCGTCCTGTTCTTTGGTGAGCTGGAAGCGAACCTTACGGCGTGGCCGCGAAGCGGTCATATAGCCGACGAGTTATCCGCCGTAGGCGGATTCAATTTCGCGAGCCGTAGGCGAGCGTGAGAGTTAAATAGAGTTATATAGGAGTTACAGAATATCGGTGCCGTAATAACGTATTGGTAAAACAGGTGAAATCGCCCTAGGGTTTCATAATCGGTGGGTGAAGTGACGAAAAATGGTGTGTGAAGTGACGATAGTTGGTGTGTGAAGTGACGAATGATGATAGGCAGTTATCCACAGGTAAAACAGGTGGGTGAAGTGACGAATCTTGACCTCTGGTGTGTGAGGTGACGATATTAGCGCATGGTGGGTGAAGTGACGAAACGATTCTGGTTGGCTGGTGGGTGAAATGACGAATGCCCCCCTGCCCTCTTCACGCTCGCCGCTGCTGCCAGACCGGCACCCGCAGCGCGATCTTTTCGTCTGCGATATCGTCGATGCTGTGCCCAAGGGTGACATGGCCTCGATGGAAAACCCTGTTTTTACGCTCTCAACCAAACCTGACATGCGTGTGCGTCGCTTTGAGCGCGGCGAGAACTGGATCGAGGTCAATCCCTCTCGTCATGGCCTGGCCACTGTCCATGACCGCGACATACTGATCTACTGTATCAGCCAGTGCATGGCCGCGCTGAACGAAGGGCGGCGGGTTCATCGCAAGATGCGCTTCAAAGCTTATGATCTGCTCGTCGCGACTAACCGGCAAACCTCTGGGCGTGGCTACGAGCTCCTAAAGGATGCGATGCGCCGGTTGCAAGGAACGCAGATCGAAACCAATCTGCGCCAAGGCGGCAAGGAATACTTCAAGGTCTTCAGCTTGATCGACTCGGCCGAAATCGTTCGCGAAACGCGCGACGGGCGGATGCTCGATGTCGAGATCGAACTATCCGAATGGGTGTTTGATGCCATCGAGAACGAGAACATTCTAACCCTCAATCGCCAGTATTTCATGTTGCGCAAGCCTTTGGAACGGCGACTCTATGAGATTGCTCGGAAGCACTGCAACGATCAGCCCCAATGGAAGTGCGGGCTCGATCTGCTCCGCCAGAAATGTGGCTCTAGCTCAACCTTAAAAGAGTTTCGTCGCTTGCTCGGTAAGATCATCGAAGATGATCAAGAGCACGACCACCTGCCTGATTACAGCTATGCGATTGAAGGACGTAACGCGGTTGTGCGACCCAAGAAGGAAACACGGCAAGCCGCCCTGCCCTTGCCGCTCGCAAACTTGCGCCTCGATCCCGACATACACGCGGAAGCAAGACGCCTTGCGCCTGGCTGGGACCCGCACGGACTCGAATCCGATTGGCGCTCGTGGGTGATCGATAAGGGCATCTCCGTTAAAGACGCCGACAAACATTTCCTGGCCTTCTGTAGAAAGAAGGGACCGTATCCGCGCTAACGCGGTTTGCATGCAAGCATGCTTAGCGCGTTTGTGGAAAACATTTCAGCATGCTTGGCGCGAAGGCGCTATGCGTGCTAGCATGAGCAAAAATAACGATTTGGCAGATCGGAGCAGTACATGACCTACATCATTGGGATGGTGTCCCAGAAAGGCGGCGTGGGTAAATCCACCCTCGCCCGCATGATGGCCCGCGAGTTCGTCACCGGGGGCCTGTCCACCAAGATCGCAGACCTCGATACGCAACAGCAAACCTGTACCCATTGGGCCGGACGGCGCGCAGAGCATGCCGTCACGCCAGAGCTACAGGTGCAGAGCTTTGCGTCAGTAAAAACCGCGCTTGAAGAAGCACCGCGCTTTGATGCGCTGATCCTGGACGGTAAGCCCAATGCATCGGATCAAACATTCGAGATTGCCAAGGCCGCTGATCTTGTTGTGATACCAACCGGACAAACCGTCGATGATCTGCATCCGGGCGTCGTGCTGGCGCATGCCTTGCGCAAGAAAGGCATCGCCCAGGACAAGATCGCCTTTGCGATGTTCAAGACAACCGGCAGCGAGCGAGAGAACGCGGCCGCACGGCAGTATCTCACTGAGGCAGGATATACTGTCCTTGAGGGCGAAGTCTCGGTCTCCACAGCCTACGGCTCGGCCTCGGATATCGGCAAGGCAATAACCGAAACCTCGTTCAAGTCCCTGAATGAACGTGCATCCAAGCTCGCACAAAGCGTCATCGATCTGATGGCCGAGCTCAGCGAAAGGCAGGTGGCCTGATGGCGACGAATATCACCAAGCTCAAAGGTAGTAAGGGCGCACCGCCACCGGCCGATGAAACGCCCGATGTAATTGCAGAAGACAAGCGCAGCGAGAAAGAAGCGCTTCGGCCGCTGCAAGTACGCATCCCGGTATCAACCTTCGAAGAGTTCTCAGAGCGGGCAGGGCGCGAATTTGGCTTTAGCCATGGTGCCAAGAAACAGCTCTTCTTGAGAATGTGGGAAGCATACAAAGCGCAAACCATGTAAGCATGCTTGCATGCAAAGCGCGCTTGTGCTTCCCAATAGTGGCCTTATTTTCATAATCATGTAAGCTGGTCGGGTATTCACGATGTAGGAGCACACCTGTGCCCGATGAAAGCGAGTCTGAACACGCCCGCGCCTTCTTAGACGCACAAAAAAAGGGTGTGCAACAGGATGTCAGCCCTGACGACTACGGGTTTGACCAAAGCAAGTTCCCAGATATTACGACCAAGGCCGAAAAGGAACATCTTGAAGCTTCAAGATCACAGCCCAGCTTCGAGCATCCAGAACCCGGCGGATGGACACCACCATCGGCAAACAGCTCCGACAGCAAGGACGCGGCGGAGCGTGAAGAGCGCATAGAATTCTTGCGAGATCGCCTATCTCAAGAACAAGAACGCTTCGAACATGACCTTGACCAGTCCTTTGATATAGAAAGATAAAATTCGCAAAATTTGCATGTCGCGTACGATACTTGGTATCATTCTGACATGACGTACTACCATACGAAAGATGAAGCGCTTGCAGCCGAGGCGTTAGAATATCGCGCGATCAAGCATATCGACGGCGAGCTTTACAAAGTGGGCCTCGAAAAGCGCCTATGGGAAGCCTACGAGTTTCTCACCGGCTGGCTTCATGGTCGCAGATGGGAGGGGCTTCAGCACATCACAGAGGAAGAACTGTGCAAACGTGTTGCTGAGAGCTTGGAAAACACCGCCAACAGCGAATCTCCGCTCACATTCGCCGTATCGTTTCGCCAGCATGTAAGCTGGATGTACTGGCATGTGACGGGCAGGGGTATCCCGAACGCCTAATGTTCGATCCCATCCTCGTGTCCGGGGTCCCGGCCTTTCTGGTTGTCCTGCTCCTTAGCGCGTTGCTCTTCGAGGAATGATTTCATCTGTTCCGCACGATTGTCAGGCATTTTTTCGTTGCCCTGAACATTTTCGCCCGCTTCGCGCTGCATCCTCGCACGGCGTTGCTCTTGTTCGGCTGCTTGAGCGCCCTTTTCAGCCGGTGGGGCAGGGCGGTGCAGATGCTCTTGTCGAAAGCGCTCCCATGTTTGTTTGCGCTCTGCCGTACGCGCACGCCATTCAGCCTGATTTTTGGCTTGGTCCGCTGCCTGCGCCAAGATCAGAGACGAGCGCTCTGCCTCAAACCGCTGCGCATTCGCTCTCAAAGCCTCCTGGCGAGCTTTCTCGACCTCTTGGACGCGCAACCCCTCTTGTGCCCTTTGCTGGCGCCCTATGGCCTGTTTTTCGCTTTCATGAGCAAGCTGAACGGCTTCCTGGCGTGCGCCAGACGATGCGAGGGCTCGAAACGCCCCGCCAATGGCTTCGCCGTGCGTGCCTTCAAGAACGCGAAGGCGAAGCTTGACCGCATCGAATGTGTTTTGAACCCTGCCTAAAAACTCGGACTCGCGATCTTCGAAAGCACGAATATCGTCACGCTGCTGGCGGTAGGTCTCGCGCCAGATCGGTCGATATTCGTCGCGTACTTCGGCCTTGGCCTTGCCTTTGTCGATCTCAGCCTCTTTGGCAATATCCTGGGCGCGCTCTTTGTGCTGATCGTGCAAGCGATCCCATTGGTCTTGATGACGCGCATGCATGGCGCGGCTGCGCTTGGACAGATCGGCATCCTTGCGACGCTCTTCTTCACGGAGATGATCGGCCCGGCTTGTGTTGTCATTCGCCGCTGCGCGCGCCTTGGCCTCGGTCTCGAAGATGTGGCGGGGCTGATCTTTTTCGGCGCGCGTGTATTCGCCGCGTTCCCGCGCCTCAGCGTTGATCGCGCGCTCTTCGCACAAGATACACCCACGTTCCTTCTCATAACCCAAAGCCCATTCGGAGAGCTTTAGCTTTTCCTTTGAGGAACTGAGGTGCCTCCCGTCATGTGGTGAAACACGATTCACGAGCAAATGCACATGCGGGTGCTCTTCGTCGGAATGCGCGATGATCATCGCCTGTCGGTCGTCCGCACCAAGCGCCCGGAGCGCACCATTGGCCGCGCGCATCATCTCATCGCGGCTGAGCGTATGCGCCTCATCGGCATGCCATGACAAAGAGACGTGCAAGACGTGCTTGTCAGATTTGCGGCCGGTCTTCTTGATCCCAGCCTCTTCCTTCAAGCGAGCCTGGTCCATCGCGGTCGCGGCCATAATCCGCCAAGCGATTTCGCGATCATCGGTAGCAAGATTTCGGGTCTCGATCCACGCCACACGATCATCGGAATCCACGCGCCCTTTGTCGTGCAGCAAGTACGCGGCCGCACCTTTGAAGCTCGATCCTTTGGCGTGTATTTTAGAGATCACCGCGCACTACCTTTGCCAAAACATCCGAGAGCTGCCGCCCGATGATCTGCCAGGTGTGAACGAAGTCGCTCCCGCGATGCGTTGCTCGCGCGAGCTGGTTCACGTTCACGCCAATCCGGTTGAGCTCGGAAATTAGCGTCGGGTCAGGCAAGTTAGAGCGGGCAGGGGATACGGCATAGCCAAGCGCACGTCGGCGCAAGTATTCCGTCTCGGAGATACCGGCGGCGCGGGCCTGAGCGCGGAGGTATTCGCGCTCGGCCAGTGTCACGCGGAAACGTGCCACCTCGTCGCGTTTCTCTCCATCCTGTTTCTTCGGCCGTGCCATACGCCGCGTCTCCTCGCTGCCGGGCGGACCCGGCTCGTCTTCCAAGGGCGAAACCTTGGTCGTGGTGAACCGCTCGAAACGGTTCTCGTCATGCAACACCGAAATGTTGCCGCCCATCCAATCCGCGCAGGGTTGGCCATGTGTCCAGAGAGCACGGAGGCTCTTTGGTGGGTTTCAGGGGCCAAACCCTGATCGCTATCCAACGGGCGAAAGCGTTGGTGCGGATTGGTCCAGGGAAGGGGGCATACCCCTTGGCCTGGTCGTGGATTGAAGGGCGCGAAAGCCCTTTGCCAGATGCACCGAAATACAAGCTTGCGCGGTATGTAGGTGCCGTTTTTGTAGCACAAAAACACATCTGGCTACTCTCAGTTACGGCCACTTTGCCATAATACCAAACCTCCTGTCAATTTTTACTGGATTCTCAACCACGTACCCCAGGTGCATGCCGGATCGATGCGCCTTAAACGCAGCGAAAACGCCGCCCATAGCTTGGGACGGTCTGATCGTTCGATCAAATTTCGGGATCGTCGTCCTGATCTAGTGACCGCTCTTGGTCCTGAGATTCTTCGTCCTGCCGGGATCGTTCAAGAAACTCGCGCATATGATCCTCTCGGGACTTTTCCTGCGTGATCTCGCGCGAGTGCTCCGCAAGATACCTGCCCATGTCTTCGCGGCTGATCTGGCCTTGTCCGAGGCGTTCCATCATGTCGACATGCTCGGTGCCTTGTGCCTGCTGTAGTTGCTGGCCGTTGTCTTTCAAAAATTGGTGCGCCGTCTGGAACGCCGTACGCTTATTGCCGTCTACAAATGGATGATTACGCGAGATTGCTTCCGCATAGCCTGCGGCGAGTTGGAAAATATCCTCCTCGCCGTAGGCATACTGGTTCTGCGGCCGTCCAAGAGCAGATTCGAGCAAACCGGCATCCCGCAAGCCCTGCGCGCCGCCGCCGACCTCAATCACGCTTTCATGAATAAACTCGACATCTTCCCGTGATATCCACTGCGGATCGCTCACCGCTTGGCTAGCTCAATGATGGTGTCACGGTGATAATCTACGCCTGCGCGAAGCTCGCGCCTGCGGGCATCGGACAAGCTTTCGCTTGCGCCCGTCAGACGGCGGTACTCTTCTGCAGACATCAATACGAGACGGTCACGCTCATGACTGGTGATGATTACAGGTTCGCTCATCGCGGCATCGCTGAACGCGCCGATGTTGTTCTTGAACTCTGTTGCTGAAACACGGGCCATAGGGACCTCCCTTCACTTTCTACCCAATATAGCCAAAATGTCCATTTTTGTCCATAAGAACAAATTCCTATCATGCAGGGCGCTCAGGCTCACCAGGTAAGCAAGGGCAACGCTTGCATGTCGGAAAACCGCCTTCGCTGAATGCGATGCCTGAGCCATGCGCACACCTGTTTCAAGGGGTGGGTACTCGCCATGCTCTCATGCTTGCATGCAATCATGCTATGCGTGGCTCCGTTCCCGCTAACGCGCCCTTGAAACAGGTGTGCGCATAGCTCGATCCGGCATCAGCGACGGCGGCTCCGGGAAAGCAGGCTGGCCCCACTTCAAGGGTTGCTATCAATAGAGTCACCGTCCATCCTTGAAACTCAACTGTCGCTGTAGAGAGAGCGCTTTCTCTCATTCACATGCTTCTTAGAATTCCTGTTTGGAGAAAACATTGTTCATTTATCAACGTGCTGGCTGGTTCTCTGGTTTTCTTTTCGCATGTGCAATTTCATTTACGCTCGGCACTGGAAACGATGAGAACATCTTTCTCGCAGCGTTCTTGGCTGCCATATGCAACCTAGCGTTTTGGTTGATATTGAGAGCTAGAAATAACGATCATCACCAAACGCTCCTCTTTATCCATTTGAAATATTGGACAGCAATTCTGCCAGTATTGATCATAGTTGTGGGGTTCATTGCCAGTTGAGTGACGCCAGGAACGCACATGTTTACGCGATCCGAAGCACTGCTAGTCTACTCTTAAGCTAACAGAAACGGAGGCTAATTTTCATGCGGTTTTTGTGGAAGCTTGCGTTTTATTTTTTCAGTTTTCTGATCGCTATCGCAGTTCTTCTATATCTTTGGAGCATTCCCGCCGTTCGAGGGATCGCGTCGCTAGCGGTTGTAGCATCCGCCTTATCCACAATGGCACTCTTCGGATACAGCGCCTTTGCTCGGAAGTTTGGGCTGTTTGATCCAGGCTTATACCACAAGCTGCTTTTCATTCCTTGGCGACCTCTGGCACGTAGCTGGCTGAGCTTTGTTGCATATCTCGACAACGAATGGCGTGCCGGAAAACGCGCAACAGGCGGCTTCGCCGGTACTCTCCACAAGCTCTGCCTCGTATACAAACCCGGTGATGTGTTCCTCGGCCGTCTTATGGTGGCCGGGATAGGGCTCTTCCAACCGCTCGGCCAACGACTTGAGCGCCACTTGTTCATGTTCGCCGCGACAGGAGCCGGAAAAACTACTCTGTTAATCACGATGCTTGGCCTACATCCTGGCAATGCCTTCGTGATTGACCCCAAGGGGCAAATGGCGACGATCTTGCGGCGCAGGCGCGGCAAGGGCGGTGATGGCATCGCGGGGCTTGGAAAAAACGTCGCAGTTCTCGATCCCTACAATGTGGTTTCAGGCGTCGAGAGTGATCACTGGAATCCGCTCGACGAAATTGAGCGCGCCATCGAGCGGGAGGGAAGAACAGGAGCCGTTAAATACGCTGAAAAAATCTCGGAAGGGCTCATCCGCATTGAAGGAAAGCAGCCTTTCTTCCCACGCGCTGCCCGGAAGTTTTTGACCGGGCTAATCCTCCACGTGCTCACAACAGAACCGAAGGAAAAGCGCAATATGTTGCGCGTGTACGAGCTGATCACCCTTGGGTATCGAGATGAGCTTCAGGAGGTTTCCGAAGAGCGCATAACCTCCCGCACCGGCTTTGCATACCTTCTGCACAAGATGTCGGAAAACCGGGAATATTCAGCTATCCCCGCAGCATCCGCGACCTTTGATGATTCAAAATCAGCGGGAGACGTAATGGCTACCCTCAAAGTTGCCCTATCCGTCTATGATAACGAAGAAGTCCGCGCGATTTCTCATCGCTCAACCTTCTCCCTTCATGATCTGAAGCTTGCCGAACAAGACGTTTTCGTATGCGCGCCGGTCGGCGCTATCAATGGCGAGCTTTCGGGCTGGTTTCGCATGCTGACGGTTTTGGGGCTAGGCATTTTTGAATATATTCAAGGTGATCTGCGACCAAAATGCTTCTTTGCCATCGACGAGCTCCCCAGTCTTGGGAACATCGAAAAGCTCGACAAAGGACCGGCCGTGCTCCGATCATATGGTGTGCAACTGCTTGGCATCGCGCAAACTGTCCAAGCACTGAAAGACGCCTATCCAGACACGTGGACAACATGGGTGGGGAATGCTGACGCAGTTTATTGGATGGCAACCAATGACAACCACACCGCAGGATATCTGGCTGAAATCCTGGGAGACGCAAACCGGCCCGATGGTGACAGAGCGGTACTCTCATCAGACCAAATCCAACGCTACCTTGACCCCTCACGTGGGAACATGATCGTAACACGCTTCGGAAAGCGCGCTTTGAAGCTCAAAGCCGCTCCCTATTTCCAAGAGTTACCTGTTAAGTACTACGACCCCGACCCAGAGCATCTCGAAGACCCTGCACGAGCCTCAACAAGGGCGCGCATCTCCTCTTCTAGTGGCGCAAGCTATAAGACCTTTGAAACAGGTCAGGAACAAAGGCGCACACCCCCAAAACGCGAGCGGCCAAAACCAAAGCCCGAGGCTGCAAAGCGCCCAAAGCCTAAGGAAAAAGCCAAAGAGCCCTATGACTTCAACTATCAGTTCAACCGGGTTCATCGCGCACGGCAGGAGTCCCACGAACGCGCAAAAGCTGAGCGCGCAAACTTCAGTCCGGCACAAGAAGCGCAGGCAATGGCCCTGTTTGGGCTTTCCGGGCCTTGCACATTGAACGAGCTCAAAAAACGCAAGAAGATGCTAGAGCAACGTGCTGAAGCGTCCCCAGAATACAAGCGCCTAGTCGAAGAAGCCTTCGAAATCCTCTCGCAACGGATGTCAGCATGAACCTTAACCATTCTTTAAGGAAGTTGCTTTAGTATACAACTGTATACACAAAGGAATTTTTATGAGTGAGTATGGAAGACGAGCACGCCCCTCATTATTGGGCGGAGAATGGGCAGCCAAGGCCAACAGCATAAACCCGGCAGGCTACGCAATTGATGCTGTGACTGGAATAGGTGAGGCAGTCGCCTCCGGTGATATTCCGTTATCGCCCATTCATTATGTAATAGATGGATTGACAGCGATAAGAGACCGAGAAGAGACGGAACCGGGTTGTACCACCTCTCTCGACGGCTTGAATCAAGCCAAGGAATTGATCTCAGAGGCCATCACCGCGCTTGAAACATCTCCGACGGCAAGCGCCAGCTTTGATCCACGGC
>Ga0208330_1000640_pt1 | contig 14349 bp, 14 predicted proteins | sample DeeseametaMP1896_FD_184180 | JGI IMG/M metagenome (GOLD analysis project Ga0208330, IMG submission 184180) | Marine microbial communities from the Deep Pacific Ocean - MP1896 (SPAdes) | ecosystem: Environmental > Aquatic > Marine > Oceanic | place: East of Hawaii, North Pacific Ocean | collected...
GGTTCCGGTAACATCGGCGACCAGCGAGGTATCCGGGTTGTAGACAGGACCGGCAACCGCGACCCAGAAGATCATCTGCGCGATCTTGCCCGCCGACCAGCCGTCAACGTTTTCGGCAAAGCCGTAGGTAGTCACGTTCTTCGGCGCAAAGGGCAGCACGTCGATCAGCATTTGCAGCGCGTTGATCCCTTCCGGCGTATTCACCTGCGGCTTGAAGGTCCCGTCCTTGGGACTGCCCGAGCACAGCACACCGCCGGTGGTAATAAACCGAGTGTACCAGTCCACCACGCCCAGAGAAAAGTCATTCGCCCCGATCATGCTGCACCCGGCAACATCGTCGGTGGTCAGAATCTTCGCGGCTTCGTGGAACTCGTCCCAGGTCTTCGCCGGCTGTAGGCCAGCAGCCTCGAACAGGTCCTTGCGGTAGAAATAGATCACCGACCCGGAATGGACGCCCGGAATGCCATAGACATCCTTGCCAACGCCCAGCTCGCCCTTCTCGAGGTCGTAGTAGCCGACATTCTTCATCGCCGGTTCCAGGAAGTCGTCAAAGTCCCAATCAGGCGGCGTTTCGGCCGGGTCTTCGATATATTTGTTGAGCTGTTCGAAATAGCCGCCCCCGACCTGCTGGGTGGTCAGAAAGCCGATATACTCGATGATCTCGAACGGGGACTTTTCGGACTTCAGCGTCTGCAATGTCTTTTCGACTAGGGGCGCCAGTGCCGGAGACGAGATATTCACTTTGATCCCGGTCTCGGCTTCCAACTCACCCAGAAGATCGCCGATAGCCCGGTGATCGTTCTCGTCGCCGGTCATCAGGAGGTTGATTTCGGTGCCTGCGTATTTCTTCGGATCGTAGCCGCCCTGCGCCATGGCCCCCGGACTCATAACGGCAAGATAGCCGTCCAGCAGCGGCGCGGCGATCCCGAAGGCAGCAGAGTTGCGCAGCAGAGTGCGCCGATCAATGCTCCTTCCGGATCGCAAGATGGCGGTGCGAAGTGAATCCTGGCCTTTTTCCGACATTGCAGAGTCCTCCCAACTGCTTGACGGCCCCAGATCGGGCGCTCCTTGGTTCTTAAAACCTATCATACAGTATGTCAAGATGATCGGAATGCGGGCCATCCTTGAGACTCATCGCCTCTCCTCCCCTTTGACCCGGAACCGGGCGTTATTCTGCGTTGACATGGTCGAACCGCTGCACAGTGTCGGCATATTCGTCGAGAAGCTGGTACATGACCTGCCGCACGGCATCGTCAAGTTGTTGCCTAATGCTGAGAAATTGGCGGTTTACGTCAGCTCATGCGGCGAGTTCACTCGCGTATTTGTCCCACTGACAAAATGCGTCAGCTCGGTTCTGACGGAAGGTTGTTGCGTTCATCTTATGGCGGCGGGGGCGGAATAGGTTCGCGGTTTCCTCATGGATAGCTAGGAACCTCTGCGCTTGGCGGGCGGATTTGAACCGGCCCTGTATCTTCTCCCGTTTTCGAGTCGGCCTGTGTGATCCTTCAACGCGATTATTCAGCCCCTTGTGCGATCGGTGGTCCACGGCCAACCCAAGCTTGCGTAGGGCGGCACCGTAGCTGCGCAACTTGTCCGTTATGATAACACGCGGCATGCCCCAGCGGGCGATCAACCTGGAAATGAACCGTTTCGCAGCACACGCATTTCGGCGGGTTTGCACCAGAATGTCGAGAACCTCGCCGTTGCTGTCTACAGCACGCCATAGCCAATGTTTCTTCCCCCGGATCGCGATCACCACTTCATCCAAATGCCATTTGTCGGTCGGCTGTTTGCGCGCCGCCCGGACACGCTTCGCTATCTGCGCGCCAAATTTCCCGACCCATGCCCGGATGGTTTCATAGCTTACGGTGACGCCGCGCTCGGCAAGGAGATCCTCAACGTCCCGCAGGCTGAGCGCAAAGCGATGGTATGCCCAAACCGCGTAGGAAATGATGGACCGTGGGAAGCGGTAACCCTTTAAGCGGGGCTGGGGAATTGGGCTGATCATCGACAAGCGCTAGCGCCAGAAAGATGGCACGTCAACAACTTGACGATGCCCGCCAGAGACATCCTAGATCCGTTTGTCCAGCCAGAGCCAGTCGCCATAGAGCCCGATCAGGATGCCGCGCATCCGGGGCGATATCTCATCCCGTCGCTGATCGAGGATCGTCTCGAAGGAATTCTTCAGCGCCCGAAGCCCCGACCTGACGGTAATCCCCTGCTCGATGAGAAAGGCACGGATCTGGTTGATGGTGGCTGTGCGCCGCGAAACCAGCCGTGCCCGGACCCGGTGCAGGGCCTGAAGGTCGAGCTGCTCTTGGTCCTTCTCAGAGACGGTCCGAAGGTTGGGTCGCAACGCAGCTTCTGCGATCGCCTCGGCGTCGTTGTAATCGTTCTTCTGGCCCTTGTTGAATGGCTTCACGTAAATCGCCGGTATGATCCGCGGTTCGAACCCCATGCCCCGCAGCGTTCGGCTGACAAAATGGGCGCTTAGGCAAGCCTCCATTCCCACGATGCAGCGTGGGAGTTGCTCGAACGTGGCATTCAGGGCCAAGCGCTTGATCTGTTTGCGGATGACCAACTGGCCGGACCGGTCGAACCCAACCAAGTGAAACGTATCCTTCCCGATGTCGATCCCGACGACGGCGAGGTCTTCGATGCTTCCTGTCTTCTTTGCACACATGGCTACTTCTCCTTGTTGCACGGTTGATCCCGGTTCAGGATAACCCACGGTGGGGAAGCAGCCGACACATCCCATTAGCCGACAACCGCCCCACCGTCCAGTTGCTGCAGGCGCAGCCCACCTACCGGCCATTCGCTGCATGTGCAGTATCTGGTGCTGTTCGAACCCACAGTCAGCGGATGAAGCGGACCTCTCGGATAATTGGTGTAGGGTCTACCACAGTTCAGCGTCTGAGTGGTTGCAGTCTGCACGATGTGAGCAGGATTTTGTAGAGGTCCTGATTGCGTGCGTTGAAGCGGAATTCGGTCTCCTTGAGGAAGATGGGAAAGCTGGCTTTCCGCAGCCCGTTGAACTTCTGATGGCGCCGTTTGGCATAGCTCCAGAAGCTCTCGATGCCGTTGATGTGGACGCCCTGCGCCGAGAAGACGGGCCTGTCCGGATCGGCGTATTTGTTGATCCGGTGGTGCCGTTCGAACCCCGCTTCGACGAGACCGTCGTAGCTTCTGAAGCCGTCTGTGGTGATCTCGGCAGAGAGCGCGATGCGGCCCTCGATGATGGCGTGTAGCGTTGTTTTGGAACAGTTTTTGACGATCTGGCAGTGCACGCGGCCGCCCCGTTCGAGGATGCCGAAGACCGGCGTCTTATTGGCGGCACCGCGCCCGGGCTGACCTCTCTGACGGGCTGGGCCGAAATAGCTTTCGTCGACTTCGACCTGGCCGCGAAACGGACAGCCGACCTGTGCCAGCTCGGCCATGCGCAGGCGCAGGAGGCGATAGAGCGCCAGCGTCGAATTGTGGTGAAGACCGGTCAGGGCGGCGGCCCGATCGGCCGTGATATCGAGCGCGAATACATGCAGGAGATAGCGGAACTTCCGCTCCGAAATTCTACCGCGGAAAAGATACCTGTTTTTCTGAGCCATGAGAGCACCATAGAATACTCTCAGACGTGCTCAGCTGTGGTAGACCCTTGGTGTAATATGCGGGTATCAGCCGGAGGGCCTTCAGAATGCCAAATCCAAACGCCGTGGCGGAGCACTATCATTCCGGGCCCCTGCTGAAGAGAATTTCCGACGCTTGCGCGGCGATCGACCTAACCCCGCCGATGTCCCACGACGCCCTGGCACCGGTAGACGAGTTCCACATTGGCGGCCGCGTCGCCACCAGGCCGTTTGTGGAGGCTCTGAGACTTTCCCCCGAAAGCCGCGTGGTGGATCTCGGATGCGGCCTGGGCGGCCCGGCACGGTATATCGCGGCGACCACTGGGGCCCATGTGACCGGCATCGACCTGACCGTCGAGTTCGTGGAAACCGGACGCGCCCTGACGGAATGGACCGGACTGTCGGACCGGGTCGATCTGATCGAAGGCAGCGTGCTTGATCTGCCGTTGGACGCCGGGTCGATGGACGCCGCCTACATGATCCACGTTGGTATGAACATCGACGACAAGGTCGGGATCGCGCGCGAAGCGAAGCGCGTGCTCAAGCCCGGCGGCATCTTTGCAATCTACGATGTGATGCAGGTCGGCGAGGGCGAGATGGATTATCCGGCGCCATGGGCCTTGTCCCGGGATCAGAGTGCGCTGGCGTCACCGGAGACTTACGAGGCAGCTTTGAAATCCATGGGTTTCGAGGTGTCTGACCGGATCGACCGAACAGCATTCGCCAAGCAGTTCTTCGCGGACCTGGCGGCTGCACAGAGCCAGGCAGGCGGCCCTCCGCCGCTGGGCCTGCACCTCATCATGGGCGATGATACCGCGCTGAAAGTCCAGCACATGGTCCGGAACATCCAAAGCGGATTGATTGCGCCGATCGAACTTCATGCACGACTTTCAGGGTAGTTCGGCGGTCGCGCCAAGCTCGAAGCAGCCCTGCGGTGTTGCGGCATTTACACGGAACCCCGACGTGGCAACCGACGCGAACGGCCCAAGGACGAAGCCGCTCGCGCGGCATTGGCGCCCGTGGCTGGTGTTCCGGACTGATCGCCACCCTTTGCATTTGGGAATGTGGGCATCTGCCTGACGATTGAGGCCTCTCAATCGACAGACAGGAGGTTCCCATGACCGAGGAGAGGATTTCGCCGCTGCGGGCGCGGATGATCGAAGACATGCGCATCCGGGGGATGGGCGAGAAGGCTCAGAAGGCCCACATCCGGGCGATCAAGGATTTCGCCCAGTTTCTTGGGCATTCGCCGGATACGGCCACCCCGGAGGAGTTGCGCGCCTACCAACTGCACATGACCGACGCCGGGGTCACGGCCAGCACGTTCAACGTGCGGATCGTGGCGCTCAGGTTCTTCTTCGGCATGACCTGCGGGCGCGAGGACATGAAGCGCTACATGCAGTTCCGCACGCAGCCGCGGAAGTTGCCCGTCGTGTTCAGCGTCGAAGAGGTGTCCGACATCCTGATGGCGGCGCCCGGGCCCGGTCTGAAGTACCGGGCCGCGCTCAGCATCTCTTACGGTGCGGGGCTCCGGGCCGCCGAGGTTTGCAATCTCAAGATCGGCGACATCGACAGCGACCGCATGCTGATCCATGTCGAGCAGGGCAAGGGGCGGAAGGACCGCAAGGTGATGCTGTCCCCGGGCTTGCTCGAACTCCTGCGCGACTACTGGCGCGAAGCTCGACCCGAGGGCTGGTTGTTCCCCGGCAAGCCGAAGATCAACCCGATCTCGCCACGACAATTGAACCGGGCGTTCACGTCGGCCAAGTCCATGGCCGGGGTCAAGAAGGCCGCCACCCTCCATACCCTCAGGCATAGCTTCGCCACGCACCTGCTCGAGGCCAACACGGACGTGCGGGTGATCCAGGTCTTGCTGGGCCATGCCAAGCTCACGACGACGGCGCAATACACGCATGTCGCGACCAAGACTATCCGCGACACCGTCAGTCCCTACGAGATGCTGGCCAAGCTGCAGGATCATGCCGTGAAGCGAAGTCTGGAGTGACCGGGCGCCGGGGTGCCCCGGCCAAAGCTGGAGATCGCTGACATCTTTCGCGCCCATGGTCCTGCGTGGCGGCAGGCCAATGCCGGACACGTCAGCTTCTCCCAGCTCAAGGTAATGTCAGCCATCGAAGCCTGCCGGACCGAGGCGCTCGGCGGGCATGTGGCCGGGTGTGCCAAGTGTGGCCACCACCACATCGCCTACAATTCCTGCAAAAACCGGCACTGTCCGAAGTGCCAAGGGCCGGCGGCGCGCGATTGGATGGCCGCGCGCGCCGAGGATCTTCTGCCCGTCGAGTATTTCCACGTGGTCTTCACCCTGCCAGCCGAGATCGCGCAGATCGCTTTCTGGAACAAGAAGGCAGTCTACGGCCTGCTATTCCGGGCGTCCGCGGAAACGGTGATGACAATCGCCGCCGATCCCAAACGCCTTGGGGCCCGGATCGGCATGACCTGCGTTCTGCACACCTGGGGATCGGCGCTGACCCACCATCCCCACATCCACATGATCGTGCCGGGCGGTGGCTTGTCGCCGGACGGCACCCGGTGGGTCGCATGCAAGCCGGGATTCTTCCTGCATGTCCGCGTGCTGTCGCGCCTGTTTCGTCGCTTGTTCCTTGACGGGCTCCTGGCCCTGCATCGCGCCGGGGAGCTGGACTTCTACGGAGATCTCGAACGACTGGCACAAGCGGATGCCTTCACCGCTTGGCTCGCGCCGTTCCGCAAATCCGAATGGGTCGTCTACGCCAAACCGTCCTTCGGCGGCCCCGAGGCAGTGCTCGCCTACCTCAGCCGATACACCCACCGCGTCGCGATCTCGAACCATCGCCTGATCAGCGCCGACGCCGAGACCGTCGCGTTCCGCTGGAAGGACTACCGCATAAAGTCCGGCGGCAGGCAGAAGGTCATGCGTCTTTCCATGACGGAGTTCATCCGCCGGTTCCTGATGCACGTCCTCCCCGACGGGTTCCACCGGATCCGGCACTATGGCTTGCTGGCTGGCGCGACACGCAAGGCCACCATCGCCCGTATCCGCGATCTCCTCGGGCATCGGCCGCCCGAGACAGAAGAGCAGAAAACAGCGGGAGTTGCCCCGCTCACTCTGCGCGAACCATGCCTATGCTGCGGCGGCCCGATGCGCATTGTCGAGATCTTCCGCCGTGGTCAAAAGCCGATGTCGCGCGCACCCCCTCGGGAGCAGGCCGCATGACGAAACGCCCGTCACTGCAACAAACACCACTCCGGTTCTCACGCCAGTTCCGGACTGGCTCAGCCGTGCCTCACGTGGTGCCGCGACCGCGAACTGAGGATGAAACGCGCCATCCGAGACCGACCATCATCTCCTGGGCAGATCAGGGCGATCTTGGAGACGGTCGACATCTTCCGACACGTCAGCCACGCTCCACCGTCGCTGGAAACCTCAGCCCACTTTCTCCATAGACAGCGCCTGGCCACCGCGGCTTCCACCTTGGGAGGATTTCCAACGCGGGCCGACGAAGCGCCACCAGGCAATGTTGCACCACGGCCCGCATCGAAAATCCTTCACCTGACCTGCCGCTCGAGGGCCGGCCCATCGCTGCAGCGCAGCTACCCCGAACCAGTCATTCGTGGCCACGTGCAGCATGGTCTGGCAGCCCAAGGTCAGCAGTGCGGGACAAAGCGCTAATTCGCTTCAGTTACTCGAACGACCGCTTCACGGTGAATCTAAATTCGTTCGGCAAAGCGCCTGATGCGTTGCACCAGGCGCCTCTTGTTCCTGTCACATCGCGTTACTTGATGGCGAGGATGTCGAAGTTGTGGATGTTAGCGACCACACCGTCGTCCCACCCGCCAGCGACCAACTCCGCTGCCCGTTCGTTCAGCAGCCCGGCGACTTGACCGGCAAAGTGTGCTTCACGGCCAGCATTGTTGGTGAAGATGTCGAAGATTGCGAAGGATGTTTCGTCAATCTGCAGCGCCGCCCAGAACAATGTGCCGGGTTCGGTTTCTCCGACGATGGGACCAGCTGCGGTCAGCAAGGCTGCCAATTCCGGCCCTCTGCCGGGTGCTGCTTCGAGCGTGATGTACGTGGCTGTCGTGGCCGAATAGAGATCAACCGGTTCCCTCACCGACAGGACATCGGAATTGTTGATATTCGCGACAACACCATCGTCCCAGCCCCCGGCGACCAGCGCGTCGGCATTTTGGTTCAAAGCCGCGGCCACAGCGCCGGAGAAATGCGCATTGCGCGCTTCTTCATCCACGAAGATATCAAAGATCGCGAGCGTATCGCCGGCTTGTAAGGCAAACCAAAGCACGGTGCCTGGTTCGGTGTCCGCGACAATCGGGGCGGCTCCGGCCAGAAATTCGGCGAATGCTTCGGTCTGGCCTTCAGCGGCGGGCATGGCGATGTAGCTGGCAGTGTGATTTTCCATTGGGGTTCCCTGTGCGGGTGCAGATGTCGTGATCAAGGCCAAAGCGGCGAGTGTCTTGAGAATTTGGGCTTTCATGGTAGCCTCCTGATTGAGAGGTCGTTGTGTTTGGTTTCGATGCCCCCTTTTCCCATGCCGAATGCCTCAGGCACCAATCCCGAACTTCTATTCTTTGATAGACATGTGCTATGGTGAACCTCATGGCGGAAAGTGACGGAGACTGTGGCAGTGGAGATGAACCAGATCAGGTATTTTTTGGCTGTCTGCCAGCATCGCAACTTCACCCATGCCGCTAGCGCCTCAAATGTTTCCCAACCGTCCTTGACGACCGCGATCAAGAAACTTGAACACGAGCTCGGGGGTGATCTGTTTGTCAGGGACCGCGCGGGATGCAGGTTGACGGCACTCGGAAAACTCATGCAGCCAAGGCTACAGAAAGCGCATGACGAAACGCAGGCAGCTAAGGCAGAAGCCGTCCGCCACACGCGACTAGAGCGGGTTCCTATTTCTGTCGGTGTTGGCGAAACGATTGGTCACAACCGGATTTCAGCCGCCGTGGAACGCTTCCGTACACGATTGCCGCAAGCCGAAATAGAGTTGATCGTGGCGTCTGCCTCCAAGCTTCTGGCCGGATTGCGAGAGGGTGAATTTGACGTCGTTGTCACAGCGGCGACGGTCAGTGAAGACCTCTATCGAATAGACCAGCTCTATGACGAGTCCTACAAGGTTGTGGTGTCCAAGTCGCACCCGTTGTCTGAACGAGACGCTATTTCTCTTTCGACACTCGCTGAAACTGACATGCTCGATCGACCCAATTGCGAAATGCGGGATGCGTTGCATGGGGCATGTGCAGACCAAGGTCACGAACTCTACGCGGCCTATCGGTCAAATCGCGTGGATTGGTTAGTCGAACTCGCGCGGCAGGGATTAGGCGCGGTGATTTTGCCAACCACGGCAATTCCAGCAGACAGGGGCCTCGTTTCGATACTCATCGACGGCCTTGAAATTTCGCGAACTGTTTCTGCTCTTCGTTATCGGCACCAAACGACGAGACCAGAGACAAATGATCTGATCCGTGAGATTGCGCGTGTGTAGGCGTAGTATCATTGATGGCCGACATTCGCGCATAGTGCAGTAACTGGTACTTTGGGCTCGTAGCCGACCTTAGCCGCGGATCGGTGCTATGATGTGCCGTCGGCTGAATGCCGAGGACGTGGTGGGCACGGTGGATCGGAGAAACCGCCATGCCTGCTACGAATTTGCCAGCCATCCGCGCCTGCCGCCCCGCTTGGAACAAGGGTCGCATCGTCGGCCAGAAACGACCGCTCGAACCGAAACATGTCTGGGCGATCCGGGTCCGTCTCGAGATCGCCCAGCGGACCCGTGAACTGGCGCTTTTCAACCTCGCCATCGACAGCAAGTTGCGCGGCAGCGACCTGGTTCGGCTTAAGGTCGCCGACGTCTTCGCGGCCGGCCAGATCAAGCACCGCGCAGCGATAATCCAGAGCAAGACCCAACGACCGGTGAGTTTCGAGATTGCCGAGGGCACGCGGAAGGCAATCGCGACCTGGCTGGAAGCTCCCCTAATGGTTGGATCGGAGCACCTTTGGCCGGGCCGGTTTCATGAGCGACTGCATATCTCGACCCGGCAGTATGCCCGACTGGTCCGGGAATGGGTGACCTCCATCGGCCTCGAGCCGAGCGCCTACGGCACCCATTCCATGCGCCGGACAAAGGTCGCCCAGATATACCGGAAGCCTGGCAACCTGCGAGCGGTGCAGCTCTTGCTCGGGCACACGAAGATGGACAGCACAGTGCGTTACCTCGGTGTCGAACTTGAAGATGCTCTCGCCATCGCGGAGGCGGTGGAGATCTGAACCTGACGGGCCGGTCGATCGCGGCCGGCCCAGAGCCGACCTTCACGCCAGGCGCAGGGTATTACCGATCCCGGCCGAGGCTGTGTGAAAACTTGCCGTCATGTTAGGCTCCAGACTCATTGATTTAGAGCCAGAACAAGACGGTTGCTGCGAGGGCGATTGCTGACAGGAAGACCTTCGGGCACCGGTCATAGCGAGTGGCGACGCGGCGCCAGTCCTTCAGGCGCCCGAACATGATCTCGATCCTGCTGCGGCGTCGGTAGCGGCGCTTGTCGTATCGGACAGGCTTGTCGCGCGACTTCCGTCCCGGAATGCAGGGTGTAATCCCCTTATCCATAAGGTCTTCGCGGAACCAGTCCGCATCATATCCCCGGTCTCCCAGCAGCCAGTCGGCCTGTGGCAAACTACCCATCAAAGCCCTGGCGCCGGTATAGTCGCTGACCTGACCGGCGGTGATGAAGAACCGGATCGGGCGCCCGATACTGTCGGTGACGGCATGGAGCTTCGTATTCATTCCACCCTTCGTCCGACCGATCAGCCTGCCACGCCCCCCTTTTTCAACCGCAGGCTGGAGGCCGTGCGGTGCGCCTTGAGGTAGGTCGCGTCGATCATGATTGTCTTGCGCTCTGTGCTCTCGGCCGCCAGCCCTTCCATGATCCGGGCGAACACCCCCATGTCGCTCCACCGCTTCCATCGGTTGTAAAGCGTCTTCGACGGACCATACTCGCTGGGAGCATCGCACCAGCGTAACCCATTGCGATTGATAAAGATGATGCCGCTCAGAACCCGTCTGTCATCGACGCGGGGACGGCCATGGCTCTTCGGAAAATACGGCCGAAGGCGCGCCATCTGCGCCTCGGTCAGCCAAAACAGATTGCTCATGCGTGTGGTCTCCTTGCGGAGCCTGAATCACGAACAAGGTCGGCAATCAATGGGTCCTGAGCCTAGCTACTTTCATATCCTTGGCTCTGGATTTCGTGAAACAATTGCCTGCCACGCCTGTTTCCCTTCTTCCAGGAAACGGCAAGGATTTTTTCAAAGTACCACGGCGTCGTAGGCTTCAGTGTCGCCCTGCGCCGGTCAGGGGGCACTTCCAACTTCAGCCACTTCGCTACGCTACGGCGATTGAACCCGGTCTATCTCTCGATCTCGCTGCAAGACAGCCCCTGTTCGCGAAGCGCATGTATTGTCGTGAAGATCTCTTCACGAGACCTCCGATGAGCGAGGTGGTCTGCCCCAATCGAGTGGTCCAGTTTGAATGTTAGTGCATGGTCGGCCTCTGGTCTATTGGGACGATGCTTTTGGGCGCTGGCGGACGGTATCCCAGAGCGCTGTGCGGTCTAACATCGTTGCAGGTGAATGTCAGTGCTGATGTTGTCCGCATCGGACAGGAGCGCTCGGCCAGTCGCGCGACCATGCATGTTCATCTGTTCTTCGATGGCCTGCCGCAGATTCTGCACAAGATGGAACCTGTCAGCGACCTGCAAAGCCTGCGGCGCGCCTTGGCGGGCAGCCTTTGCATACAGGCCGCAACGGTCCCTGCTGACCACCTCGATCTCGGAATGGGCCTTCACGCACCATCTGCGACACGTTCATCCTCTGCTAAGCGTTCAAGAGAGGCTTCGGACCCGCTGACCGGCAGTTTGTCAGACCGGCGATCCTCTCGTCGTCGTTGCGATACACCCAGTCAGGCAGCGTCTGCCGATCGATGCCACTGGTCTGCGCTGCCACCTTGCGATCCGAGCCTTCCAGTACCAAGCTGATCGCCAGCATGCGTCTTGCAGCCTTCGCATCCTTTGTCCGCGCCGACATCGCTCGTCGGCATGTCCTTCCGTTTGATTTCAAACGCCATCAATCCCTCCACCATTTGAACGCAGTGATTTAGATTTTCAGGCGAAAGGAAATAACTTTAGAGTCAGACGCCGGAGTCGTTGGTATGACGCAAACGTTACACCGCAACGATTACGCAGTTTCAGTCCCCAAATTTCGGCCATGCAAATGCACAGAACCCGCAGCCTGACCGGTCAGGTTGACTGGCGGCTTTCCCGAAAAACGATGAAGATCCCGCTCAGAACAATTACGCCGGCACCGGTCAGCGTCCAGAAACCCGGCATGTCCGCCCAGATGATCCAGCCCAGCAGCGAGGCCCATATCAGCGCGGTATAGTCGAAAGGCGCCACCACGGCCGCCGGGGCGAGCCGGAAAGCCTGACCGATAAGGGTGATGCCGAGTGAACCGAACATCGCCTGCAGGACGAACAACGGCAGATCGCCGGGGCGGATCGGAACCCAGACCGCCATGGCGAAGGGCGCGGCGTAGAGCATGGGGAAAAGCATCACGAAGAACATCATTGTCCACATGCTTTCGCGCAGGTCCAGCATGCGCGCGCTGATCATGAACAGCGCATAGAGCAGTGCCGTCCCGATCACGTAGAGCGATGCCGGCTGAAAGGTGGCGGCGCCGGGCCGCACGATGATGAGCACTCCAATGAAACCGACCAGCACGGCGAGCCAGCGCCGCCAGCCGACCTCTTCCCCGAGAAGCGGCACGGACAGGGCGGTGATGAAGATCGGGGCGGAAAAGACCAGCGCGGTGGCTTCGGCCAGCGCCAGGGATTCGAGACCCTTGAAGAACGAATATGCCCCGGCCAGCATCAGCAGGCCGCGTATCGCATGAACGCGCAGATGGCGCGTGCGCAATCCTTTTTTACCGAGCACGAACAGGACGACCGCGCCCACCATCGGCAGGGCGATCAGGTTGCGAAAGAATACGACCTGGATTGGATCGTAACGCGCGACCATCAGTTTCGCGATGGCGTCGTTCGAGGCGAGAAACGCCACGCCGCAACAGATGGTGAGGATCGCGAGCCGCGTCCGTCCGCCCGTCATCGCCTCTCGCGTGATCATCTTTTGCCTGCCTTGCCCCGGTTGAAAGCGACCCTCACAGTGTGTTGCCGCCAGTGCCGCGGACAGAATGGGGTTGTCGATTGTGCTCCCGGTGTAGAACCACGCGCTGAGGGCCTCAAGGGTCTGCGTCCCGGAGTCCGGAGATTGGCGGGAGGAAGGCCGTCGATCGGGACCTGAGACGGTCGGCCCGGCGTCAGGTGCGCCAAGTCCTTCCACGAACCCTGCCTCATAGCTGGCCCCGGGGCCGAACCGCCATCATCACATGGCCAACCTGCCACGGCATCGCGGGGACTTCATGACCCGCCGGGCGATGCCAGCCCCGCATCCTCCATCTGTTCCCGGTCCGGCAGGTCGCGCAGGCTTTCCAGCCCGAACGCCACCAGGAACCGTTCGGTGGTGACGAAGGTATAGGGCGCGCCGCGGCTCGGGCTGCGGGGGCCGGTGGCGATCAATCCTTGCGCGTTCAACCGCCCGATCAGGTCGCGGCTGATCTCCTTGCCGAAGATCTCCTTCAGCCCGTCGCGTGTGACCGGCTGGTGGTAGGCGATGGCGGCCAGCACCGCGATGTCAAATTCGTTCAGATCGAGATCCTGCCCGCCGACATCCGCCGCCGCGCGGATCGCGGGCGCATAGGCTGCGCGGCTGCGCAGCATCCAGCCACCGGCAACCCTGGTCACCTCGAAGGACCGGCCGCCAAGATCCTCGGCGAGATCCGCGACCAGCAGATCGACCGAAGCGCCCTGCCCCACCACACGGGCCAGATCCTCACGCGGCACCGGGGACGCGGAGGCGAAGAGCACCGCCTCGATCCGGCGCATCCATTCGTGCCAGCGCAGCTCGGGCGGCAGGTCAGCCAGCTCCCGGTCCAGATCCGGTTCGGTTCGATCCCGCGCCATCTCAGACTCCGTAGAGCCGGAACGTGTCGCGGCCCGTCAACTCGCGCACCGCGCCCAAGGTCACCAGCCGGTCGCAGAGCCGCCGCGCCGCGCGGTCGGACATGAACGCGGTGAACTCCGACGGCGCCACCGCGTCACGGCTCAGGAAGATCTCGACCGCCTTCCCGGCCCCCTTCGCGCGCAGCTTCGGCGCCACCGATTGCAGCTTCGCGGCCCGGCGCGCAAGATCATGTGCCAGCGGCACAGCCTCCCGGCAGGAGGCCAGCACCGCCCGGTGACAGGCGCGCCGCAGCTCGTCGCCCGTCTTGCGCAGGTCGCGCATTGTCAGATGGGCGGCGAACAGCGGCAGCAGGCGGTTCCAGCCCATGACCCGCGCCAGCGTGGCATCGGCGAGGATCAGAGCCGTCGCCTCCGCGCGCGGATCTTCCGCGAGCACCGCCTCCAGCACTTGTGCCATCCGATCGACCGGACCGCCCTGCCCTTCCTCGAGCCAGAACACGATCTGTGCGCGCGTGAGATCCGGCAGAGCCCGGTGCAGTCCCTCGGGGGTCATCGGCCGCGCGGCCGCCTGCCGCCAGCGCTGGCAGATCGCCCCTGCCGGGCCGGGCAGATCGCCGGGGCGCAGCAGATGCACTTCG
>Ga0208330_1000641_pt1 | contig 14346 bp, 12 predicted proteins | sample DeeseametaMP1896_FD_184180 | JGI IMG/M metagenome (GOLD analysis project Ga0208330, IMG submission 184180) | Marine microbial communities from the Deep Pacific Ocean - MP1896 (SPAdes) | ecosystem: Environmental > Aquatic > Marine > Oceanic | place: East of Hawaii, North Pacific Ocean | collected...
CCCCACCGGCACATCCGCCATACCGAAAAAGGCCCAGCGGAAGCCCGAGATCAGGTAGACCACCGGGTTGAACAGCGTGATCGTCTGCCAGACCGGCGGCAGCATGGAGATCGAATAGAACGATCCCCCAAGGAACACCAGCGGCGTCACCACCAAAAGCGGCACCAGCTGGAGCTGTTCGAAATTCCCGGCCCAGATGCCGATGATGAAGCCCAGCAGCGCGAAGCTGAGACAGGTCAGCACCATGAAGGCGATCATCGCCACCGGGTGCTGGATCGAAAGATCGACGAAAAACGCCGCCGTGGCGAGGATCACCAGGCCGATGAACAGCGCCTTGGTCGCCGCGGCACCCACGTAGCCTAGCACGATCTCGAGAAAGTTGATCGGCGCCGACAAGAGTTCGTAGATCGTGCCGATGAACTTCGGGAAGTAGATCCCGAAAGAGGCGTTCGAGATCGCCTGGGTGATGACGCTCAGCATGATCAGCCCCGGCACGATGAAGGCGCCGTAGCTGATGCCCTCGACCTCCTGGATGCGGCTGCCGATGGCCGCGCCGAAAACCACGAAGTACAGCGAGGTCGAGATCACCGGCGACACGAAGCTCTGCGTCAGGGTGCGGAAGAACCGCGCCATCTCGAAAAAGTAGATCGCCTTGACCGCCTGCCAGTTCATGCCGCGTCCTCCCCGGTGTGCACGAGGCCGACGAAGATGTCCTCGAGCGAATTCTGGCTGGTCTGGATGTCGCGCAGCACCAGCCCCGCGCGGCTCATCTCGGTCATCAAGGTGGCGATGCCGGTACGTTCGGCGTTGGTGTCGTAGGCGTAGACCAGCGCGCCGCCGCCTTCGGTCAGCGTCAGGTCGTATTCGGAGAGCGCCGCAGGGATTTCCGAAATCGGTTCCTGCAGGTCGATGCGGAGCCGTTTCTGGCCCATCCGCGCCATCAGCGCGTCCTTGCGTTCGACCAGCAGCAACCGGCCCTTGTTGATGACGCCGACACGGTCGGCGATGGCCTCGGCTTCCTCGATGTAATGGGTGGTGAGGATGATCGTCACGCCGTCCTCCTTGAGGCCCGCCACGATCTCCCACATGTCGCGGCGCAGTTCCACGTCGACGCCCGCGGTGGGCTCGTCGAGGAACAGCACCCGCGGCGCATGGCTCAGCGCCTTGGCGATCAGCACCCGGCGCTTCATGCCGCCCGACAGCTCGCGAATCGCGGCATCCCGCTTGTCCCAGAGCGACAGCCGCCGCAGGATCTGCTCGATATAGGCGTCGTCCGCCGGTTTGCCGAAGAGCCCGCGCGAGAATTTCACCGTGTTGCGCACCTTCTCGAAGGGTTCGAGGTTGACCTCCTGCGGCACCAGCCCGATGAGACCGCGCGCGGCGCGGTAGTCGGTCACCACGTCGTGCCCGCCCACGCGAATCGCGCCGGAACTGGCAAGCGTGATGCCGCAGATCGTCGAGATCAGCGTCGTCTTGCCCGCCCCGTTCGGCCCCAAGAGCGCCAGGATCTCGCCCTCCTCGATGTCCAGAGTGACCCCGGACAAGGCTTCGAACCCGCCGTCATAGACCTTGCGGATATCCTCGATCTCGACCATCGCGGCCATGGCTCGCTCCTTGCTGCTTTGGCGGCAATCTAAACTTGCCCGTTCAGAACGCAACTGCGATGTCGTTTTCGGCATGGCACAGGCCCTGTGCGCAGGCTAAGGCTCGGCCATGACATCCTCCGACCGCCCCGCCCTGGGCATCCTGCTGATCTGCCTCGGCGTCACCGCCATTTCCGTCAACGACATGCTGATCAAGCTCCTGTCGGGCGGCTATCCGCTGCACCAGATCGTCTTTGTCCGCTCCGCGGTCGGGCTGATCTTCTCTTTCGCGCTCCTGCGCTACGAAGGCGGGCTGCGCCTGCTGCGCACATCGACGCCGCTGCTGCACCTGTTGCGCGGGCTGCTGGTGGTCGGCGCCAACATGACCTTCTACGCAGCCGTGGCGGTGATGCCGCTGGCACAGGCGACGGCGCTCTTCTTTGTGGCGCCGCTCTTCATCACCCTGCTGGCGATCCCGCTGCTGGGCGAAAAGGTCGGACCCCTGCGGCTGGGCGCGGTTCTGGTCGGCTTCGCCGGCGTCGCGGTGATGCAGCGCCCCTGGGAAGGCGGCGACGCCGGTCTCGGGCCGGTGCTTCTGCTGCCGGTGGCAGCGGCGCTGCTCTACGCCTCGATGCAGGTGCTGACGCGCCGGCTGGGCGTGACCACCCGCGCCTCGGCGTTGGCGGTCTACATCCAGATGACCTTCCTGCTGGTGTCACTGGGCTTCTTCCTTGTCGCCGGAGACGGCCGCTTTGCCCCCGGACCGGAAAAAGAGAGCCTGAATTTCCTGCTGCGCGCCTGGATCCTGCCGCCGGTGTCGGACTGGCCGGTCTTCGCCGCCATCGGCCTTGCCGCCGGGGGCATCGGTTACTGTCTTTCGGCCGCCTACCGCCTCGCCGATGCCGCGACCATCGCGCCCTTCGAATACATCGGCCTGCCGCTGGCGATCTTCTGGGGCTGGGCGATCTTCGGCGAATGGCCGGACCCGGTGGTCTGGCTGGGCTGCGCGCTCATCGTCGGCGCGGGGCTTTTCGTGTTCCTGCGCGAACAGCAGAAGGGCCGCCCCCTGCCCGGCCGCCGCAACCGGCCGTTCCGTCGGTAAAAACTTTCTTGCCTCCGGCGGGAGTTTACCCGGCAAGATGAAGCATGATGCGCGGCGCCCCGGCTTCATCTTGCCAATAAATCTCCGGGGGGTCTGGGGGGCTGGCCCCCCAGTGCACGGATCACGATCCGCGGATCGTGTCGATCATGAGTTGCACGTTCTCCGGATCCGCATCCGGCGTAATCCCGTGACCCAGGTTGAAGATGTGCGGCCCCCCGGACAGCGCATCGACAACTTTCCGCGTCTCCGTCACCAGCGCGTCGCCGCCCGTGACCATGTGCGACGAGGCCAGGTTGCCCTGAACGCAGCCGTCCTTCTGCACATGCTCCGCCACCCAATCCGGGCTGACCGAATCGTCCACCGCGACGCAATCCGCACCGGTGGCGGCGTGAAAGCCGATATAGCCGTCGCCCGCCTGGCGCGGGAAGGCGATCACGGGAATACCCGGATGCCGGCGCTTGAGCGCCTCGGTGATGATCCGCGCCGGTTCCTTCGCGTAGCGGTCGAAGTCGGCGCCCTTCAGCGACCCGGCCCAGCTGTCGAAGATCTTGACCACCTCGGCCCCGGCCTCGATCTGCCGCGACAGGTATTCGATCGTGCCTTCGGTGATCTTGCCCAAAAGCTGTTCGAAGAGCGCCCGGTTCCCGTCCTTGAGCGCATGCGCCGGCCCCTGGTCCGGCGTGCCGCGCCCCGCGATCATGTAGGTGGCCACCGTCCAGGGCGCGCCGGCAAAACCGATCAGCGTCGTCTCCTCGGGCAACTCCCGGCGCAGGATGCGGATCGTCTCGTAGACCGGCGACAGAGTGTCGTCGATGGCATGCACCGGCTTCAGCTTGCCGAAATCCTCTTCGCTGGTGATCGTCGACAGCCGCGGCCCCTCGCCGGTCACGAACCACAGGTCCGCCCCCAGCGCCTGCGGCAGCAAAAGGATATCGGCAAACAGGATCGCCGCGTCGAAGCCGTAGCGCCGGATCGGCTGCAAGGTCACTTCGGCGGCCAGTTCCGGGTTGTAGCACAGCGACAGGAAGTCGCCCGCCTGCGCCCGCGTCGCCTTGTACTCCGGCAGGTAGCGGCCCGCCTGGCGCATCATCCAGATGGGTGGCGTGGGAAGGGTTTCGCCCGCCAGCGCGCGCAGGATCGTCTTGGTCATTCAGCTCTGTCCTCTCAGGTTTACACATGGGTCGGATGCCTGCGCCCGTATGTCAAGCCGCGAGCATGGTTGTCAGGCCCGGGGGACAGGGCTAAGCAGTGTGCATGACATCTGATTTGCCCACCCCCGACGCGCCCCTCAAGATCGGCACCCGCGGCTCGCCGCTGGCTCTGGCCCAGGCGAACGAGACCCGCGACCGCCTGGCCCAGGCCTTCGACCTGCCGCACGAGGCCTTCACCATCGTGGTGATCAAGACCACCGGCGACCGGATCATCGACCGGCCGCTGAAGGAAATCGGCGGCAAGGGCCTCTTCACCCGCGAGATCGAGGAAGAGCTGCTGTCGGGCGGCATCGACATCGCCGTGCATTCGATGAAGGACATGCCGGTGCTGCAGCCCGACGGGCTGATGCTCGACACCTACCTGCCGCGCGAGGATGTGCGCGACGCCTTCATCTCGCCGCACCATACCGGCATCGCCGAACTGGCCAGCGGCGCGGTGGTCGGCACCTCGAGCCTGCGCCGCCGCGCCCAGCTGCTGCACCGCCGCCCCGACCTCACGGTGGTGGAATTCCGCGGCAACATGCAGACCCGGCTCAAGAAACTCGAGGACGGCGTGGCCAGCTGCACCTTCCTCGCCATGGCCGGGCTCAACCGCATGAAGATGGACGAGGTGCCGAAGACCGCCATCGCGCCCGAAGACATGTTGCCGGCGGTCGCGCAAGGCGCCATCGGCATCGAGCGGCGCGCCGACGACGACCGCACGGCCCAGATGCTGGCGGCGATCCACGACGGCCCCACCGGCCAGCGCCTCGCCGCCGAACGCGCCTTCCTCGCCACCCTGGACGGATCCTGCGAAACGCCCATCGCGGGCCTTGCGGAGCTCGACGGCGACCGCCTGAACCTGCGCGGCGAGGTGCTGCGGCCCGACGGCTCCACCGCCCATTCCGGCCACCGCTCCGGTCCGATCTCCGACGGCGCGGCGATGGGCAGCGACCTCGCGCAGGAACTGCTCATCCGCGCCGGTCCCGGCTTCTTCGACTGGCACAGCGGCGCCGACAAGGTCTGACCCGCCCCTTCATCTTGCTGATAAACTCCGGAGAGCACGAGAGGCAGCGCCTCTCGTATCCGGCGCAGCCGGATCGCACCGCTTCAGCCTGGAAACACCTTGCCCGGATTCAGGATCCCCTTGGGATCAAGCGCCGCCTTCACCGCGCGCATGGCCTCCAGCGCGACCCGGTCCTTGCGCCGCGCCATGCTCGGGCGCTTGGTGAGGCCAATGCCGTGCTCTGCCGAGAACGACCCGCCGAGCGCCAGCACCTCGTCCTCGACCGCCTCCATCATCGCATCGGCCAGCGCCGCATCATCACGGGTGGGCCAAACTGCGTAATGCACGTTGCCGTCGCCGAGATGCGCCACCACCACCGGCACCGCGCCCGGGTCCAGCCGTGCCAGCCGCGCGTCCGCCCGCTCAAGAAACGCCGCGACCTTGTCGAGCGGCACCGCCACGTCGTTGTTGACCATCGGCTGCCGGGTCAGACAGACCTCTCCGGCGGCCTCGCGCCTTGCCCACATCTCGGCGCGATGCGTGTCGTTCTGCGCCACCACCGCGTCCAGCACCGCGCCAGCCTCCAGCCGTTCGGCCAGCACCTGCTCCAGATGCACGGCCACGGGCACGCGGCCCTCGGAGTCGGGCGCGGCGTCGCGCGGCGCGGTGGCCCCGACTTCGACCAGCACCGTAGTCTCATAATCGGTGTCAAACGGCGGCCGGGTGTCAGGAAAGCGCGCGCGGTAGGCGTCGAGGTAGGTGCGCGGCATGTACTCGATGGCCTCCACTGCGCCGCCGGTCGCCCGTTGCAGGTCATTGAGCAGGCCCAGCGCGGCGTCGAGCGACGGCACCGCGACCATCGCTGTGGCGTAGGCGGCGGGCTGCGGCACCAGCTTCAGCACCGCGGCGGTGATCACCCCCAGCGTCCCTTCGGCGCCTATCACGAGGTGCCGCAGGTTCAGGCCGGAGTTGTCCTTGTGCAGCTCCGACATCAGGTTCATCACCCGGCCGTCGGCCAGCACCACCTCGACCCCCAGCACCAGGTCGCGGGTATTGCCATAGCGCAGCACGTTCGACCCGCCGGCATTGGTGCTTAGGAAGCCGCCGACCATGGCCGAGCCGCGGGCGCCGAAGGTGAGCGGAAACATCAGCCCCTGCGCCTCTGCCGCGTCGTTCAGGGCAGACAGGATCACCCCTGCTTCGACCACCGCAAGCCGCGCCTCGGCACGGACCTCCCGGATGCGGTTCATCCGGGCCATCGACAGCATCACCGCGCCTTCGCCCGCGGTGCCGCCGCTGAGCCCGGTGTTGCCCGACACCGGCACCACCGGCTGGCCCGCGGCGTGACAGAGCCGCAGCACGTCCGACACCTCTGCCGTGTTGCGCGGACGAACCACGCAGAGCGGTGTCCAGCGGTACTGCCCGGTCCAGTCGCGCGACCAGGGGGCGGCATCGTCGCCGGTCAGCACTCCGCCGTCGCCCAGCGCGTCGCGCAGGGCCGCGATCAGCCCGGTCATTGCACCGGCGCGCGGAAGGTCAGAGAGGCCCAGAGCGATTCCCAGGCCGGGCCGTCCTCTGCCCCCGGGTCGAGCGGGTTCATCACCACCGAATCCACCAGGTATTCATGGCCCGCCGCAACCGGCAGCGTGACCCGGCCTTCGGCATCGGTGCGGTGCAGGCTCGACGTGGCCTCCTTCGCGCCGGGCGCCTTTTCGAAAAGCTCCACCTGCGTTTCCGTCCGCGGCGCGCCTTCGTAGAGCACCCGCACGGTGAACCCTTGCGACAGGTCGTCGGTGTAGGGGTTGGTTTCCGCCACGATCTCGGTCCGCAAGCCGACCTCTGCATCCGATCCCTCGGCGGCCCCGACCCCGATCAGGCTCTTGCCGTAGCGGGTGTAGCGTTCGCGCACCTTGTCCTTGGGCAGACCGCGGTCGATGTGATCCTGCTGGGCCCAGGTGACATCCTTGTGCTCGGTGAATTCCGCGAAGGTGTCCCAGTCCTTGTAGGTCAGCGTATAGTCCTTGGTCTCGTGCACCACGACGGCCAGCCCCTCGGCTTCGGGGCTGCGCATGTTCAGCGCGGGACGGTCGCCGGCGCGGCCCGGCACCTCGAAGGTCTCGCCGTTCATGCGGACCTCGAACCGCCGGAAATTCGGCGGGATATAGGCGCTGGCCGACCCGACCATGCGCTCGCCCACGCGGATATCCGCGATCAGCTGCGAATCCGACGGCACCTCGTAGATCAGCGGTGCGATCCAGAATTCATGCGCCGCAGCAGGCAGGGCCAGCGTCATGCAGGCCGTGGCGGCGGCCAGCGATTGTAAAAGTGTCATCGTTACTCCGATCTCACGACCGTCTGACGCTGCACGCCCAGCCCGGCCACGCTCAATTCCATCGCATCCCCGATCTTGAGAAAGACCCGGGGGTTCAGCCCCATCCCTACACCGGGCGGGGTGCCGGTCGCGATCACATCCCCGGGATGCAGCGTCATGAATTCCGACAGATGCGCGACGATGGTGGCGACGCCGAAATGCATCGTTTTCGTCGATCCGTCCTGGTAGCGATGGCCGTTGACCTCTGTGTACATGGCCAGGTTCTGCGGGTCCGGCACCTCGTCGCGGGTCACCAGCCAGGGGCCGATGGGGCCGAAGCCGTCATGCGACTTGCCCTTGGTCCACTGGCCCGAGCGCTTGGCCTGGAAAGCGCGTTCGCTGACGTCGTTGACGACGCAATAGCCCGCCACGTGGTTCAGTGCCTCGGCCTCCGAGACATTCTTGGCCCGGGTGCCGATGATGACGCCCAGTTCCACTTCCCAATCGAGCTTATCCGAGGTCTTGGGCATCTGCACGTCGTCGTTCGGCCCGACGATGCACGAGGTCGCCTTGGCAAAGACGATCGGCTCTTCGGGCAGGTCCATGCCCGTCTCGGCGGCGTGATCGGCGTAGTTGAGCCCGATGCCGAGGAACTTGCCGACACCCGCCACGCAGGGCCCAAGGCGCGGATCGCCGTCGACCCGTGGCAGGCTTTCGGGGTCGATCCCGCGCAACCTGTCGAGCCCCGCATCGCTCAGCACCTCGCCCGCGATATCCTCGACCACGCCAGACAGATCCCGGATCGCGCCGTGTGCGTCCAGAATCCCGGGACGTTCCTGACCGGGCGCGCCAAATCGTAGCAGTTTCATGGTCTTCTCCTCCGTGACGGTTTTTCGGCACCTTACGCCGTCCCGCCCCGGAGTCCACCGATTGAGGGCGCTCTCAGGCCTGCCGCAACCGGTCCTCGAGATCCTTGGCGTAATCGGCGGCGCGGACGCGGAATTTTTTGGTGATGTTGCCCTTGGCCAGCTTCAGCGACTGCACCAGCAGCCGCGCCGAAAGGGTCTTGGGCTGCAATTCCAGCACCATGCTGATCCGCGTGCGGCTGCGCGACAGCGCCACGCAGTCCAGCACCGTATGGGTTTCGAGCCCGCCGGACCGGGTCTGGAATTCCATCGCATTGGGCGGGTCGTAGCGGGTCATGGTGACGGTCGCGTCGCGCATCTTGCCGCGAAAGCGAAAGCGCGCCTCCCAGGTCATGCCCTCGCCCGGCGTGTCCAGCGTGTCGGTGCGCCGCACTTCGACGCCGCGGCGGATGACCGAGCGTTCGATCGCGTCGAAATCACTGAGCGCGGCAAAGACCTGGTCCACCGGCGCTTCGATATCTTCCTTGGTCGAGAATTCCATCTGCCCTGCCCTTTTGTTGCGCGCTCTGTGCGTCTTGATTGCGCGCAGTTTTCACGACTTGGGGATTTTCCGCAAGCATTCTGCGGAACGGCGAGCGGAAAATGCGTCCGGATGGACGGCGCGAAAGTCAGCGTCAAGGCAGCGACCCGGCACAGCCGGCGAACCGCTGGCACCGTCGCGCGGCATGCCAGACGAAAAGGGCGCGGCTTTCGCCCCGCCCTTTGTCCATCGCTCTGGCCGGGGTGTCAGCCCGCGGTCGCCGCCTCTTTCTTCTGGTCTGCGTAGATCATCAGCGGCTTGGCCTCGGTGTTCACCGATTCCTCGTTCACCACGACCTCGGTCACCTCGTCCATGCCCGGCAGTTCGAACATCGTCTCGAGCAGGATCGCCTCGAGGATCGAGCGCAGGCCGCGGGCGCCGGTCTTGCGGGCGATGGCCCGCTTGGCGATGGCCGACAGCGCGTCGTCGGTGAAGGTGAGCGTCGTATCCTCCATCTCGAAGAGCCGCTGGTACTGCTTGACCAGCGCGTTCTTGGGCTGGGTCAGGATGGTGACAAGCGCCTCCTCATCCAAATCCTCGAGCGTGGCGAGCACAGGCAGACGGCCGACGAATTCCGGGATCAGGCCGAACTTCAGCAGGTCCTCGGGTTCCAGATCCTTGAACACCTCGCCCACGTTGCGTTCGTCCACATCGCGCACATCGGCGCCAAAGCCCATGGCCGACCCCTTGCCGCGCTGGCTGATGATCCGGTCGAGCCCGGCGAAGGCGCCGCCGCAGATGAAGAGGATGTTGGTCGTGTCCACCTGCAGGAATTCCTGCTGCGGATGCTTGCGCCCGCCCTGCGGCGGCACCGAGGCCACGGTGCCTTCCATCAGTTTCAGGAGCGCCTGCTGCACGCCTTCGCCCGACACGTCGCGGGTGATCGAGGGGTTTTCCGACTTGCGGGTGATCTTGTCGACCTCGTCGATGTAGACGATGCCGCGCTGCGCCCGCTCGACATTGTATTCCGAGCTTTGCAGCAGCTTGAGGATGATGTTCTCGACGTCCTCGCCCACGTAACCCGCTTCGGTCAGCGTGGTGGCATCGGCCATGGTGAAGGGCACGTCGAGGATGCGCGCCAAGGTCTGCGCCAGCAGCGTCTTGCCGCAGCCCGTTGGGCCGATCAGCAGGATGTTGGACTTCGACAATTCGATGTCGTTGGTCTTCTGGCTGTGGTTCAGGCGCTTGTAGTGGTTGTGCACGGCTACGGACAGCACCCGTTTGGCGGTCATCTGGCCGATCACGTAATCGTCCAGTACCTGGCAGATTTCGCGGGGCGTCGGCACGCCTTCGGCGGATTTGAGGCCCGAGCCCTTGGTCTCTTCGCGGATGATGTCCATGCAGAGTTCGACGCATTCGTCGCAGATGAACACCGTCGGCCCCGCGATCAGTTTGCGCACCTCGTGCTGGCTTTTCCCGCAAAAGCTACAGTACAGGGTGTTCTTGCTGTCTCCGCCAGAATTCGTCGCCATATCGCACCTTTCTCGGCCTTTTCGCGGTCCACTCGGGGCGGTCCGGCCCCGGGTTCGCGTCACCGGCCCCCACGTTCCCGCCAGCTTAGGACAGGCATTTCCGGTCTACAATCGCAAATTTGCCCGGCGCGGAAGGCCCGCGCCGGGCGTTGGGCGGCTTAGCTGTCGTCGCCGTCGGGCTTCGGACGGCTTTCCACGATCTCGTCGATCAGGCCCCATTCCTTGGCCTCTTCGGGCGACATGAAGTTGTCGCGCTCAAGCGCGGCTTCGACCTTTTTCAGGGTCTGGCCGGTGTGCTTGACGTAGATTTCGTTCAGCCGCTGCTTGAGCTTCTGGGTTTCCTGGGCATGGATCATGATGTCGGTCGCCTGGCCCTGGTAGCCGCCCGACGGCTGGTGCACCATGACGCGGCTGTTGGGCAGCGAGAACCGCATGCCCGGCTCGCCCGCCGTCAGCAGCAGCGATCCCATCGACGCCGCCTGGCCGATCACCAGCGTGCTGACCTTGGGCTTGATGTACTGCATCGTGTCGTAGATCGAGAGACCGCTCGTCACCACGCCGCCGGGGCTGTTGATGTACATGCTGATCTCCTTCGACGGGTTCTCCGCCTCGAGATGCAGCAGCTGCGCGACGATCAGGCTCGACATGCCGTCGTGGACCGGTCCCGACAGGAAGATGATCCGTTCCTTCAGCAGGCGCGAAAAGATGTCGTAGGCGCGTTCGCCGCGGCTCGTCTGCTCGACCACCATGGGGACGAGCGTGTTCATGTAAGTATCATAAGGGTCGTTCATATCCGCCTGCCTGCTCTTTGGGGAAAATGTCTACTCGGTCGAGGTTACGTAAATCTTAGTGGTCGGCCAGAGGGGCTGCAAGGGCTGCCGGGCAAATTGCACCTTGCGCCGGGGCTCGACCTTGCGCTGCCTTGAAGCCGATCCGGCGCCGCCTAATTGCGCTGCATGACCGCGACCGACAGCTTTCCCCCGAACCGGACCGAGGCGCTGTCCCGCCTGCAGCGTTTCCTGCCGCATGCGGGGCGCGACTATGCGGCGCAGCGCAACTACGACCGCGGCGCGGGGCAGCACACCGGCGTATCCACCCTGTCGCCCTACCTGCGCCACCGGCTGTTGACCGAGGAGGAGGTGTTGCGCGCCGTGCTGGGCCGCCATTCCCGCAGCGCGGCAGAGAAGTTCGTGCAGGAGGTGTTCTGGCGCACCTACTGGAAGGGCTGGCTGGAAATGCGCCCGGCGGTCTGGGGCGGTTACCGCGCGGGACTCGACCAGGCCTGGGACCGGGTGCAGACCCAGTCCGGGCTGCGCGCCGAATGGGAAGCGGCCTGCCTGGGCCGGACCGGCATCGACTGTTTCGACGTCTGGGCGCGGGAGCTGGCCGAGACCGGATACCTGCACAACCACACCCGGATGTGGTTCGCCTCGATCTGGGTCTTCACCCTGCGCCTGCCGTGGGAGCTGGGCGCGGATTTCTTTCTGCGCCACCTGCTCGACGGCGATCCCGCCTCCAACACGCTGAGCTGGCGCTGGGTGTCGGGCCTGCAGACCAGGGGCAAGACCTACCTCGCCCGCGCCTCGAACATCCGCAAGTACACCGAGGGCCGGTTCGACCCGAAGGGCCTCGCGTCCGAGGCCCCGGCGCTCGACGGCCCGCCGCATCCGCCGCGGATGGCGCCGCCCGTCGGCGACAGCTTCGATCCCGCGCGGCCAAGCGTGCTGCTGCTGCACGAGGACGACCTGAGCCCGGCCTGGCTTTTCGACCGCGGGCTCAGGCCGCTGGCCACCGCGACGCTGGACGCCACCGACGGCTTCAGCCCGCTTCATCCGGCGCCGCACCTGGGCGCCTTCAAGCGCGGCGCTTTCGCGGACGTGACGCAGCGCTGGTCCGACCGGCTGGGGCCGGTGACAGAAGGACTGCGGACGCCCGAAGAGATCGGCACCTGGGCCAAAGATGCGGGCGCGGAGCAGATCGTAACCGCTTATGCGCCCGTGGGTCCCACGGCGGACATACTGAACCGGATCGACGCCCTGCCGCTTTGCCGCGTTCTGCGGCCCTACGACGCCGAGGCCTGGCCCCATGCCACGGCAGGCTTCTTCAAGTTCAAGGACAAGATCCCGACATTGCTGGGCGCGATGGCGGGCATCCGCGCCGCGTGATGCCGGCGGGGATCGGAATTCTCGAGAATTCCGATCCGTTTTTCCCGAGAAAAACGGCGCCCGGTTCAGGCGCTGCGCGTGGCTGCCGGGCCGACCGTCGCGACACCGGGCGCGCAGGCGTGGCGGGCGCATTCCATCTCCAGCGTCAGATGCGCGATGTCGAACCCGTCCAGCAGGCGCGCCTTGACCGCCGCCTTGATCGCATCGGCCTCGTGCCACGCCCCTTCGGTCACCGTCACATGCGCCAGAAGCCCGGCGCGATGTTCGTCCATCTGCCACAGGTGCAGGTTATGCACGTCCTCGACGCCGCGCACCCCGCGCATCGCGTCCAGCACCGCCTCGACCGACACGCCCGGCGGCGCGCCCAGCATCAGGATGCGGATCACCCCCGGCAGCTCGGACACGGCCATCCAGAGGATGTAGCCCGCGATCATCAGCGTCACCACCGGATCGACCCAGATCCATCCGAAGAGCAGGATCAGCACGCCGGCCGCGATCACGCCCAGCGACCCCAGCGCATCGGCCACGTTGTGCAGAAAGGCGGCTCGGATGTTCACGCTGGTCTTCGACATGGCGAAGGTCAGCGCCGCCGTCCCGAGGTCGACCACCAGCGCCACGCCCGCGATGATCACCACCATCCAGCCCGCGACGGGCTGCGGGTCGATCAGGCGGAACACGCCCTCGTAGACGAGGTAGACGCCGATCACGATCAGCGTCGTGTAGTTGATCAGCGCCGCCACCACCTCGGCCCGGCCATAGCCGAAGGTCATCTCTGCATCCGCCGGGCGCCGCGCGATCCGGCGCGCGCCGTAGGCGATGACCAGCGACACCGCGTCGGACAGGTTGTGGATCGCATCGGCGATCATCGCGAGGCTGCCGGACACCAGCCCGCCCGCGATCTGCGCCACCGTCAGCGCGACATTGATCCCGACCGCCGCGGCGACCCTGCGGTCGCCGGCTTCGGGATCGACGTGCTGATGATGATGTCCGTGGCCCATGTCCCGACCCAACACCCGCTGCGCCGCAAAGGCAAGGCACCGCGCCCGGTGCCACGTCGGGCTTGACCCCGGCGGGCGGCTGGGGTGTGGTCACCGCAATCGAGGAGACCCCCATGTTTCAACCCGCCATCACCGGAAGCGGCGTGTTCACGCCGCAGGAGATCATCACCAACGACGAGCTGGTCGCCGCCTTCAACGCCTACGCAGACCGGTACAACGCGGCCCATGCCGACGCCATCGCCGCGGGCGAGGTCGAGGCAATGGGACCGTCGAGCGCCGAGTTCATCACCAACGCCAGCGGCATCGAGCAGCGCTACGTGATGGACAAGTCCGGCGTGCTGGACCCGGACCGGATGTATCCGCGGCTGCGCCAGCGCAGTGACGACGAGCCGGGGATCATGGCCGAAATCGCTCTTTCGGCCTGCGGCGATGCGCTGGCGGCGGCGGGGCGCAGCGGGTCCGAGGTGGACCTTGTGATCTGCGCCGCGTCGAACCACGAACGCCCCTACCCGGCCATCGCGGTCGAGATCCAGCAGCTGCTGAGCGCCGGCGGTTTCGCCTTCGACATGAACGTCGCCTGTTCCTCGGCCACCTTCGGCATCCAGGCGGCGGCGGACATGGTGCGCGCGGGATCGGTCCGCTGCGCCCTCGTCGTCAGCCCCGAGATCACCTCGGGCCACCTGGAATGGCGCGACCGCGACTGCCACTTCATCTTCGGCGATGTCTGCACCGCGGTGGTGATCGAACGCGCCGACGACGCCAGGGGCGCACATTTCCTCGTGCATTCAACGCGTTGCGCCACGCAGTTCTCCAACAACATCCGCAACAACAACGGCTTCCTGCGCCGTACCCGGCCCGACGGCGTGACCGACCGCCGCGACATGCAGTTCATGCAGAACGGCCGCAAGGTCTTCAAGGAGGTGCTGCCGATGGTCTCGGCCCATATCGGCGCCCATCTCGAGGCGCAGGGGTGGACGGCGGACGACCTCAAGCGGCTGTGGCTGCACCAGGCCAACAAGACCATGAATGACTTCATTGGCCGCAAGGTGCTGGGCCGCGTGCCCGAGGCGGGC
>Ga0208330_1000642_pt1 | contig 14336 bp, 10 predicted proteins | sample DeeseametaMP1896_FD_184180 | JGI IMG/M metagenome (GOLD analysis project Ga0208330, IMG submission 184180) | Marine microbial communities from the Deep Pacific Ocean - MP1896 (SPAdes) | ecosystem: Environmental > Aquatic > Marine > Oceanic | place: East of Hawaii, North Pacific Ocean | collected...
ACTTTTTCTCCAAACTGGATGGATTGGCCCATGCTTTACACTGGAAATCCAGTAGTTTTGGCTCCAGGAATGGTCTTCTTCATGCACATGATTTTGATGGATAGTGAGAACGAATTGGCTATGAACCTAGGAGAAACGTACCTTATTACACCTTCCGGAAATGAAAGACTGGGAAAAAAGAAACTAGATCTGGTTATCGGTTAGCCTTCTCTTTGTTCTCAAAATGTCTAAACGGAGCCTAGGTACAAGTCTAGTATAAGTGTCCTATATTTTATAGGACAATAATTCTTTAAAACAGAAACACGCTTAGAGATAGTTTTTTTATTTATCCCGCCTCAAGTTTCGAGGTGAGGTGTTGGCAATCATATTCAGGTGCTCAATCGGTTTACAATTCGCCGACCACCAGGTTCTTAACTGCGACAAAAAATTCTTTCTCTTTTATTTCCTCCGACAATTTTTAAACACAATCTCTCACTACATAGACGCTCAATGAGAACTGCAACTAAATATCCTCTACGAAAGTCACCGAAATCTTATATATCCTGGGCACTTATTCTTGTATTCTTATCAGTAGTGGTGGGGCTGGCGTAAAAAATGAGAATTATTTTTTTTTACGCTTTTATTTTCCTCTACTGGACTGTGATGATTAGCGGTCCTCTTAATTTAATATAAAATTTTTAACTATTCTTTTTAAAAAAACCCCATAAGAAATTTCACTATGTAAACGAACGCAACTAATAGAAAAACTGCAAGCATTATTCTATCAAAAATTCTATGTTCTTTTCTTTTTTTGCGCCACATTCAATTAATTTATCTTCTCCATGTTTTAGTAAATTTTTTCTTATTTTTTTTGTATTCTTGAATAATATTGTCTACCTCTTTTTCGGGTACACCTTGAGGTTTCAACATATCTTTTGCATCAGCTATTTTACCGTCCAATATAAGATGTAGAACTGTGAGTTTATCCTTATCAGTAAAATCTTTAGTATGTAGCTTTAAAAGATCTTTTTCTAACTTCCTTGTTGATTGATTTTTCAAATATTTTTCCTTTCTTTATTTTGTTTATATCAAACTTTGAACAAGATCCGGTCTAAATAAAAACATTTAGTCTTCCTATATTAGGTTCAATGCGAACTTATTATTATATTTTTATATTTTTTCTCTGGACTTTCTTAATTGGTGGATCTGTAAATTTTCTTTTTGATTTGAAAATTTTATAATTTTTTTATTTATCCCGCCTCTAGTTTCGAAATGCTTGTTAAATGTGAATCCCAAGGCTTTTAAGGTATACCTATTTTAAATAAATAATCAAATCAACAGACTTTTATAAGATGAAGTCTTAATAGGTTTGAAATCTCGCCCATGTTTGTATTCTGGTCGAGCAAATTTGGTTTGAGCATTATCGCACGGATTAAGAATAGCTGAAAAAATTGCTCTGTCCAAGGGTGACATATTATGTGCTGAACCATGTACCAAGTTATCTACAAAAATCACAACTGTACCAGCTTTCCCACGAGCCGATATAATTCCATTTTCTTTTACAATAGCTTTGACAGTCTGCTGATCAACAACCCATAATGGATAATTCGTAGTGACAGTATCCAGTTTTGATGGTGCAGAACCATATTTATGAGATTTGGGAATGAAGAAAAGTGGACCATTGAATTCAGTAACATCATCAAGAAAGACATGTAAATTCAAAGCCAGTGGTTTGGGCACTCCATCTTCTCCGAAATGGGTTGCAAAATCGTAATGCCATTGCCAAACTTCACCAGTAAAGGCAGCTTTGACGTTAATTTTTGTCTGCTGAATATAAAGATTATGACCACGTATCTGGCACGCAGGTTCAAAAAAATTAGGGTGCCGCGTGAGATCATCAAAAATCTTGCTCCGAAGATGTAGACCCATTGCAGTACGAACTACGCCCGAAGACTTTTCAATTATGTTAGCCTCAGTCTTCTCATTAAAGACTGTTGTCATGGCTTTGCGAAGATTATTTACTTCTTCATTTGAAAAGCAACCTGGTAGAATGACATATCCAAGTTCGTCGATTTCTTTAAGTTGGCCTTTATTGAGTCTCATTATATTTATCTCATTTCATCTCACCTTAATCCTACACCTTAATTTACGATGAGTCAGTGCATGTATCTATGATGAAAAATCGGCCTTCATGTTCCAGTCTACACTTTATTGTTCAAGGTATTGAGGTATGGCTTTGACTTCCTGGTTGATTGGTTCTGTATTTGTTATTTTTTGGTATAGTTACGCTGAACATAAATTTAATAAATGACTGATACTTTACCATTTATCCGAAAATTTCTTGAAAGCACAAAACTTGATTTTGAAATAATGGATTGTGAGCCCGATTTAGCAGATACCAATATTTTTTGTAAAAAATACGGTATCAACCTTGAAGATTCAGCAAATACAATTGTGGTAAAATCAAAAACCGGTGAATTAAAATATGCAGCTTGTGTACTGCTTGCTACAACTAAACTTGATACTAATAAAACTATTAGAAAGAAATTAAGTACCCATAAAGTTTCATTCGCAAATATTGAAGAAAGTGAAAAATTAACCAATATGCAAATTGGAGGTGTTACTCCCATAGAATTACCAAAAAACCTACCGCTTTGGGTTGACTCAAGAGTGATGCAAAGGAAAATTATTGTTCTTGGAGGTGGTAATCGCACGTCAAAAATAAAAATATCACCAAATATTTTTAAATTCATTACTAACACTGAAATTGTTGTGGGATTGGCCAAATAATATGAAAAAGCTTCTAGGATCCTGGTTCTGAGTTTAATTTTATTTCAACCGCTTTTGCTCTTCCAAAAGATGTGGTCTCAGGCAACACATATAAAAAAGTTTACATAAAAACTTTAAATAATAATTCTGAAACATGTTTTGCTTTTTGATTAGAAAAATCGAAAATTTGCTGTCTACAACTAACACCATTTGCAATTACTATATCGTCTTCCATAATTTCTTTCTTAATGAATGGAATTAAACTTAAATGTGCCATTTTTTTTGAATATTCATAATATTCACTGTCATAACCAAAAGATCCAGCCATACCGCAACAACTGGTTTCTATGGGTTTATAGTTAATATTTAGTTTTTTTAATAATTGTAACAAAGGAGTAAATTTATTTTGAGCTTTTTGATGACAATGTCCATGTACCAACACTTTCTGGTTAAAAGTATTAGTGGGAAGCTTATTTCCCAATGCAATTTGATGTAAAATAAATTCTTCAAGCAAGTAAAATTGATTTTTGATTTGATCTTTATTTAAAATGTTTTTCATTGTTTTAAATTCATCATTAAAAGTAAGTAGACAAGACGGTTCAATGCCAACAACTGGTAATTTGTTATAATTATTTTCAATAATATAGTTTACAAACCTATTTAGTTCTTGGTTAGCTTTATCAAGTTGACCATATGAAATATAAGTTCTTCCACAACAAATTGGTCTAGAAAGTTGTGAATTATCAAAATTTGGAATAATTGCTTTGAAATTAAATTTATTTAATACTTTAATTGTGTAAATTAAATTTTGTATCTCAAAGTTAATATTAAAAGTATCTGCTAGAAGAATTACTTTGTTTTCTGAATCTGGTTGAGAAAAATAAATGTTTTTTAAAGGTTTAATGTTTTGAACTTCAGGAAAAGTTCTTTTAGCCGAAAAACTAAATATTTTTTCAATTATAAAACTTATTAGTGATATATTTTTTATTTTGTTCAATAGCGGTGATGTTAATTTTAAGATCCATATATTTTTTGGTAGATTAGACATTATTTTATCTTTGATTTTCATTGAAAACTTTTTGTAATAATAAAATAAAAATTCACTTTTCATTTTGGCTATATCTACGCCCATAGGACACTCTCTTTGACATGCCTTACAACTCACACAAAGTTCCATGGTTTTAAACATTTCTTTAGAAACGAAGGAATTTTTTGGCAATTGATTTGATAGTGCTAGTCTTAAAGTGTTTGCTCGACCTCTAACAAGATCCTTTTCTTCTCTAGTAACTCTGTAAGATGGACACATGACCCCATCATTTAATTCTCTACAAGCTCCATTATTGTTGCACATTTCAATTGCATCGGAAAAGTTTCCCCAATTTGACCAGTCAAATTGAGTGTCAATATTCTTAGTTTTGTAATTAGGCTTATATCGAAGTAATTGTCTATCATCTAATTTGTAAGGCTTAACAATTTTATGAGGATTCAATAAACTCTTTTGATCAAAAGTATCTTTTATATTTTCAAAAACTTGAACAATTTTTTTTCCAAACATTTTTTCATGAAATTCAGATCTTAAAATTCCATCTCCATGTTCACCAGAGTGGGAACCTTTGTATTTTTTAACCATATCAAAAGTTTCTTCCGCAATTTTTCTCATGTTTTTAATTTCGTGTTCTGTTTTCATATTTAAAACTGGTCTAACATGAAGTGTTCCTACCGAAGCATGAGCATAAAACATTCCCTCGGTTCCATACTTTTTGAAAATTTCTTTAAGTCTTGATGTATAATCTGGCAGTTGTTCAAGTGTTACTGCACAATCTTCAATAAAAGCTATGGGTTTTCGATCTCCTTTCATTGACATTAATATATTTAATCCAGCCTTTCTAATTTCAAAAATTTCTTTTTGATCTGCTAAATTTTCATGGAATGAAAAATTGTTATTTTTATTTTGAGTTTTAACAATTGATTCTAAATCATTGATTTTACTTTTGGCTACATTTAAATCGCGATCAATAAACTCAACCATTAAAACCGCTTCAGGATTTCCTTTGATATATTTTGTTATTCCTTCAGCATAAATCGGTATTTGTTTTGCAAGACCAACTAAATTACGATCCATTAGTTCAACACAGGTTGGAGCAAGTTTTACAATTTCTTTAGTTGCCTCCATTGATTGTCTAAAATTTTCGAAAAAACAAACACCTAATATTTTTTGCTTTGGTAGATCCCATAATTTTAATTTTATTTTATTGAATAATGATAAAGTTCCTTCAGAGCCTACTAATATATTAGATGCGTTAAATCCTTTTGGATTAACTAAATCTATATTGTATCCTCCAACTCTTCTAAGTAATTTAGGAAAACTTAAATCAATTTCTTTTTGATATTTTTTATAAAGAATTAATAACTTTTCTATAATTTGATAATAACGATTTTTACTACTTGCTTTTGCTAAGTAGTTTTCATTTATTTTGTCGAAAGTATGAATCGATCCATCATCTAAAATTGCTTCAATCGCAAGAACATTATGAACCATATTTCCGTAATATAATGATCTTGCACCGCAACTGTTATTGCCGGTCATTCCTCCTATAGTAGCTCTACTACTTGTTGATACATCAATCGGATACCAAAGATTGTACTTTTTTAAATAATCGTTCAATTGATCTAGTACTACACCCGGCTGAACCCAAACGGTTTTTTCTTCAACATTTAGTTTGATAATCTGATTTTGATATTTGGAATAATCTACAATGATACATTTGCCAACGGTTTGTCCGCATTGTGAACTTCCCCCTCCTCTGGCGAGAAGTGGTAAATCATGTTTTTGAGAATATTCTATTAAATTCACAACATCGTAATTATCTTTTGGTAGAACTACTCCTATTGGTGTTATTTGATAAATGGATGCGTCAGTGCTGTACCGACCTCTAGAAAACTCATCAAATAAAATTATACCTTTAATTTTAGGTTGGAGGTCCTTGGCGATTTTATTTATTTGATTTTGGTTTAAGTTCATACCTTTATCTCACCTCTTGTTTCGGGTGGTTTGTTAATTTAAAATTTTGATTTGATATTCTCTTGCTTTTAAAACTTCTTGATTCCAATCAATTTCAACATCATCAATTTTAATAAATTCATCTTTTTTGATTGATTTTTTTATTTTTGCACCATCTGATAAACCAAGTGGTAAAAAATTACTATCAACACTGTTCCTGGAAGTAACTAATCTACCTCTTGACGTAAAGCCTCCTTCACCATCAAGTATTTCTCCTGATGATAGATCTTTTTTAGCAATTGACACTACATCTGCATTAAAAAATTTAGTATGACCTGTTGATTTTTTATCTAAAGCAATTGAATAGATCGATTGTGCAAGTTCTAAACCAACATAATGATAAGGTCTCCAGATTGCAGAATACTCGCCTGAATTGTCTGTAACCATTCCATATTCTTTAAAGCAGTCTTTTACATAATTATTTTGGGCTTTAATAACGATATAAACTCCCCATCTTAAATCATTTTCGATTTGAATCTTATTTCTGCCAATACTTGAAATTACTTCCACTTGTCCTTCATGATCAATAAGTCCACCGTTTTCTTTTGGGATTAATTTGTTTGCAATGTCATAGACACCAACTGGTGGATAGGTTAGGCCATTTTTAGGACATTTTAAACCTGATGCATTAGCAACGGCTGCCATCTCAATCGAGCTTTTGTCTCCTGTAACAAATGAGTTAAACATTTTTGGATTCATGCCAGCATTTTTTGCTTCTTCAGATGTCATTCCATAATTGTCCCATACATTTTCTGGTGTCGAATACTCGAAACTTGGATGGTATTTTGTTCCTTTGCCGGCACATGTTACAAAAAAACCATTTAATCTAGCCCATTCAATTTGCTCTAAAATTAAAGATGGCTGATCTCCATAAGCCATCGAATAAATAATATTATTTTCCTTTGCTAGATCTGATAAATACTTCCCGCATAAAACATCGGCCTCAACATTAACCATGATGATATTTTTTTTGGATTGAATCACTTTATAAGCATGTTGGGTACCTACGATTGGATTTCCAGTAGCTTCAATAAAAATCTCTATGTTTCTATTCAATATAGTGTCTAAGGAATTTACAAAATTTATTTTCTCTACAGTCTCTTTTGTGAGACCACTCTTTATGCAATTAGATTTTGCCCTTTCAATATCTAAATCAACAATTGTATCAATTTTAATCTTTTTAAGTTGATTGTATTGAGACAAAAACATTGAAATAAATTTCCCACAACCAATAAAAGCAATATTAATATTTCCTTTATAATCTTCTAATTTTGAATGGAGATACATAATTTAGAGTAAACCAATTTATTCGACTAATTTAATAATTCTGCTAGTGAAGTTTGGAAAGCGCTAGCTGGAACTCCATTTTCCCAAGGCAAATCCACATCATAATCTTTAATAAGGCAATCATCAGGTAAGCATTTAATGGGGGTAAAATCACGATGAGCAATATATTCTTTGCGCTTAAATCTACGAATATGATTGCTCACAGCGCAAAGACTGAGATAAACACTCACCCGGTTAAAAGGAGATAGATTGCTACTAGAAGCATGAACTAAACAACTATGAAATAAAATCATCGATCCGGCTGGTCCTTTTGGACTAACGATCCCACCATTTTTACCACCAGCACGGCTAACTAACTGTGAGATAAGATTATTATCAAGTGTCCAAAGTGGATAACTGGTTGTTGTGAGATCATGTTTTGACTCGATTACCCCTTTTTTGTGACTACCAGGAATAAACAACAGTGGCCCATTAAATTCTGTGACTTCATCAAGAAAAATAGCAATATTCATCGCACGTTCTTTTGGCATTAAATCGTCATTAACCCATGTTCCATAATCTTGATGCCACTGCCACACATCTCCCTCAAAAGCCATTTTGCCATTAATTTTAAATTGATGCATATACAAATGTTCACCAAGTAAATCTTCAACAGGTTTTATCATACGCGGGTGACGAGCTAGTTTTGCAAAAGGCTTGCTGTATAAATGAGCTGCAAAATTCGTACGCACAGCATCACTTCCCTTTTCACGAACATTGTATTCCTCACGTCTTTGATAAAGTTCGGGAACAACCGCTAAAAGATTTTGAATTTCTTCTGGTGAAAAGAGGCTTGGAAAAAAAAGATATCCATCTTTATCGAAACTATTACGTTGCTCCGGCGTTATTTTCATATTTTTATTTCCATATCCTAAAATAATCTAATAAAAAGAGCAATAATACTAATAAAAGCTTTGAATTTTTTCATGCTTTATTTTCTTTTAACCATATTAATTTTTAAGTCTCTTTATCAATAAATACAATGCACTATGATCTAAATTAGATTTTCCCTCTTTAACCATTAGTTCATATAATTTTTTTATTTTATTAGACAGTGGTAAATACACATTATAAGTTTTTGCTGTTTCAACAATATTATTCATATCCTTTAATTGCGTAGAACATCTACCTCCTGGTACAAAGTTATTTTCTAAAATTCTTTTTCCATGATTTTCCAAAATCGGACTACCAGCAAATCCTGTTTTTATCGCTTCTCTAACCGCTTTAGGATTTGCTCCTGCAGCTTCAGCAAGAATTAATGCTTCCGACACAGCGCCAATTGTAATTCCAACAATGGCTTGGTTTGCTAACTTAGCAACTTGTCCAGACCCCGTTTTTCCAACATAAGTAGCTGTTCCCATACTTTCAAATAAATTTTTTATTTTTTTAAATATTTTTTTTTCACCCCCCACCATAATTGCCAATTCTCCAGTTTTTGCTCCTGCTGTTCCACCAGAAACAGGGGCATCTAAAAAATATCCTTTATTGGCTCTCACTTTTTTTTCTATTTCAACAGCTGTTTTTTTCTTTGTGGAGCTCATATCAATTAATATTTGATCTTTTTTTAAGTTTTTATTTAGAACTTCAGAAATTTCTAAACAAGCATTATCATTTGCCAACATCATTATAATAACTTGACATTTATTAGGTAGATTAATTAAATTTTGACATATTTCTGCTCCCAACTTTTTAATTTTTTTAAAATTTTTTGTTGATCTATTCCAAACAATTAAAGAATATTTATTTTTTAAAATATTTTTTGCCATGGGCATGCCCATTAGCCCTAAACCAACAAATCCTACTTTAATTTTGCTCATTTAATACTTCCTTTGTTATCTCTTTTCACTTCATTTTATCCTAGCAAAAAGTTACGTGAGAGTCAGTCAGTGTATTTATTGTGAGTTTTTCTTAACCTTACTTTAGATTTAGTTATGGGGCGAAAATTTATGACTGTTGCGGACGCATATCTTTTGTATTGATACCAGCTACCTTTACCGGTTTCTTCATTGCATCACGTCTAAATGGCTCACCAAGCTCTTGATTTAAAATTACTTCAATAAAGGTTGTTATCCCTTTTTTTTGAGCTTCACAAGATTCTTTCAAAGCACTAGTTAGTCCTTCTTGTGTTTTAACTTGAACACCTTTTAAACCACATCCTTCGGCTACTTTTGCAAAACTTAATTTGGGATCTAATTCAGTACCCACAAAATTATCATCAAACCAAAGAATGGAATTTCTTTTCTCAGCACCCCACTGATAATTTCTAAATATAATCATTGTAATTGACGGCCATTCTTTGCGATTACAAGAACTCATTTCACTCATACTAATTCCAAAAGCTCCATCACCTGCAAAACCCACCACCGGCACATTTGGACAACCAATTTTTGCTCCAAGAATTGCTGGAAAACCATATCCGCATGGACCAAAAAGTCCTGGAGCTAAATATTTTCTTCCCTCTTCAAAAGTTGGATAAGCATTTCCAATGGCACAATTATTTCCAATATCACTTGAAATGATTGCGTTTGATGGAAGACCAGCTTGAATTGCTCGCCATGCCATGCGCGGAGACATTCTATCTTTATCTCTTGCACGAGCATCTTTATTCCATGTTGTGCCTGGATCATCTTCTTCATGATCTAAACTCGTCAGAGTCTGCAACCATGCAGATTTTGTTTGATGAATGAGCGCTTTGCGTTTTTCTCTATCTACATCTCCAGCTGTTTTAGAAAGTTTTGTTAATAATTGCTGTGCTACTAATTTAGCATCGCCACAAATTCCAATTGTAACATTTTTTGTTAAACCAATTCGATCTGAATTCATATCAACTTGAATAATGCTTGCTTTTTTAGGCCAGTAATCAATTCCATACCCAGGTAGGGTTGAAAAAGGATTTAATCGTGTACCCAAAGCTAAAACAACGTCAGCTTTAGAAATTAATTGCATTGCGGCTTTTGAACCATTGTAACCTAAAGGACCTACTGCAAGCGGATGACTTCCTGGAAAACTATCATTATGTTGATAGCCGGAACATACGGGAGCATCTAAGTGCTCAGCTAATTTTTTACAGTCTTCAATCGCATTACCTATAACAACACCAGCTCCTGATAGTATCACTGGAAATTTTGCATTTGATAACAATTTTGCTGCTTCTGTAACAGAGCTTGCTCCACCCGCTTGCCGCTCTAAGTGAACAATTGGAGGTAACTCAATATCAATTACCTGTGTCCAATAATCTCTTGGAACATTAATTTGAGCTGGAGCAGAACCTCGAATTGCTTTTTCAATAACACGATTTAGAACTTCTGCCATACGAGATGGATCACGAACTTCTTCTTGATAACAAACCATGTCTTTAAAAAGATTCATTTGTTCAACTTCTTGAAAACCACCTTGGCCTATTGTTTTATTGGCTGCTTGAGGGGTCACCAAAAGCATAGGAGTATGATTCCAATAGGCTGTTTTGATCGGAGTAACGAGACCAGTAACGCCGGGTCCGTTTTGTGCAATACACATTGCAATTTTTCCAGTTGCACGCGTATAGCCATCTGCGATTAATCCCCCATTTGACTCATGAGCAACATCCCAAAAAGTAATGCCTGCTTTTGGAAAAAGATCTGAAATTGGCATAAAGGCTGAACCAATTATTCCGAATGAATGTTCGATGCCATGCATTTGAAGAACTTTTACAAAAGATTCTTCCGTTGTCATTTTTGTCATATTGAATTTCTAATAAAATTTAAATTTAACAATTTTGTGGTTTTTTCGCTAAAAGTTAAAAAACCTACTTTAATTATATCAATTTTAAGGCTATTTCCAGTAAGAAAATATCTCAAACAGATTTGATAATTCATGATGAAAAAGACAACATTGCTGTTACGATTGTAATTGGTATTGATCCCAAATGGACAAAGAAAGTTGGCAAAATTTCTACGTGCGAGTTTGTAAAAAAAACTTATCATTAACTTTAAACTAATAAAACTATTTTAGGTGCTGTACATAAACCATAGAGCATGCATAACTAATTGGAATGACCATATTTTTTCAATCTTATATCACCTGTTCGAGCATGAGCTTCCATACCTTCAGCTCTAGCAAGTCTTGCTGCTGTGGCTCCTACTATTTTGTTTGCATCCTTACTCATTCTTTGGAAAGTTAGACATTTAATAAATTTTCCAACATAAAGTCCTCCTGTATATCTTCCTGCGCCTTTAGTTGGTAGAATATGATTTGGACCAGAACATTTATCTCCATAAGCTACTGTTGTTTCTTCTCCTAAAAATAGAGATCCATAATTTCTTAATTTCTTTAACCACCAGTCTAAATTTTCAGCATGTACTTCCAAATGTTCCGCGGCATACTGATCACTAATTTTAGCCATTTCTTCATTGGAATCACAAAGTATTACCTCACCATAATCTTTCCATGCTGGTTCAGCACTAGATCTTGGTCCCTCTGGCAACTCTGATATTAATTCAGGGATTCTTTTCATTACATAATCTGCAACTGATTTGTCTGTGGTAAAAACCCAACCAGGAGAATTGTAACCGTGTTCAGCTTGTCCCACAATATCTGTAGCAACAATTTCTTTATCTGCAGATTTATCTGCAATAATAGCAATTTCTGTTGGACCTGCAAAAAGATCTATTCCTACTTTTCCAAATAATATTCGTTTAGCTTCTGCAACATACTGGTTGCCTGCCCCTACTAAAAAATCCACAGCAGGATTTCCAAAGCATCCATAAGCTAATGATGCTATCGCTGCAATACCACCTAAATTTAAAATTACATCAGCTCCACAAAGATTTGCGGCATAAATTATTCCTGGGTTAGCTCCATTTTTATCTTTTGGAGGACTAGCAGTAATAACAGTTCTGACTCCAGCAACTTTTGCTGGGGTAATAGCCATAATTGCTGAAGATATATGGGCATATCTACCACCAGGAATATAACAGCCCGTTGTATCAATCGGAATTAAACGTTGTCCAGCAAACAAACCTTTTGATAACTCAATTTCAAAGTTATTATTTAAATGTTTTAATTGGTGCTCAGCAAACCTTTTTATTCTCTCATGAGCAAATTGTATGTCATCTTTTGTTTTTTGATCAACCTTTTTGCTTGCTTCTTCTATTTTTTCTTTAGTGACAACTACCTCACCTTCATACTTATCAAATTTTTTTGAGATTTCTTTAATGCCCTCCTCTCTTCTTTTTTCTAAATCGTTTAAAATTTCTTGAACAGCAGCACGTGTCTTGTGATCATCTGTGGCTGGTGTTTTAATTGCTTTTTTTAAATATTTAATAGTCATAATAATTATCTATTTACCAAAAATATAGGTAGGCAACCAGAGAACAATTTCAGGAAAAATTATTATAATGATCAAACCGATTATTTGGAGAACCATAAATTGCATCATACCAATATAAATATCTTTCAAATCCCATTCTGGAACTACTCCTTTTAAAAAATAAGCAGAGAGTGCAACGGGAGGAGAGAGCCAGGCGGTTTGAAGATTAACTGCAACTAAAATTCCAAACCATAATAAATTAAATCCTAATGCCTCAATTAATGGAAGAATAATCGGAAGTATAATAAGTACGATCGGTACCCATTCCAATGGCCATCCTAATAAAAAAATCACAGCCATAACAATGAAAAGAATAAAATATCTATTTACTTCTAAATTTAATAAAAATTCTGTGAGAACCATTGGTGTCCCCAGTCTTGAAAAGACAGATCCAAAAAAGTTTGACGCCGCTACTAACACCATGATCATTGCTGTAATTTCTAAAGTTTTTAATAACGAACTTTGTAGTTTAGAAAAAGATAATTTCCTATAAACAAAAGCCAAAACTAATGCACCCATTGCACCGCAACCCGCTGCTTCTGTTGGTGTAGCAAAACCTAATAAAATACTTCCAAGTGCAGCAAATACTAATGCTGCAGGTGGAACTAAACCTAGAAAAAATTCAACCCAAACTTTTTTCATGCTTGTTGCTCGCAATTCTTCTGGTAACACAGGTCCTAATTTAGGATTTTGCCAACAACGAAATGTGGTATAACCTGCATACAGCAAAGCTAACATTATTCCCGGTAATATCGCTCCTGCAAACAAGTCGGTAACAGGAATTAACAAAATGGGACCCATCACAACCAACATAATACTTGGGGGTATTAAAATTCCTAAGGTTCCTCCTGCTGTAATTATGCCTGCCGATAATCTAACATCATAGCCAGATCTAATCATTGACTTAGCAGCCATTATACCGAGGATAGTTACCGAGGCACCCACTATACCAGTGGCCGCCGCAAATATTACAGAAACAAAAAGTACTGCATAATATAAGGATCCCTTTACTCTAGACAACATAAGCTGAACGGATGAAAACAATCGTTCCATCAAGCCTGCCTGTTCCATCATAATGCCCATAAAGACAAAGAGCGGTACGGCGGCGAGCGCTTGCTCGGTCATGACCATAGAGAATTGCAAGGTCATTAAGTAAAAAACTAAATGTCCAAAACCTAAATAACCAAAAACAAACCCTAAAAATATTAAGGTAAATGAAATAGGAAAACCAATAAAGATTGCAAACAACATTACTGCAACCAATATGAAACCAAGAGTAGCTGGACTAATTATATCTGCTATCATTTTTGATTAGGCCATTTTCCCTTGGTTGCTGCGTAATAACTTTTCAAAACTTCTGATATTCCTTGAATAAGTAAAAATAATATGCCGAACCACAAACAGGATTTTATAGGCCACAGATATGGCATCCAGGAGGTATCCATCCCTTTTTCTGATCTCATAATTGATTCTCCGACAAAACCGGTTGTCTTATAGAAAAAGAATAAAAGTCCCGGAAAATAAAATAATACATATAAAGTGGTATCTATAATCCCTTGTGTTTTAATTTTAAAATCTCTGTATAAAAAATCTGCCCTGATATGAAGGCCTTTTGACAAGGCATAACCAGCTCCTAACATAAACAGAGCGCCATATAAAAATCGGCTCATATCGTAGGCCCATACTGTTGGGGCTAAAAAAAGTTTTCTTGCTAAAACCTCATAGACCATGGAAAAGATTAAAGGAATCAGAATCCAACAAACAATATTACCAATCCATTTGCTGACTAAATCTATTTTAGTGATAAGAAATGCCATCCACTTAGGCATATCATCTGGCATTTTGGAAGAAGCA
>Ga0208330_1000645_pt1 | contig 14293 bp, 9 predicted proteins | sample DeeseametaMP1896_FD_184180 | JGI IMG/M metagenome (GOLD analysis project Ga0208330, IMG submission 184180) | Marine microbial communities from the Deep Pacific Ocean - MP1896 (SPAdes) | ecosystem: Environmental > Aquatic > Marine > Oceanic | place: East of Hawaii, North Pacific Ocean | collected...
CGGCGGGGGCGTCGCTGAATTCGCCGCGCACCAGCTTGCCGTCGACGGTGAGTCGGCCCAGCACGTCGGCGGCGACCCGCACTCCGAGTCCGAACCGGGCGGCCGCCTCGGCGGTGGTGAACGGCCCTCGGGTGCGTGCGAACCGGGAGAGCAGTTCACCGAGTGGGTCGACGACCGGTTCGAGGAACGCGATCGGCACCCCGACCGGCACCGCGACCCCGACACCGTCCCGCAGCCTGGCGATGTCCTCGACCGCGGCCCACCAGCTCTGCCCGGCATAGGAGACCGTCACCACCCGCTTGGCCGCCAACAGGCCTTCCAGCCAACCGCCCACGTCGTCGGCGGTGCTGCGCGCGGCGACCTCGTCGGTGGTCAGCGGGCCGAGCAGGCGCAGCAGGTCGGCGACGCCCTCGGCGTCGCGGGCCAGCCGGTCCTCGGCCAGATGTTGCAGCTGGCGTGACGTGCTGGCGACGACGTCGGCGTCGAGCAGCTCGCGCAGCTCGACACGGCCCAGCAGCTCAGCGAGCAACGTCGGGTCCAGGGCCAGCGCGGCGGCGCGCCGCTCGGCCAGCGGACTGTCGCCTTCGTACATGAACGCCCCGACGTAGCCGAACAGCAGCGACGCGGCGAACGGCGACGGGGTCGGGGTCTCGACCTCCAGCAGCCGCACCCGGCGCTGCGCGACCCGGCCCATCAACGCCGTCAGCATCGGCACGTCGTAGACGTCCTGCAGGCACTCCCGCACTGCTTCCAGCACGATCGGGAAGTCCGGATAGTTGCGGGCCACGTCGAGCAGCTGGGCGGCGCGCTGGCGCTGATGCCAGAGCGGGGAGCGTTTACCGGGGTGGCGTCGCGGCAGCAGCAGTGCCCGCGCGGCACATTCGCGGAAGCGCGAGGCGAACAGGGCCGAGCTGCTGACCTCGGTGGTGACCAGCGGCTCGATCTCGTCGGGCTCGAAGACGAAGATGTCGGCGCCCGGGGCGGCGTCGTCGGTGTCGGGCAGCCGCACGATGATGCCGTCGTCGGAGGCGGTGGGCTTTTCGTCGATGCCGTAGCGGTCATACAGCCGCTTGCCGACCGCCAGCGCCAGCGGCCCGTGCACCCGCAAGCCGTACGGGGAGTGCAGGATGACCCGCCAGTCGCCGAGTTCGTCGCGGAACCGTTCGACCACCAACGTGGTGTCCGACGGCACCGCCGAGGTGGCCTGGCGTTGCTCATCGATCAGCTGCCACAGATTGTCGATCGCAAAGTCGTCGAAACCGATCTCCCGGCAGCGGGTTTCGAACTTCTCCCGATCCAGCCGCGCCAGCTCCCCGGTGAACGCGCCGATCGCCGCGCCGAGCTCCGCCGGCCGGCCGACCCCGTCGCCGCGCCAGAACGGCAGCCGCGCCGGCTCCCCAGGCGCCGGAATCACCAGCACCCGGTCGTGAGTGATTTCGGTGATGCGCCAACTGGTCGCGCCCAGCGAGATCACGTCACCGGGGCGGGACTCGTAGACCATCTCCTCGTCGAGTTCGCCGACCCGCGAAGGCTTCTCGGAGTCCGCCGAGGAGGCCAGGTAGACGGTGAACAACCCGCGGTCGGGGATCGCACCGCCGGAGGTGACGGCCAGCCGCTGGGCGCCGGGCCGGGCGGTCAGGGTCCCGGCGTCGCGGTCATAGACGATGCGCGGACGCAGCTCGGCGAAGTCGGTGGACGGGTACTTTCCGGCCAGCAGATCCAGTGTGGCCTCGAATGCGCTGCGCGGCAGCGTCGCGAACGGGGCGCTGCGCCGCACGGTGTCGAACCAGCGGTCGGCGTCGATCGGCTCCAGCGCGCTGGCGGCGACGGTGTGCTGGGCGAGCACGTCGAGCGGGTTGGCCGGCACCTTCATCGTCTCGATCTGCCCGGTCAGCATGCGCTGCACGGTGACCGCGCAGCCGATCAGGTCGGTGCGGTGTTTCGGCAGCAGCACGCCCTGGCTGATCTCGCCGACCTGGTGGCCGGCCCGGCCGATGCGTTGCAGCCCGCTGGCAACCGACGGCGGGGTCTCGACCTGGATGACCAGATCGACCGAGCCCATGTCGATGCCGAGCTCGAGACTCGATGTCGCGACGACGGCCTTGAGTCGCCCGCTCTTGAGCGCTTCCTCGACCTCGGCGCGGGCTTCCTTGCTGACCGAACCGTGGTGCGCCCGGGCCAGCACCGGCTCGGCGCCGTAGGTCTGTCCGCTGCCCATCAGGTGTGCCGGCGCCCCGCCGGCCACCCCCGGGTTGTGGGAGCCGAGCTCGACGCCGGCGCGTTCGGCGTGGATCTCGTTGAGCCGGGCGGTCAGCCGTTCGGCCAGCCGCCGCGAGTTGGTGAACACGATCGAGCTGCGGTGCGCCTCGATCAGGTCGACGATGCGCTCCTCGACATCGGGCCAGATCGAGTTGTCCTCGAGGTTGGCCATGTCGGGCACCGGCACCTGTACGGCCAGGTCGAAGGTCTTGGCGGCAGGCGGGGCGACAATCGTGGTCGGGGACGCGCCGGACAGGAAACGGGCCACCTCCTCGGGCGGGCGCACTGTCGCCGAGAGCCCGATCCGCTGCGCCGGCCGCTCCAGCATCGCGTCGAGGCGTTCCAGCGACAGCGCCAGATGCGCGCCGCGTTTGGTGCCCGCCACGGCGTGCACCTCGTCGACGATGACGGTCTGCACGCCGGCCAGGGAGTCGCGGGCCGCTGAGGTCAGCATCAGGAACAGCGACTCGGGGGTGGTGATCAGGATGTCGGGCGGTTTGGTGATCAGCTCGCGCCGCTTGGCCGCGGTGGTGTCGCCGGAGCGCACGCCCACGCTGATCGCCGGTGGTGTCTGGCCGGTGCGTTCGGCGATGCGGGAGATACCGGTCAGCGGGGTGCGCAGGTTGCGTTCGACGTCGACGGCGAGCGCCTTGAGTGGGGACACGTACAGCACCCGGGTCGACCGGATCGGGGAGGGTTCACGGGCCAGCCCATCGATCGCCCACAGGAACGCCGCGAGCGTCTTCCCCGACCCGGTGGGGGCAATGACCAGGGTGTTGTCCCCGTCGGCGATGGCGTTCCACGCCTGCGCCTGGGCCGGGGTGGGTTCGTGGAACGTGCCGGTGAACCACTCGCGCGTCAGCGCGCTGAAGCGGGACAGCGGGTCGGTGGTCACAGGCACGCATCCATGGTGCCTGCCCGGTCTGACAACCGCGTCCATCCGGCCGCGCCGAGGCTCCTTCTGCGCTTAGGATTTTCCTCGTGGTAGCGGGGGACTGGCAGCCGCATGTGCCGGCGGCCACGATCGGCCGGCCCAGGATCGCCCGGGGCGTGATCCACCGGCCGGCCCTGGTGCAGCACTTTCTCCCTGCTCAGAGCGGCCTGGTCACCGTCACCGCGCCGGCGGGATACGGCAAGACCACCGCGGTGGCGCAGTGGGACGCATCCGACGAGCGGCCCTTCGCCTGGGCACGGGTGGACCAGCTCGATGACGACGCCACCCATCTGCTGCTGCACATCGCGACGGCGGTGCAGGGCATCTACGGTGTGGACCGCGGGCTGCTGGCATATCTGCGAGGCCCCGGGCGGGCTCCACTGACTCACCTGGTGCCCGCACTGGTGCAGTGCCTCGAGGTGTGCCCACCCCTGGTTCTGGTTCTCGACGATGCGCATGAGTTGTGCACGCCGGAGGCCGTCGAGACGCTGCGGGTGCTCATCGACGCGGCGCCCACCTCGACGACCGTGGCGGTGGTGGGCCGCTACCTGCTTCCCCTCGAGGTCGCCCGCCGCCGGCTGCAGCAGAGCGTGGTCGAAGTCGGGCCGACCGACCTGCGCTTCACCGATGACGAGTCGGCCGCTGCGCTGAAGCAGATCTGCGGAGCGCGTTCCGACGAGACCGTGGCGACCGTCGTAAACAGATGTGAGGGGTGGCCCGCGGGGGTGGTGCTGTCCGGGATGGCCCTACGCGACGGGGCTGACGTCGCGTCCGTCACCGGGCGCCACTCGGCGGTGACCGACTTCCTGGTCGAGGAGATCCTCGAGCGGCTCGACGGGGACACCGCGACCTTCTTGCTCGAGTCGTCGGTTCTGGAGCGGTTTCGCGCCGATCAGCTCGACGAGGTTCTCGGCCGCGACGACTCGGCGAGCAAGCTGGCGACCCTTCGGGCCTCGGGCAACTCTTTCCTCGTTCCGCTCGACGACCGCCGTCGCTGGTATCGCTACCACCGGCTCTTCGGCGACGCGCTGCGCACCACGTACCGGGCCTGGTCCCCGCTGAGGTTCCGCGAAATGGCGGTGCGTGCCTCGGAGCTGTTGGAACGCGACGGCGACGTCGACTCTGCCCTGCTGCGCGCACTCGACGCCGGTGACCGCGGGCGCGCGGCCGCCCTGGTAGGCCGCGACGCGGTCCGGCTGGGCTTCGACGGCCGGGCGGGGGTACTCGCTCGGCGCCTGGGGCTGCTGGATGCACGAACGTTCGCCGAGTACCCGGATGCGGCGGTCGCCAGGGCGTGGTTGGGGGTCACCAGAGGGGATGCCGAACTCATCCATCGATCGCTGCTGCTGGCGCACCGCGCGGATGAAGGGTTGGGCTTGTCAGACGGCACACCGTCGGTGAGAGTCGCTGCCGCACTGATCAGTTCGCTGGTCGGTGTGGGTGGTGTGCACGATGTCATCCGCCACGCCGACGTGGTGGTCGCCGAGGGGGATCCGCTGACCAACCCCTGGTGGGGTGCCGCCACGGTGATGAAGGGCGCTGCCGAATCGATGATCGGCCACATGGGCACGGCCCGTGTCCTGCTCGAGTCGGCCCTCGCCGTCACCGATGACCTGCCCGGATTCAAAGCCGCTGCGCTGGCTCATCTCGCGTTGATCGACCTGCAGGCGGGAGACGACGACGCCGCGAACGTGGCGAGCCTCGCTGCCAGGGAGCTCGCCGACAAGTACGACCTGTGTGACCTGGTACCGATGGTGGTGGTGTACGCGACCAGTGCGGTGATGTCGGCGCGGTACGGAGACGCCGACGCAGCGCACCAAGCCGTACAGATCACCGAGAGTCTCCTCGACCAATTGGGTCATCTGGCTGCGCGGACGGCGCTGCTGGGACACGGGCTGCTGGCCTGGAGCGGCGTAGTCATCGGTGATACCGAGCTGATGGCCAGGCACCTCGAGGCGGCCGAGCGGGACCGCCGGCGCGAACCCGACGCGGTGGCGTTGTCGCAGCGGGTGGACCGGGTACGAGAGATGGCCGTCCGCGGTGCCCGTCCGCTGACCGCCGCCGAGCTGAAATTATTGCCGCGCTTGGCGACTCACATGTCGTTGCAGAAGATCGCCGACGAACTGGTGATCGGCCGGGAGACGGCCAAGAGTCAGGCGACGTCGATCTACCGCAAGCTCGGAGTGTCCTCGCGCTCGGCCGCCGTAGCTGAGGCCCGTCGGATCGGCCTGCTCTGGGATCAGTGAGCGCCCATCGTCGCCAGGTTGCGCCATAGGTTGCGCAGGCTGTCGGTGCCGCCGAACAGCGTGGTGAAGTGGGTGGAGTCGATCAACACGATGTCGCCGGTGCGATCATCTGCAGGCGGCATCCAGATCACGGCGTTGAACTCGGTGTGGCCGGCAGCAGTGAACGGGTGGGGTCGGTGGGGATCCACCCGCTGACGGGCCAGCACACGCAGCGCGTCCCCCTGCGGTGCGGTGAGTTCGTAATGTGGCAGATGCTGGTGAAAGCTCAATGTCGTTACACCTGTGAGTAATCCCAGACCGTCCAGGTCGCTGAAGGCCGTCAGCGGCGCGACGTCCGTGGTGCCGTCGACTGCCTTGTCGAGGACGGCCGGGCGCAGTCCCCACGTGTTGTGCACCGGGACATCGAGGGCGCGCATCAGTGAGCGGGTGTACTCGCTGAACCGCTGCTGACGCGGCACCAATCGGTCACCGTGATGCTCGTATTCCAGCTGTCGCTGGGCGAGATCCTCGGTGAACCCGACGTCGTGGTGTGGCGCCAGCAGCAAGCAGGTCCCGTCGCGGCGCAGCCATTCTCGAATTGCCTCGACCTCATCGTCGCCGGCATGGAGCCCTGACGTCAGATGGTCGAGGCCGAACACCATCAGCGTGTCGGTGTCGGCGAGGATGCGCTCATCGATGGGCTGAGCGTAACCGGCCTGATCGACCCGCTGAAACACGGCCACAGTGTGTCCCGTGAGCTCTCCTACGAGGGCTTGGAACGACAGCGTCGAGCGGTGGAACAGCTCCAGGGTGCCGGCGATCCCCTGCAGAAAATTGGCGGCCTCGAACTCCGGTGCCTCGTAGGCGGGGTAGACGACGTTGCGGACCTCGGTCATCGTCGAGAAGCGGTTGGCCATCGCCGCCGGGTCCCGTTGCGCCTCCCAGGGGTAACTCCACGTCCAGTAGATGCTCACGCGGCGCCTGCCGGTGTGTGGCCGCGGGCTGTGGTTCTGGTTGTAGGTACGGGCGAAGCTTCGCGTCATACCGGTCCTTCCGCCAGATATCGCAGGGCTCGCAGGCCGGGCAGGAAAAAGTATCCGCCGCCACGCAGTGTGGTGAAGGCCGGTATGCCTTTGTGCACTTTGCGGATCGGACGTTTGGGCACGGTGAAGTCCAGCGTGCCGTCCTGGTTGCCGCAGATCGGGTCGTGTTCGTTGCCCAGTTCATGGAAAGTCTTGTCGTTGATCCACACGTTCTGGGCGAACTCGAACTGGCGCACCAAGCTGGCGCAGATGATGAACGCGGCGATCCCGCGCTCGACGCCGTCGTCGGGGGCCCCGTCGGGCAGGGCGGGGCCGTAGGTGGCGCCGCGGCGGATCATTCGTCGCCGGTTCATGTTGTGGGCGGTGTCGCGCGGATTGAGTCGTCGCGCGTGCGATCCCAAGGGGCAGGCGTAGCCGAACGGGTCGTCGTGCTTGTATCCGAAGTCGTTGTTGCGCATCGGATCCGCGCCAAGTTCTGGGTCATCGGCGTCGGGTGCGAGCACCAGCGGGGCGCCGCTGCGCCACCGGCCCATGAACTTCGCCGCCAACAGCTCCTGCTCTTGCGGTGTGCCGGCGTTGTCGGCCAGATAGGCGCGGAACCGGCCGACGTGTTCTTCGAGCCGTCGGTAGGCCATGAAGCTGCCGTTGCGGGATAGCACCTCCGGTTCGGGCAGATCGTTCGGCGGCCCGTACTCATCCGGGTACCCGAGGATGAACTCACCGGGCTCGAGCGCCGGTCCCGAGCCCGGGGTGGGTTGCTCGCCCGACCCCAACATGACCGGCTGGGAGAGCCGGTCGCGGAACCCGAAGTGGTCGTGCGCATAGTTGAACGGTGGGTTCGCGTTGAGGTCGAGGTACGACAGGGTGCGTACACCGTCAGTGCGGGCGACCAGTGCGTCATGCTCGCCGATGCAGCGGCGGTGCTCGGCGTCGTCGCGGGCGAACAGGATCGCAATGGCGTGGACGTCGTCGCCTGCCAAACCGCCGACCCAGTGTTCCGGAGCGTTGTCGCCGGTGTCGCCCAGGATGTCGGCGCGCGCCCCCATGCCCTCACGGAATTCGTCGGGAAACGTCGCCAGCGCGTCGTCGGGTACACCGAGAGCGCGCAGACCAGTCCAGGTGAACGCCAACGTGATCCAGCGGCGGGAATCGTCCATCGTCTCGATCACGTCGGCGGCCGATTGCACCCGGTCGAGTAACGCGGTCAGCCAGGCGCGGCCACCGGTCGTGCTGTCGAAAGTCAGGAATTCGTAGCGCCCGGTCATCGCCGGGGTCCGGGTGAGCAGGATGTGCTGAATGTCGTCGAGTTCGAGTGTCACTGCATCTGGTCGAGCATGTCGGAGAATGCAGACTTCAACCGCAGCGCCTTCTTGATCTCGTCTGCGGTGACATAGGGGTATTCCCCGTATTCGAGAAAGCTGGGGCATTGGTGGTCGCGGACGAACCGGATGAACGCGTCGGGGTTGGTGCGCCAATCTTCAGGGAAGCCCTCGAGATTGGTGAACACGGTGGTGATGCCGGTCTCGCTGAACAGGCGCACCGCATCCTCGGTGTACTTGTCGAAGTCGGTGTCGAAAATGCCCTGGTACTGGAAGTGCAGTCCCGAGCCCACGTCGAAGAGCACCCAGCGGAGATAGTGCAGCCGCAGCGGGGCCAAGACGTCCGGGCTCGCGGCGATGGCGTCCTCGATCTGCTTGCCGTACGCCCGCACAGCCTCTTCGCGCCCTTCTTTGACCTTGGCGATGATGGAGAATCCGTAGCAGGCGGGCGTGCGCGGGTACGTGGGACCGTAGCGGCCCCGCTCGAGCTCGAAGTAGCCCTCGGGCGGAATGGCTTTCGCTGAAGGTTTAGCCCACGTCTCCTCGGACATCCGGTCCCGCCTCCCTGTGTTGGTCGGATGCTATGAGCCGACTGTGGTGCTGTCGTCCCCCACAATGGGGGACGGGCTTCGGGCTACAGCGGCTGCGGCGGTGCTGTCGGCGTTGTTCGCGTGGCGGAGCCACGCGGGCATCCATGCACTGGTTGCGAAGAACGCCCGGGGCCACGCGCTGTCGGGCGACAAGGGGGCGCCCTCAGTGCTGGCCCCGGGCGAGTTCGACGCTACCCCGGCCGGCCCACGCTCGATGGTCGACTGTTGTCGTCCGGCGCCGATTTCACCCGTTGTGGGGGATGCCGTTACGGGTCCTGGTTCTTAGCCTTTGGTCGTGAGCCCAAGGCTCATACGGCCGTGCGCAGAATCCGGTACGGGACGACGACACAGGGGGAGTGAACGATGCGGTTGGCCTACGCCCTCGTCGTGCCCGTGCTCATCATTCCCACCTTGGCTGACCCGCCTGAGGCGGCCGCCGACTGCACCAGCGTGAGCGGGACGACTCTGTGTTCGCAGGGCACGTCGCGCGGATCTGATACTGGCGCCGGTCCGGGCGTCGGCGGCGGGCCGACCGTGCCGTACCCCTGCGCCTGGGGCGATTACGCCTGTGACGATTGGTGGGGCGTCAATTTCGATCTCGATCTCGACCCCGGTCTGCCCGGCCGCCCAGGGGGCCCAGGGATCGGCGGACCCGGTGGACCGGGAGGCCCCGGCCTGGGGCCGGGCGGTGGCCCGAACAGACCCGGGGGCGGTGGTCGGCCCGGTGGTGGCCGTGGTGGTGGACGCCGATGACGGCAGCAATCAATCGAGGAGGACGACATGGGTGATGGGATTCGTGTGCGACGTGTGGTCGCAGCGGCAGTGGGCGCCGGTGCCGTGCTCCTGGGCACAGCGGCGCCGGCCGCTGCCCAGCCGCCGAACTGCTCGTCGGCAGACCTGGCGGGGGTCATGACCGGCGTGATGGCCTCGACCACCGCCTACCTGTACACCCATCCGCCGGTGAACGCGTTCTTCACCACCCTCGGCGACCTCGACCGCGAGCAGAAGCGCATCGCGCTGGCAGAATTCCTGGACGCCAATCCTCAGGTCAAGGCCGAGTTGCAGGCGATCCGGCAGCCGACGGCGGACTTCCGCGACCGCTGCGGCGTTCAGGTGCCCGATATGGCGGACAGCTGATTCTCAGCGCGCGTCGAGCGCGACCGCCTCGGCCAGGGTGGCCGGAATCCCCGGCACCCGGGCGACCGCGTCGAGCAGGCCGTGCGCGCACAGGTCGGCGATCAGGTCGGCGTCCAGGGACGGGTCGAGCAGACGCTGACGGCACATCTCGAACGTGAACGCCAGCCAGCCGTAGATGGTGGCCCGGAGATCGCGCTCCACGTCGGCGCCCATCGCGCCACCCACCGCGTCGGCGATGCGATCGATGATGCGGTTGGCCTGCCGGTCGTTGTCGATGTCCTCGATGCCGCGCAGCACCGGGTCTGAGCGGCCCATGCCCATGTATGCCGCCCAGGCGCCGTGCGGATGCCCCTCGTCGTAGTGCAGGTAGGCCAGCACGCCGGCGCGGACCTGGGCGAACAACGTCTGACCTGGCTCGGGCGGGGTGTTGGTGGCTTCGAACAGCCGCTCACCCTCGGCCCGGACCACGGCGGCGAAGAACGCCCGCTTGTCGGGAAAGTAGTGATACATCAGGGCCCGCGACACCCCGGCGCGTTCGGCGATTTCGTCGATACGCACCTCGTCGTAGGGCCGTTGGCCGAACACCTCGGCGCCGAGCGCCAACAGCTCGTTGCGGCGGTCGTCGGGTGAGAGTCGTCGTCGTGGTTCCCCCATGACGGCCATACTACTTGACACATGTACAACAGCAGCGGAGGCTGGGGTCATGTCCATCGTCGACGACCGGCGCGCGTTCCCCAAGTTGCCGCACCCGGGTCGCCGGTTGCCGCTCATCGGCGACGTGCTGTCCTTCGACGCCGACACCCCGTCCCAGTCGGCCATGAAACTGGCTCAGCTGGGGCCGGTGTTCGAGTTCCGGTTCCTGGGTGCGCGCTACGTCGTCGCCGCCGGATCCGACGCCGTGGCCGAGCTCAACGACGAGAGCCGGTTCTGCAAGCACGTCGGTCCCGACATCGAGGCACTGCGACTCCTCGGCGGCGACGGACTGTTCACCGCCTACAACGACGAACCGAACTGGCAGAAGGCCCACGACGTGCTGATGCCCGCGTTCAGCCAGCAGTCGATGCGCCGGTACCACGCGATCATGTTCGACGTCGCCGACGAACTGACTGCCCGCTGGGACGAGAGGCAGATCGTCGACGTGTCCGCCGACGCCACCCGGGCGACACTGGAAACCATCGGGCGATGCGCGGCCGGACATCCGTTCGGCGCGTTCGACTCCGAGGAACCGCACCCGTTCGTCGAGCACATGGTCGCCGGGCTCAAGGGGGCCGACCGGGTGGGGGTTTTGCGGCAGACCTTCCTGCCGCGCTGGTTCGCCCGTCGCGCCGAGCGACGAGTTCTGGTGCATGCCGCGGCGATGCACCGGATCGCGGATGAGATAGTCGCCGAACGGTTGCGCGAGGGCCCGGGCCGTCACGACGACCTTCTCGAGTTGATGCTGCAGTCGGACCTCGAGCCGGCCAACATCCGCTATCAACTGATCAACTTCCTGGTCGCCGGTCATGAAACCACCTCGGGCGCCTTGTCATTCGCTCTGTACTTCCTGGCTCAGCATCCGGAGATCGCCGACCGCGCCCGCGCGGAGATCGCCGAGGTGTGGGGTGAGCAGCAGCGCCCGGACTTCGAACTGATCGCCAAGCTGCGCTACGTGCGGCGGGTGTTCGACGAGGCGCTGCGCCTGCACCCGACGGTGCCCGGCTACTACCGCGCTGCCCGCGACGACACCCTGCTGGCCGGGGTGCACCCGATGCGCAAGGGCGACTGGGTGCTGGCGTTGACGATGACGCTGCATCGCGACCCGCGCTGGGGTGAGGATCCCGACGCCTTCGATCCGGACCGGTTCGCGCCCGAGAACGTCAAGGCCCGTCCGGCCGGACTGTACAAGCCGTTCGGCACCGGGCCTCGGTCCTGCATCGGACGGCAGTTCGCGTTGCACGAGGCGGTGCTGCTGCTGGCGGTGCTTCTGCGTCGCTATGAATTGATCCCCGACCCGGACTACGAGTTGCAGGTCGCCGAGCGGTTGACGCTGATGCCGAAGGACTTCCACCTCACCCTGCGCCGCCGTTAGCCGCACCCCGTGCACTGCGAGCGCTGGGCCTTGCACCGCGAGCGCTGGACCTTTGCACCGCGAGCGCGCGGGTCTGCACACAACACGCCGCGAAAACGTGGCACGCAGCGCGCGCTCACACCCCGCGAGTGAGTACTTTCGGCCCTTTTCGCCACCCACGCCCATCGCCACACTGAGCGGTATGGACGATGGCGAGCAGCACTATCACGGCGTTCTCGACGAGCTGCGGCCCGAACACCGGGCGCTGCGGCAGGCGATTCCGGAGGTGTATCAGGGCTTCAACGCCATCAGCGCCGCGGCCCTGTCCGATGGTGCGCTGAGCCGCAAGGTCAAGGAGCTGATCGCGATGACGATCGGCGTCGTGCACGGCTGCGACGGGTGCATCGCGTCGCACGCCAAGGGAGCGGTCCGGGCCGGGGCCACCGAGCAGGAGGCCGCCGAGGCGATCGCGGTGGGCATCATGATGCACGGCGGTCCGGCGACCGTCTATGGGGCGCGGGCCTTTTCGGCGATCAGAGAGTTCTCCGCCGAAACGGTGACGACCTAACCGTTGCGTAACGTCCGCTGGTAGCGGCGCATCCCCGCGATCCACCGGTCGTAATCGGCACCCTTGTGCCGGTACATCTCGAGCAGCTCGGGATGGGGGAGCACCAGGAACCGGTCGGCGCGCATCGCCTCGAGCGTGGCCGTTGCGACATCGCTGGCGCCGATGACCGCCGCCGAGTGTTCGATCGCCGACGCCCCGAGTCGGGCATCGGCGTCGTCGATGCCGCGGATGTTCTGCAGCAGAGGCGTTTCCACGCCCAGCGGGCAGACGCAGCTGACCCCGATACCGTCGTCACCGTAGGTGATCGCCAGCCATTCGGCGAACCCGACCGCGGCGTGTTTGCTCACCGCGTAGCCCGCGGCGCCGAGCTGGGTCAGCAGGCCCGCGGCTGAGGCCACCGACACGAAGTAGCCGCCGCCGATCGAACGCCAATGCGGCACCAGCAGGCGCGCGGCACGGATGTGTGCGCGCAGGTTCACGTCGAGGGTGACATCCCAGTCGGCTTCGGAACCCAGCGCGGGCGCCCCGATGACGCCGGCGTTGGCGACGTAGATGTCCACGGGTGCGAACTCGTCGCCGGCCAGCCGAAGCAGCGCTTCGATGTCGTCGGTGTCGGCGGCATCGGACCGCAGGGCGATGGCGTGGCCGCCGGCCGCCCGGATGTCGGCGGCGGTCTGATGTGCACCGGCCTCGTCCAGGTCGCCGACCACGACCCGCACGTCTTGTTCGGCCAGTTGTTGGGCCAGTGCCTGCCCGATACCCGATGCTCCGCCGGTGACGACGGCGACCTTGCCCGCGAGATCCATGTACAGAGTGTGCCTTCGCGCGCCACGAGCGCGCGGAGAATCACAGCGTGGAGCGGCGTGTCGTCGTGCAGACTCGCACGCTCGCGGGGCAGCAGTTGCTCAGCCGAAATGCACACCCTGGGCCAGCGGCAGCTCCGAAGAGTAGTTGACCGTGTTCGTCGCGCGTCGCATGTAGGCCTTCCACGCATCCGACCCGGATTCGCGACCGCCGCCGGTCTGCTTCTCGCCGCCGAACGCGCCGCCGATCTCCGCACCTGAAGTGCCGATGTTCACGTTGGCGATGCCGCAGTCCGAACCGTCGGCAGCCAGGAACCGCTCCGCCTCCCGCACATCGGTGGTGAAGATCGACGACGACAACCCCTGCGGCACCGCGTTGTTCAATGCGATGGCCTCGTCGAGCGTGTCATAGGTCAGCACGTAGAGGATCGGCGCGAACGTCTCGGTGTGCACGATGGCGGTCTGGTCGGGCATCCGCACCACGGCGGGTTCGACATAGAACGCCTCGGAGGCGCCGGTGTCGACGCGCTCCCCGCCGGTCACCTCGCCGCCTTCGTCGCGCGCCTGCTGCAGCGCGCCCACCATGTCGCGGTAGGCGGTCTCGTGGATCAGCGGCCCCACCAGAGTGTCCGAGGCGAACGGATCGCCCACCGGCAGCTGCCGGTACGACGCGACGATCCGCGACACCAGGTCGTCGGCGACCGATGAGTGCACGATCAGCCGGCGCAGCGTGGTGCATCGCTGTCCCGCGGTGCCGGCGGCGGAGAACACGATGCCGCGAACGGCGAGGTCCAGATCGGCAGCCGGGGTCACGATCGCGGCGTTGTTGCCGCCCAACTCGAGCAGGACCTTGCCGAGGCGTTCGGCGACCCGGGGGCCGACCTGCTTACCCATGCGTACCGACCCCGTGGCGCTCACCAACGCAACCCGGGGGTCGTCGGTCAGGCGCTCACCGACCTCGCGGCCACCCAGGATCAACCGGCTCACGCCCGCGGGTGCGTTGACGTCGGCGCAGGCCCGCTCGAGCAGCGCCTGACAGGCCACCGCGGTCAGCGGTGTGAGCTCAGAAGGCTTCCACACCACGGTGTCCCCGCACACCAGCGCGACGGCGGTGTTCCACGCCCAGACCGCCACCGGAAAGTTGAAGGCGGTGATGACGCCGACGACGCCGAGCGGATGCCAGGTTTCCATCAGCCTATGCCCGGGCCGCTCGGAGGCGATGGTCTTGCCGTACAGCTGGCGCGACAACCCGACGGCGAAGTCGCAGATGTCAATCATCTCCTGTACCTCGCCGGCGGCTTCGGAGGTGATCTTGCCGGCCTCGATGGTGACCAGGGCCGCCAGCGCGGACTTGTGCTCGACGAGCAG
>Ga0208330_1000649_pt1 | contig 14238 bp, 20 predicted proteins | sample DeeseametaMP1896_FD_184180 | JGI IMG/M metagenome (GOLD analysis project Ga0208330, IMG submission 184180) | Marine microbial communities from the Deep Pacific Ocean - MP1896 (SPAdes) | ecosystem: Environmental > Aquatic > Marine > Oceanic | place: East of Hawaii, North Pacific Ocean | collected...
GTGCCCAGGTAGTCGCCGATCACACCGGTATCGAAGGCGTTGACGATGCGGACCGCCGTGCTGCCACCGCCGAGTGAGCGGTTGGGGATGATCTGCCCGGCCGTGGTCGGCACGAACATCTCAGGACCGACTTCGCCAACCATGTAGGCCGATCCGACAGCGACAGGCCCGCCCGACGCCCGCCCGAAGAGACCGGCAATCGAACCCAGCAGGCCACCCCCGCCACCACCAGCGCCGGGTGGGCCACCGAGGATGGCGTTCAGGATTGCCGCACTCGCGGCTTCCGCCGCCATACGCTGCAAGGCCTGGGCGAAGCTGCGCACCATCCCCTTCACGCCCTGGTCGAAGGGGTTGAACAGGAAGTCGGCAAAGGCCGTCTGCGCGTTCCGGGCGGCCTGCAGGCTGAACTCCTCCATGGTCTGCACCGAGAGGACCGCATTGGCCTCAGTGCGTGCGAAGGCATCCTGGGCTGCCGCGACCGCGCGCTGGTAGGTCTCCGGGTCCAGCAGCGGCACACCGTCAGCCGACAGGGTCTGCCGCAGCTCGTTCAGCCGTTCCAGCTCGGCGCGAAGCTGCTCCAGCGGCGTGCGGGTCTCGGCGTAGACGGCTGCGGCCTCGCGCTGCTTGTCCAGCAGGGCCTGCTCGGCATCGCGCTGGGCGTCCTTCTGGTCCAGGATCCGGGCGAGGCGCTGCAGCTCGTCGGACTGGTCCGGGGACACCACGCCGTAGTAGCCGTTGGCCAAGCCGATCCGAACCTCTTCGAGGTTGGTCAGGTCGCCGTACAGGCTGATCTGCCGCTCCAGACTGGCAAGCAGCTTCTCGGCCTCGCTCTCGCGGGGGCCTGCCGCAGGTGCCGTGGTCCCGGGGATCGTTGGGAGGGCGCGACCTGGTGCGCGAGTCTGGCTGACGATTTCCGCCGCTCGCCGCTCCATTTCGTCCAGCGATGCCATCGCCGACTCGAAGAACACATCGCCCGCGCCGGGCTCATTGAACCGGGCGCGAATGCGATCCACCACCTCCAGCGGGCTCTCACCGCGTGCCGCGAAGTTGAAGGCCAGCCCGACCGGGTTCAGGTTGCGTGCCGCTTCGGCGTACTTGAGGACCTTGTCTCCCGCTTCCAACGCAGCAGCGGCCAGACTGATGAACCGGACCTGCGCATCCCGCAGATCCCCGTTCAGCGACTGCGAGTCGCGAGCGGCATCCAAGGCCAGCGAGGCAAAGCCCTGAAGGCTGGGCAGCAGCACCGCCGTCATGCGGTTGCCGGTGCCGGTGACGAGGCCCTGCAGGATGCCCAGCTGCCGCTGGAACTCCACGCTGGCGGTGATCGTCTGCTGGTCCAGCACCAGGCCGAACTGGTTGGCATCGCTGGCCAGCTGCTGGAAGCCCTTGCCCCCGTCACGCAGCAGCGGGATCAACGCCGTGGTGTCCGACGCCATGGCCTCCAGGTAGAAGGTCATTTCCGCCTGGGAGAGGTTCGCCTTCTCCAGGCTGTCGTAGTACAGCTGCAGCGCCTGCGGGCCGCTCAGCTCGCGGAAGTCATCGATGGTCACGCCGACCAGCGGGCCGATCTGCTCGAAGAAGTCCTTCATCGGACCGGCGCCGGTGTTGATGAAATCACCGATGCGGTCGTTCACGTCCTTGAGGATGTCGCTGAACTTCTCCTGCTCGATCCCCACCGTCTTGGCACCGAACGCCAGCGCCTGAAACTCTTGGGCGCTGGTGTTGGCGATGTTGGCCAGGTTCTGGACCTCGCGCGCCGAGTCGGTCACCTGGCGCACGATTGCCGCGGTGGCAGCAGCACCGGCCACCAGCGCCCCACCGATGACCTTGCCGGCCTTCTTGGCCGAGTCCTCGATGCGCTTCATGTCACGCTCGAAGGCCTTGCGCGCACGGTCGGTGTCCGTCTCGAACGTGCCGGTCATGGCCTGCAGTACGATCCGGATGATCATTTCACGCGAACTCCAAACGCAGCGAAGAAGGACCGATCCACCTCGCTGTATCGATCAGCGGGGGCTTCGGCCCAGGGGTTGCGGTACGGCATGAACTGCTCGACCTCAAAGGCCTGTTCGTTCTCCGACCGATGCCGGTTGCGGAACAGGGCGCAGAGCGTGGCCACGGCCACCTCGATGCGCTCCTCCGGCGCCGGCTGGCGGCTCAGGTAATGCTCCAGCAGGGTGAGGTGCAGATCAGGCCAGGCCGCCACCTCATGTAGCGGCCGGCGAAACAGCACGGAGAAGCGGCAAAGGCGCCGCAGCTCCGGGCTGTCGGTCAGGACTTTCCCGGCTCCTCCACCTCGCCATTGACGGCGGAGGCGTGCTCATACAGGACCGAGGCCTTGTCCTGCGGGATCTTCTGTACCGCGGCAAGATCCTTGAAGTACGGCCGGCCATCCTCGTGACACACGCAGAACTGCAGCATCTGCAGCTTGGTGTTCTCGTTCTCGCCGAGGTCGACCTGCACCTCGGCGACCTCGCCCACCCGCGTGCTCACCTTCTGGCCCTTAAGCAGCTGGGCGCGCTGTCCGGCGGACAGGCGGCGGAACCACACGGTTCCGATCCGCCCACCGAAGTCCACCTCGCGCGCCACCGGCTTCTCAGCTGCCAGCACCTCCGTCAGGAACTCGCTCATGCGAGGTCAGCCGCCGGGAAGTCCCACTCAGCCGCACCGCTGCGCTGCAGGGTGAGCGTGCCGCGCACGATCTCGTTGGTGGCAATGTCGAACGCGAAGTCGCTGACATAGGCCAGGAACTCGGCCGTGGTCGGACCCGGGGAGACCAGACGGCCGTTGCTGTCGACCGCCGTGGGGCCGGCGCCCGTCCGGTCGGAGAAGACGATCATCCAGCTGATCTTCTCGCCGCTTTCGCGGAGGGTGATCAGCGCCTGGTGTGCGGCCGAGCGGGGGATGAAGTTGATCGGTACCGTCAGCGGGCCGGGGTCCAGCATGCCGCGCTCGTACTCCATCTCCTCGCTATCGAGGCAGGTGGTGGCGATCTGCCCACCGGGGCCGCCCAGACCGGTGATGCCGGTGGGGCATGCCACCTTGAGGATTTCGGAATCCGACACTGCGAAGAACAGCCGGGTCCCCTGAGTTTTTACGGTTCCAGTGGTCATGACAGAAGCCCTCCTGTGGGCATAAAAAAGCCCGCACAAGGCGGGCCGGTTGACGGGGGACCCTTATCGGGACCGCCAAAAGTCGAAGGTCATCGTGATGCGGTATCGCATCGTTTCCGGATCGCGGCTGTCCGCCGGGCCGCTCACCATGTGGGCGTGCGGCTCCAGTGCATCGCGCACCGCGGTGGCCAGCTGCTCGACGGCCGCACTACCGGTGCCGGTGTTGTCGCTCCAGCAGTCCACCTGGACGCTGAGTTGGTCCACCCGTGGCACCTCGTCCAGGGCGTTCTGCGGCACGCCGCTGATCACAGCCCATGTGACATAGGGCGCCGCCACGTTCTGCGGCGCGCTACCGTGCCGGAAGGCGCGGGTCGGGCTGGCGCCGATGAGTGCGGTGACCGCCGGGGCGGCACGCAGCAGGTGGAAGACCGGGGGCAGCATCAGGTGATCACCCGATTCTCACGCTCCAGCTTCCGCTGGATCGATGCGAGCTTCTTGTTGATCTCACGAGAGAAGACGCCCAGGGCTTCCATTCGCTTCGTGTTGAACGCCGGCCGGATGAAGGGCATCGGGGGGCGCTTCTCGGTGCCGTATTCGAGGCGGCGGGCGTTGGCGGCAGTGTTCCGATCCTTCCCTCCACCGGGGAACGTCTTCTTGCGCACGCGGACCAGCATGCTCTCGCCCTTGAAGTTCCGGCGCCGGCCGCGGGTCAAGACGATGTTCTTCTTGGTCAGGCCGGTGCTTTCGTCGCGCCCGTCCTTGTTCGGAGTGTCGATGATCTTCTGCAGATTGGACTGCACTTCTTTCTGCAGCACCTGGGCCGCCTTGCGAAGGGCGAACCGCACCGGCCCGCCACGCTTGCTGACGATCTCGGGGGGCAGCTTCTCCAGCGTGCTCAGCACGCCATCCAGGCCCTCGATGCGAACGACTTCACGCGCCATCGTTCACCCCATCCGTGCAGCGCAGCCGATGCTCCCGGCGACCGGTGGCGTCGGCGCCGATCTCCTGAATGTCGAACGCTCGCCCCTCCCAGGTGATCCGCATGGTGGCCACCAGGCCGGGGAACCAGCGGCAGTTGATGCGGGCGGTGGTCTCCGCCTGTTTCGCGTTGGCCGCCTCGAACTCCCGACCCGGTCCCAGCAGCACCTCGGCCGGCACGTTCGCGATGAAGTCCACCCACTCGTAGCTGATGTCGCCGGTGTTGCTGTCCTGCTCCTCGACCTTCTGCTGGAAGGTCACCCGGTGTCGGTAGCGCTGGGCCTGCATCACACACCCAGCCCGGTTCGATACGGCATCAGGATGGTCTCGGCCGCCTCGCGCATCTTGGCGCGATCCTCGGGCTTGGCGCCTTCGTAGCCGGCCTGCACCAGATAGCTGATCGCCAGGCGCACATCGGGGGCCAGGGGATCCTCGCTGGAAGCCTCCTGCTCGGTTCCCGGGACCCAGATCCCGTTGCTGTCGTACTCTCCGGGAAGGTCGGGCGGCAGGGTCGGCAATGAGGTCCGGTTGAGGAACCGACACACCTCGGATTCAGCGGACGCGATCAGCTCCCCCAGCAACTGGTCATCGAAGCTGTGAACAACCCGCAGGAAGCGCTTGACCTCGTCAACGGTGACTGTGGTCATGCGCGGCTCCTCACGGTGTAGACGCCCGACGGGGCGCGCCAATTGACGTCCCGCGGCTTGGGCCGGCCATGGAAACAAAGCACCCGGGCCTTGGCCCGCGGCGCCCGCAGCTTCACGCTCTGAACGAGGTCAGGCAGCAGCTGCTGAAACTTGTCGGCCTGCTGGTGCAGGGCAATGAACCCCTGGTCGCCCCAGCATTCCCGGGACGTGCAGTGGTTCTGCCAGATGTCCGGGGTCTCGCGGAACGTGTGGTACAGGTGACTCATGTCACCCTCCCAGGCCATCACGCCGGAGCCGATGCCGCTCGACGGGCGGTAAAAGTCGGCCAGCGCGGTGAACCGCTTGCGGAACAGCGGGGTCACGTCGCCCACCACCAGGCTGTCCAGATCCAGGTACAGCACAGGCCCATGAAACAAGCCCGGCCGGAATAGCTCGATCTTGGACCACCAGCCCGGCCAGTCATGGATCAGCGGGATCCGTTCGCAGGGAACGTCCACGTCCGACAGGCAGACGAACCGAGCCGCCGGCGTGTACCAGCGGACATCCCGATAAAGCCGCTCGACGTACTCGACGTCGTAGTGCCCGCCGGAGCGCAGCACGCAGGCGACGATCACGGGATGGCCCTCGCCAACACGTACTTGCTGTCCGCCTGCAGGTCCACGTACATGAACTGCCGCTCCAGCGCCGCCCGCCACCAGTTGGCCGACTTGACCGTCAGGTGTAGGTGAAGGCCGTGGGCCTCCCCCATGTGGCACTTGAACAGCGCGATCTGGAAGTAGCAGGCCCGGCGCGTGCGCTGGGCAATGCCGCGCAAGGTGGCCTCGACGTGCTCCGGTGGGATGTGCTCCATCACGTCACAGCAGAACCCGAAGTCGAACGCGCCAAGCTCCGCCGGCAGGTCCCAAAGGTTTGCCACCACCACCGGACCATCGAACTCGGTCACCGCATTGGCGGCGATGTCCACGGCGGTGACATCGAGGCCCTGGGCGGCGAACCATGCAGACGCCCGGCCGGTGCCGGCGCCCCAGTCACACAGGGTGGCGCCGGGCCGGCACCGCAGCTGCTGATGCGCCTGCTCGGCCATCCGCATGCCAGGCGACCGCTCCCGATAGGCAGGCTGCGCCCACATGGTTTCGTACTTCACGCGCTCGCGGTCTGCCACATCCATCGCAATGCCTCCTTGAAACGCATCTTCGGGAAGCACTGGATCGTGCTCTCCATGCTCGCATTCACCACCTGCACGCCTGCGGAGGCCAGCTGCGGCACCGCACTGGCGAACAGGTCCGGCAGGTGCCTCAGATCCCGCGGCGCGCCGGCTGCTCCGTGGTACCCACCCGCCCCGTCCACACCCACCAGGACAATTCGCCGAGCCCCCATCAGGTAGGCCAGCCCCAGTGCGCCATAGGCGCTGTTGCCAGTGTGGATGGCCCCGGGATCACTGCTGAGGCCCGGGCGGCTGCCCAGCGTCCCGTCCCCAACCAGCCGCTGCAGGTATGTGACGTGAGCGTCGGCCGGCGTCCGCATCTCCGCGGTCTGAGCCGATGGCGTGCCGTAATCCGGCGGCACGGCGGCCCAGTAGCGGACGCCCGGTATCGGCCGCCGCATCCGGTCCCGATTCGCCGTGCTCGGGTCCAGCGTGAACCAGTGGTCCGCCTGCACCTGGTGCACCGCACCGTTGACCGCGATCACCTGGCAGAAGGGAATCGACTGCCGGACCATCGCCGCCAGGCTCGGCCCGCTGCCGGCGATCACTACGCGGCGAGCGCGGGCATCGACTCGACCGAATCGGACGCCAGGAACTGCTCCAGTGTCTGCCGGGGCCATTGCGTCAGAGCCGTGCTGCGGCTGCAGTTGAACACTGCGAGACCGCCAAGGTGTGTCGCCAGGCGCCGGAACTGTTCCGGCCACTTTCCCACCGACCCGGCATTGCCCAGCCCCTTGGGGTGGTCACCGTGCCAGTGCGTTCGACCGCCTGTGTGGGCGCAGTCATACCCCAGCAGCCCGACACGCGAGGCGCCGAACAGGTGGGCCAGCGCGATACAGCCTGCGCCGCTGTTGCCGCATGGGTCGAAGCCGCGGCCATACGTGCCCATCGGCTCCAGGCCATACCGCTTGCACTGGTGCGACGTCGTGAACAGCGCGCCGCTGAATCTCTGCCGGACCTCGATGATGTGCTTGTCCCACCAGGTCCGGTCCATGGCGAACAGCGCGTCCGCCCAGGGGGCAGCGCGGAATGATGTGTTTGCAACGACTACTCGACGCCGCGACGGCGCCGCTTGCCGCCACGCTTTGACGCGGTCGACGTCGTCTGCTGTGAGACTCGGGCCGCTGGCGATGCAGACGACATCCCACCACCGGCCTTCTGAGGGTGCGCCCCTCCAAGACTCACGACGAGCCCGCGCTTGAACAGTTGATCAGCGACTGACGCCGAGACGTTGAACCGTTGCCCAACTGATCGAGACCCGTTGTGCTCGAACGACTGAATGGCTTGAACTACCGGCATGACTGCCTCCCATAAGGCGGAGGGGGCCGAAGCCCCCTCCGCACGATCACCTCAGCCTGATCAGGAGCCGGACGAGGTGGCCAGGTCAGCGAAGGTCCCCTTCACGAAGGACTCGGGCCGATAGACAGTCAGCGAAAGACGCTCTTCAACCAGCATCGTCACCATGTTCTTGATGACGTTATCGCGGTCTTCGAGGGACACGATCAGCTTGGCATCCTCACGGTCCCACCCCTGTGCTCCCTGCTGCCAAGCCCCAACGGTGTACTCACCAGCGTTGAAAGCCTGGGTCGCCGCCACGGGAAGGCCCCACAGGGTGGGGCCAGCGATGGCGCGCGGGTTGGCGATCAGGTACTGATTCTGGGAGTCCTTGGTCAGCTCAATGGCGGCCCAGTCCACGGGGTGCAGGGCAATGCCGTCGGCAGCGTACTCCGCCAGGGCAACCTGCAGCATCGCCAACCGCAGCCGGTCGATCCGGGTCTCGGACTGAACGTCGACGCCCGGGTTGGAGTAGCTGCTGGCCTGAGTGTAGATACCGTTGAGATTCAGCCCGACGCCGGAGCCCTTGAGAAGCTGGGCATCCTCCTTGAGCTTCAGGCCATAGCGGAGACGGCTATCGACATAGCTCTGGAGCATGGGCACGTCAGCGAGGATCTGCTTGGAAGCATGAATCCAGTGCGCGATGGTTGCCACCGCCTGGGAATCCAGCTCCATGGTTATATCCGCCTCGGGCTTCCCGGCGCTCGGATTCTCCGAAACCACCTCCGCCGCATTCGTGAATCCGGTTTCCCGCACGAACTCGATCGCATTGGATGTCGTCCGCCCCCAGCTCAGGAGGTCACGAATAAAGAACCGACGTTCGCCAGGGCGAATGATTCCCGGAAGCCGCATCGGATCAACAGCATCACCGGCAGAGCCGGAGTCACTAGTGATCTTGGCGTTGATCGGAACACTGATCGTAGACCCATGACGAGACGCACTCGCGAAGGTGCTGAAGCCGTCGGCGTCGGTGAGCTGTTCGCCCCAAGTCTTCGGACGTTCGGCGCCGCCACCACCGGAATCCAGCACGGCGATCTTCTGTTCGGCAGCCTGGAGGTTGGCCTGAAGTTCGCCCTGCGTGACGAGAAGCTGATCGACCTTGGCGCGGGTTTCCGCGCTCATCTGAGCGTGCGCCTTGATCTCCTTGTCTGCCTTTTCGGCGTGGGCCCGGAGCTGGTCACCGACCTGCTTCAGGCTGCTGTTGATGCTCTCGATGTCTTTTTCGAGTGACATGGTGTTACCCCTTGAAAGAGTGTGTGAGGGATTCCGCCAATGCGGCGGTTGCACTGAGGGAGAGCGACTGCGCCCCCTGTCCGGTGGGATCACCCTCACCGCTGCCAGCGGGATCACCCGCGCTGGACTTGAGTTCACTGATAAGGCGCATGGCCTCGGACTTGGGCATTCCAGCTGCGCGCAATGCGGTTTCGACACGACGGACGGCTGAGGCACTGGCCTTCGTTGCGTCTTGCTTAACTTGATCAGACGGCAACAGCTCGTCTGCGAAGCCGTCCTCAACCGCAGCGGCGCCGCCAATCCAGGTTTCAGCATCCATGAGCTTTGACATCGCTTTCTGGTCACGCCCCGTTCGGGCTGCATAGATGTCCGCCATAGCCGTGTCGAAAGGCTCCAGCGTGTCGGCAAAGTCCCGAAGGTCATTGCGATTCCCGACAGCGACAACCCACGCGTTGTGAATCATCAAGAAGCCTGCTCTGGCGACCTGAACGGTGTCGCCAGCCATCGCGATGATGGAGGCTGCTGACGCCGCAAGGCCGAGAACCTTTACGGTCACCTCGCCCTTGTGTTCACGCAGCAGGTTGTAGATCGCCAGGCCCTCGAACATGTCCCCGCCGGGCGAGTTCACATTGACGGTTACTGGGCCCGCTCCCATCCGCCGCAGCGCGCCAGCAATCCGCTTTGCGGTGACGCCCTCGCCAGTCCAGAAGTCCTGGCCGATCACGTCGTAGACGCTGATCGAGCGCTCGTCCTCCTGGCCATCTGCTGCATAGACACTTGGATTCCATCGATCCAGAGCCCGTGCGCTCAGGTGACTCGAAACTGCAGCGTGCACTCGCCCCTCCGGGGCTCCCGGCAGGTTCTTGATACTCATGGTCTTCCTCAGTTCGCCGGGGGCGGCGCGTCGTCAATGCCCAGCAGGGCGCGGAGAGAGGCGCGAACTTGCTGCGCCTGCTGATCTGTGACCCCCAGATCGTCCAACGGGATCATGGCGGACTGAACGGTTAGCACATCGGCATTGCCGCCTCTGGCCTCGCGGTCCTCAAGGGACCGAACTTCGTCTCTGGTGTAGATCCCGTTGTTGACCATCACCGAGTAGAAGCTGGCACGGCCAGCACTGTCCGCACGTAGAAGGCCCTCGACATTGAACTTCGCGTAATAGCGCAGCCGCTCAGCGGGAGTCATCAGGTCTTTCGAGATCGCCTGCTCGATACGTTTCAGCCAGGGGCGCAGCGTGAATGTCAGAAATCCGATCATTTGCTGCTCGATACCAGTACCCCAGCTGGTCGACTTCTCAGCATGTCCGACCATATAGGGGGGCACGCGGAACCATCGACAGATCTCCTCGACGCTGAAGGCTCGCGACTGAAGGAGCTGAGCATCGTTCGGGTTGATCCCGATCTGATCGCCATCCATCCCGTTCTCGAGAATGGCTGGGTCACCTGCGTTCACGGCGCCGGAGATCTTTTTGATCATCTCGCGCGCCTGCTCCCTCTGCCCGGGGTTCAGCACCTTTGGATACTTCCAAACCGTCGTCGGCATCAGGCCACGCTTGAATGTTCCGCTCGCAGCTTGCTCAGCAGCCAGTGCGGAGCCAAACACCTCCGCTCCGTAGCGAATTACCGAGACACCATCGATCCCATCGAGGCTGAATCCCGGGATCTTCCAGATTCGAGTGACCGGGATCTCCCGTTGGCGCCCGTCGCGCTCGGTGTATCGAATCACCTTTTGCCCAGCGTGCCCCCAGCACACGTTAGAAACGCGCCGAGGATCGAGGAATTTCAGTCCGACCAGCCGATTGCCCGCCATCAGCTTTTCACATAGCGCGTTGCCGCGAGCCAGCATCGCAGCAATCATGGCCTCCAGCATCACAGACGATGTCGTGTCTGGGTTTGGCTGACTGTGCAAAATCATGTGCAGAGGGTGCTGCTCTGCAACCCGCTTCCCCGCCGGCGTCCGCTCATAGACGGATAGCGGCATCGTCGCTATGGTTTCCGAAATCAGTCGAATGCACGCCCAGGCAGCTGACAGCTTGAGCATTCCGTCCGCGTCCACCGTGATGCCGGCCCCAGAGGTCGCAGCTACCTGGTCAGACACATATCCGGAATGCCAGCCCAAGATTGATGTCAATGCCGCCCGGAAGCGCTTCACAGCCTGGCCGAATCTGCTCACGATCCAATCACCGGGTTGGATAGAAAGCCTTCCAGGTCGCCAATCTGCTCGCTGGCCAGGGCGGCACCCATCGCCATCAGAAGGGCGCAGATGTCGTCAATCTTCTCCGGCGAGCGCTTCTTGCTGGGGGCCATGTTCAGGTTCTCGTCTCGGCGCGCGACCAGGTTGCTGGCGCACCACGCCAGAACCGGGTCACCGCCATGGGAAAGCGCCCCGCTTAGGTAGGCGCGCTCAAGTTCTTGCATCGCTGGGTGGTAGCTCTTCGGCCCCTGGATGAACTGCACCATCGGCAGGTCAGCAGCGGCGAGCCGCGGCGCCAGCTCCTGGGCGTTCCAGCTGTCGTATGCGATCGCCTGCGGCTTGAATCGCGCGCAGTCGGCAATCAGGTCCCGCTCCACCACCGCGTAGTCCGTGACATCGCCGGGCGTCTGCACGATCAGACCGCGCTCCACCCAGCCGGCATAAGGCACGGTGCCGCGGGCGGTGCGCTGCTTCACGGCATCCGTCGGCACCCAGCGCCGGCCCCAGGTGACCCACTGACCCGGGAGGCGCCAGACCAGTCGCCATGCGCAAAGGTCGGTGGTGCTGGCGAGGTCCAGGCCACCCCAGCACGGGTACTGCTCCAGCTCGTCCAGATCGACCGGGCCGTCGCAGGCGTTCCACTTCAGGATGTTGATCAGCCCGTCGGCACTGCTCGCCCGCCGGTTCAGTCGCTTGATGCGGAACTCGGCCAGCTTGCTCGGCATCTGCCGGGCCTCGATGGCCTCCCGCCGGATCGCGCTGACCAAGTGCGGATTGCTCTCGGCCAACGGGTTGGCCTTCATCCAGGCCGTTTCGTCAAAGTCCTCGTCGTCCTTGTCCACGGTGAAGCACACCGCCAGGAAGTGGTCGGCGTCATCACCAAACACGCCCTGCAGCATCTGGGTGGCGAACATCCGCAGGTCGGCCCACGGGCCGGGGGATTCGTAGCCCTCGGTCGTCGTGTACAGCGTCAGCGGCGACCGCCGGGCGCCGGCAGCAGATGCCAGCACATTGACCAGGTCTGCTGTCTTGTGGGCGTGGATCTCGTCCAGCCCGATGTGCGAAGGGTTCAGACCGTCCTGTGTGGATGCCTTCGCGTTGATCGGCTTGAAGCTGCTGCCGGTCTCCATCCGGCTGATGCTGTTGGCCCAGCACTCCAGGCCGAAGGCCTCCCGCAGGTCCGCCGTCTTCTCCGCCATCTTCTTGGCCACGTTGAAGATGATCCGCGCCTGGCTGCCGGTGGTCGCCGCGCTGATGATCTGCGCGCCCGGCTCGTCCTCACAGCACTGGCAGTAAAGCAGGATGCCCGCGGCCAATGTCGACTTGGCGTTCTTGCGAGCCACCCAGAACAGCGCCGAGCTGAACCGCCGTGTCCCGTCCAGCTTCCGGAAACCGAACAGCTGCACGACGAAGAACACATGCGACGGGTGCAGCTCGATGTTCGGCGTGTCCCACACCCCCTCGACGTGCGGCAGCTTCTCGATGAAGTCGCAGGCGTCGTTCGCGTGCCAAGGGTCGAACTTGAACCGGGCACCGCGCTGACGGGCTCGCTTCAAGTCGCGCTGGAACCGCCGCGCAGCCGCCTTGATCAGCTCGCCGTGCCGCTTCCCTGCCCTGTCTGCCAGGACCGCCTTGGCGTAAGCCTTGGCGATCCCTACGTAATCACGAGGGCCGCTTGCCGTTTCGGGCGAAGCGGTTGCCTTCTTCTTTCTGGCCAACGGGTTTGACCTTGCCCTGGGCCACTGGCGTGAGGCCGAAGTCGTTCGTGAGTGCCCGGTACTGGGCGACCATGTGTCCGGTCGGCGCCTCGCCGGCCGCGTAGAGCTGCACGATCTTGCCGTGCAGGCTGCAGAGCATCGCCAGCGCTGAGGTACCCGCTTCGGTCAGCAGCCCAACCTGGCAGAGGATCGGGGCCAGGCGGTGCCACTCCTTGATCGCATGTGCGTTCGGCAGCCAGTCCGGCGGCGCCGGCACCTCCGAGGCGAGCGCGAAGTCGACCGGCGGGATCTCCGGACGCCGGCAAGGCTGGTCCGTCCCGCTGATCACCTTCAGGGCTACTGGCTTACGGGCTCGTCCCACGACACTCCTCGAAAATTCCTGTTCAATCCAATCGCACGTGTGAAAAAACGATTCCGGGCGCGTGCCGCAAAGGAAAGCCTTTTGACTTTCCACCCACCCCCCGGGGTCTGGGGCTGTCGATCACAGCTCCTGGCCTTCCTCTCGGGCTGCTGGGAGCGTGTTGCCCTCCAGGTCCATGGTTGGGCCTTCCTGGTCATCGTCCTCAGCGAGGGCGGCGATCAGGGTGTCCAGCTTCTGTTCGATCCGATCCAATCGGGCTTCGATGCTGTCCACCGGTCACCTCCCTCAAGGTCTTGGCGCTGTGGCAGCTGTGGCACAGCGTCTGCCAGTTGCTTCCATCGGTTGGGTTGTGGCTACTGTTGCCGTCGATGTGGTCGACCTGGTTGCCGTACCTGCCGCAGGCGGCGCACTGGTAGCGGTCACGGGCCAGCACCTCAGCACGGATGGCCAGCCATACCTTGCTGCCGGTGTGCCACTCGCGCGTGCGTTGGCGATTGGCAGCATGGCGCCGGCCAGGCAATCGCTTGGCCTTCAGCGTTGGAGGTCTTGAGGGCATGGGGGCCAGAAACGACAAAGCCCCGCCGGGTGGCAGGGCTTCAGTGACACTTCTTCACAGTTCCAATCCTGTGCCCTTTTTTACGGGTACGCAAGTCCCACTTGCCCTGCGGCCTCTCCACCATGCCCTTCACCCTCATGGCAGTGCCGGCCAACATGCGCAGGCTGGGCACGAACCTGGATCTGACGAGGGACAGCAAGGCGCTCACGTGTTGCTGGGACAGCTCCAGCATCTCGGCCGTCTGCGACTGGTTCAAGCCGCAGGCCTTGCACAGCAGCACCAGGCGCCACAGCTCGGGCATGGCCATGATGATCCCGTGGATGCCCTTGGGCCAGAAGTCCGGCATGTACTCCTGCTCACACAGGCGGGACAGTACGGGATCGCTGTGGTCCACGTTCGACCGGATCCGTGAAGCGAAGACCTCCCACACCTTCTCGGCCACTTCGGGCGGCTGGTTGTTGCTGGGGCTGCGCATGGGCGACCTCAGCTCCACCAACTCAGCCATCAGCCACTCCAGCCAGCTGGCCAGGGCCGCATCGACCATTCGGTCATCGATGGTGCGGGTCCTACGCGGCAAGGCGAATATCCTCCGCTTGCAGGGCCAGGCGCTCAGCGAGGGCAACGGCCTGCTTGGTGTCGGCCACGAATCTGTCAGGGCGTCCGTGCTGGTCCAGCCGCTCGACTGCGCGGAGGAACGACTCGACAACCTGCCGGGCCTCGGGTCCGGTGAGCGCGCTTGCGATCTCCTGGGCGTGCGTCCTCATGCGGCCTCCCCGATCTGCTCAGTGGCGTGCGCCCAGTGGGCGATCAGCAGGGCATCAGCACGGCCGCCGTCCTTCTTTCGGGCGAGTTGGCAAGCGGCACTCGGGAATCGCTGGATAGCGGCAGTGCGAGCGCTGTCCT
>Ga0208330_1000651_pt1 | contig 14202 bp, 9 predicted proteins | sample DeeseametaMP1896_FD_184180 | JGI IMG/M metagenome (GOLD analysis project Ga0208330, IMG submission 184180) | Marine microbial communities from the Deep Pacific Ocean - MP1896 (SPAdes) | ecosystem: Environmental > Aquatic > Marine > Oceanic | place: East of Hawaii, North Pacific Ocean | collected...
CTCCTCGCTGGCGCTCGTCGCTGCTCGACCACCGGACCCGGCCCCCTCCTCGCCGGCGCTCGTCGCTGCTCGACCACGGGGCACGGCCCGCCCCTCGGCCAGCCGCTCGAGCCGTCGCACGTCGGCGGCCCAGCGGCGCGGCTGCTCGTGACGGGCGCGCCGCAGGCCGGCCACCAGGTCCCCGCCGGGAGCCCGCAGGTCCTCCTGGAGCATCGCGACGACCTCGGCGGCCAGGCGGGGACCGACCTCGGCCGCCCCGTCGAGGAGCGCCCGGGCCAGCCTCGGGTCGGCGGGCACGTCGGCCAGGGACCGGCCCCGCTCGGTGGCGCGGCCGTCGTCGTCGACCGCGCCGAGGTCGCGCAGGGTCAGCCGGGCGGCGTCCAGCGCGGCGGCCGGCGGTGGGTCGGGGAGCAGGAGCCCGGCGGCGTCCGGCGTGCCCCACACGGCGAGGTCGAGGGCGAGCCCGGTCAGGTCGGCGACCGCGATCTCGGGCGCCGGGTGCGCGGCGAGATGGGCGTGGTCGGTCTCTCCCCAGCAGCGGTAGGCCGTGCCCGGGCCGAGCCGTCCCGCGCGTCCGGCCCGCTGGTCGGCAGCCGCCCGGCTGACGCGGACGGTGACCAGGCCGCCGAGGCCGCGCGCCGCGTCGTACCTCGGCTCGCGGGAGAGGCCTCCGTCGACGACGACGCGCACGCCCGGCACGGTCGAGGAGGACTCCGCGACCGCCGTGGCCACGACGACACGTCGCCCCGCACGCTCGCGGAGGGCGTCGTCCTGCGCCGCAGCGTCGAGACGGCCGTGCAGGGGCAGCACGTCCACCCCGCTGCCGGTGAGCGCGCGGCAGACCCGGTCGACCTCGCGAGCGCCCGGGACGAAGACCAGCACGTCGCCGTCCTGTTCGTGCAGCGCCCGGCGGGCGGTGGCGGCGACGTGGTCGAGGAAGTCGGGCGTGACCCCCCGCTCGTCCACCGGCAGCACCCCGGCGGGCGGCGGCGCCCAGACGGTCCCCACCGGGTGCAGCGCTCCGGGGACGTCGACGACCCCGGCCCCACCGAGCAACGACGCGAACCGCTCGGCCTCGACGGTGGCCGACATCGCCACCAGCGACAGGTCCTCGCGCAGGGCGCCGCGCACGTCGAGCAGCAGCGCCAGGAGCAGGTCGGAGTCCAGGGCCCGCTCGTGCACCTCGTCGAGCACCACGGCCGCGACCCCGTCGAGCCCGGGGTCGCCCTGGAGACGGCGCAGGAGCAGCCCGCTGGTGACGACCTCGATCCGGGTCGAGGACGACGTACGCCGGTCCCCGCGCACCGCGTACCCGACCGTCTGCCCCACCGGCTCCCCGAGCAGGTGGGCGAGTCGCGACGCGGCGGCTCGGGCGGCGATCCGGCGGGGCTGGGTCACCACGACCCGACCGTCCCCTCCCGGTGCGACGGCGAGTGCCACCGCAGGCGGGACCAGCGTGGTCTTGCCGGAGCCGGGCGGGGACTGCACCACGGCGGTGCCCGTGGCGCGCAGCGCCTCGGTCAGCGCCGCCAGCCCGGACCGGACCGGCAGGTCCGGCGGCTCGTCGAGCAGCCGGACCAGCGGGTCGACGGGCCGACGGCCGGGCGAGGTCAGACCAGCGCCCCGTCGAGCACCGTGGCCCGGCCCCGCAGGAACGTCGCCCGGACGGCGGCGCCGAACGTGCGGCCGTGCCAGGGGTTGTTGCGCGAGAGCGACACCGAGGCGTCACGGTCGACCGTCAGGTCGGCCGAGGGGTCCACGAGGACGATGTTGGCCGGCGAGCCGACCTCGAGGCCGCGCCCCTGTCGTTCGAGCCCGGCGATCGCAGCCGGCGTGGTCGACATGACCCGCGCGACGTCGGTCCACGACATCTGCCCGCTCTCCACCATCACCTGCGCAACCACGGACAGCGCGGTCTCCAGTCCGAGCATGCCGAAGGCGGCATCGACGAAGGCGTGCTCCTTGTCGTGGCGGGCGTGCGGGGCGTGGTCGGTGGCGACGGCGTCGATCGTGCCGTCGGCCAGCGCCTCGCGCAGGGCGAGGACGTCCTCCTGCGGCCGCAGCGGCGGGTTGACCTTGAAGGTCGGGTCGTAGCCGGCGAGCAGGTCGGTGGTCAGCAGCAGGTGGTGCGGGGTCACCTCGGCGGTGACCTGGATGCCCTGGCTCTTGGCCCAGCGCAGCACCTCGACGGTGCCGGCGGTGGAGGCGTGCGCGACGTGCACGCGGGAGCCGGTGTGCCGGGCGAGCATCACGTCTCGGGCGACGATGACCTCCTCGGCGACCCCGGGCCAACCGGGCAGCCCGAGCCGACCGGAGAGCTCGCCCTCGTGGCAGCACGAGGTCGGGCCCGCGAGCGACGGGTCCTGCGAGTGCTGGCTGATCACGCCGCCGAAGGCCTTGACGTACTCCAGCGCCCGTCGCATGACGCGCGGGTCGGCCACGCACTTGCCGTCGTCGGAGAAGACCCGGACCCGCGCCCGGGATCGGTGCATGAGACCGAGCTCGGCGAGCTCCTCGCCGGCCAGGCCCTTGGTCACCGCGCCCACGGGGTGCACGTCGACGAGGCCGGCGGCGACGCCGAGGTCGTGGACCCGCTCGGCGGCCTCCGCGGTGTCGGTGACCGGGCTGGTGTTGGCCATCGCCAGGACGGCGGTGAACCCGCCGACGGCGGCGGCGCGGGAGCCGGTCACCACGGTCTCGGCGTCCTCACGGCCCGGCTCGCGCAGGTGCGTGTGCAGGTCGACGAGGCCCGGCAGGGCGACCAGTCCGTCGGCGTCGACGACCTCGGCGCCGGTGCTGTCGACCGACCCGACCTCGGTGATCACGCCGTCGACGACCAGGAGGTCGCCGGTGGTCTCCCCCAGGAGCGAGGCGCCCCGGACGACGAGCTTCGTGGGCGTCGCGCTCACGCGGCGCTCCCTTCCCCTGCGAGCAGGTGGTAGAGGATGGCCATCCGGACCGCGACACCGGCGGAGACCTGGTCGAGGATCACCGACTGCGCGGCGTCCGCGGCGTCGGCTGCGATCTCGAGGCCGCGGTTCATCGGACCGGGGTGGCAGATCGGGACGTCGGGGCCCAGCAGGGCGAGCCGGTCGCGGGTGAGGCCGTAGCCGACGGTGTACTCCCGCGGCGAGGGGAAGAACCCGCCGCTCATCCGCTCCTTCTGCACCCGCAGCATCATCACGGCATCGGCGGTGGGCAGCACCGCGTCGACGTCGTACGACGTCTCGAACCCCGCCGCGCGGCTCCACTCGGTCACGCCGCTGGGCATCAGGGTGGGCGGGGCGACGACGGTGACGCGGGCGCCGAGCTTGGTCAGGCACAGCACGTTGCTGCGGAAGACCCGGCTGTGGGTGAGGTCGCCGACCATGACCACGTGCCGGCCCTCGAGGCTGCCGAGGCGGCGCTGCAGCGTGTAGGCGTCGAGCAGGGCCTGCGAGGGGTGCTCGTGGGTGCCGTCGCCGGCGTTGATGACCGAGGCGTCCACCCACTGGCTGACCTGCAGGGCGGCACCGCTGGCCGAGTGGCGCATGACCAGGGCGTCGACGCCCATGGAGCCGATGGTCAGCACGGTGTCGCGCAGGCTCTCCCCCTTGGAGGTCGAGGAGCCCTTGCCGGTGATGTTGATGGTGTCGGCCGAGAGCCACTTGCCGGCGATCTCGAAGGAGGACCGGGTGCGGGTGGAGTCCTCGAAGAAGAGGTTGATGACGGTGCGGCCGCGCAGTGCGGGCAGCTTCTTGACGTCGCGACGCTGCACGTCGTGCATCTCCGCGGCAGTCGCGAAGATCTCGGCGATGTCGTCGGCGGTGACGTCGTCGATGGAGAGCAGGTGCTTCTTCACGAGATCCAGACCCCCTCGACATCGTCGAGCTCGGAGAGCCGGACCGCGACCCGCTCGGTCCGGGCGCTGGGGAGGTTCTTGCCGACGTGGTCGGCGCGGATCGGGAGGTCGCGGTGGCCGCGGTCGACCAGGACCGCGAGGCGGACGACGTCGGGACGGCCGATGTCGTTCATCGCGTCCAGCGCGGCTCGCACGGTGCGGCCGGAGTAGAGCACGTCGTCGACCAGCACGACCGTGCGGCCGTCGATGCCTCCGGACGGGATCTCGGTGTGCTGCGGCCCGCGGGCCGGGTGCTTGCGCAGGTCGTCGCGGTACATGGTGATGTCGAGGCTGCCCACGGGCACCTCGACGCCCTCGACCGCGGCGATCCGCTCGGCCACCCGCTTCGCCAGCGGCACGCCGCGGCTCGGGATACCCAGCAGCACCAGGTCGGCGGCGCCCTTGTTGCGCTCGAGGATCTCGTGGGAGATCCGGGTCAGCGCCCGGGCGATGTCGCGCTCGTCGAGGACGATCCTGCCCTCGGGCTCTCCTGGCACGGGGGCCGCCGAGGGGGCGTCGGTCTGGTCACCGGGCTGGTCACCGGGGTGGGGGGTGGGGCTGGAAGGCGGCTGCTCTGACACGCGCTCCCGGACCTCCTTCTGCGCCTCACGGGACGCCTCGTTAAAGGAAGATCGAACGGGTGGACCCTACCAGCGGCAGGTGCTCAGTCGACCAGCACCGGGATGAGCATCTCCTCGGGCGTCAACGAGCCGTGCAGGCCGACCAGCGTCGCCTCGTAGCCCCACTCCGCGGTCGAGAGGATGGCGTGGTCGCCGTGGCAGGCGGCCACCACGTCACCGATGCGCGGCAGCACCCCGGTGCCGACGGCACCGAACCAGCCGCGCGCGATGGCCTCCTCGCGCCGCAGCACGGTGGCCCGGTCGCCCAGGACCTCGCGCCAGGTGGCGACCACGTCGTCGACCGCCCCCCGCTGGCAGTAGAGCTGACGGAAGCGGGCCTCGCCGCCGAACAGCGCCAGTCCGTCGCGCAGCTCGGTCACGGTGTCGACGTCGATGCGCGACTCCGGCGGTGAGTCGACCATGCCGTGGTCCGCGACGACCACGAGGCGCACGGAGGCCGGCAGCGCCTCGCGGAGCTGCTCGGCCTCGGCGTCGATGATCGCCAGCTGCTGCAGCCACTGGGAGGACGCCACCCCGTAGCGGTGCCCGGTCCAGTCGAGGTCGCCGTCGTAGAGATAGGTGAGCGAGGGTCGCTCGGCCGACGCGGCCACGGCGGCGGCGATCCGCTCCCCCACCTTGTCGGCGCCCACGTAGTCCGCCCCGCGGTGCGCGGCCACGGTCAGTCCGCTGCCGCCGAACTCGCGCTTGTTGACCACGGTGACGGTGACCCCGGCCGAGCGCAGGCCGGCGAAGGCGGTGGGGTGCGGCTGCCACTCCAGCGGGTCGACGTCCTTGTCCCAGAACAGCGCGTTGAGCAGCCGGTCGGTGCCGGGGATGCGGGAGGTGAAGCCGACGACGCCGTGCGCGCCGGGCACCAGCCCGGTGCCCAGCGAGGTCAGCGAGGTGGCCGTCGTGGACGGGACGCCCGCGGTGGCGGTCGGAGCGGCCGAGCGCAGCGAGGAGAGGTAGGGCGCCGCGTGCGCGTAGCGCTCCAGGAGCCGCGTCCCGAGCCCGTCGACCAGGAACACGACGTACGACGGCGCCTCGGGCAGCACGAGACCACCCGGCACCTGAGCGCCGGACGGGTCGGGCACGCCGAGCGCGCGACCGACGGCCGGCACCACGTCACCCAGCGACCGCTCGCCGTAGGCGGGCGCGAGGAAGCCCTCCACCGGGAGCCCGCTCAGGACTGGGTCCGGGCGCTGAGCTGCTCGGCGAAGGCGAGCAGCCCCACGACCGCGTCCTGCCCGTCGGCGGCGGCCGAGACGCGCAGCGAGAAGTCGTCGGAGGCCAGGACCCCGGTGTAGCCGTGGTCGGCGTCGCAGCTGGGGTCGTTGCAGCCCGCGGGCTCGAGGTCGACGCGGCTCACGCCGCCCCAGCCGATGGTGACGTTGGCCTCGGCGGGTCGGCTCGGCCCCTTGGTGGGGTTGGTGACCATCCGGGTCACGACCACCGACTTGACCGCGGCCAGCGAGATCGCCTCGGTGGAGGTGGAGGTGTAGGGCTCGGGGAGCAGGTCGTCCCCGGCGTGCTCGTCGGTGTGGGCGAGCAGCAGGCGGGTCGGGGTGAGGACGACGACGCTCTGGTGGCGGCGTACCTCGTCGTGCTCGAAGGTCGGCTCGTGGTGGACGTAGAAGGACACGACCTGCTCGCCGGCGACGGCGGAGGCCACCGCGTCGTGGACGACCTCGGGGTAGTAGCCGGTGCGCTCGATGGCCTTGCGCAGCTCGGGGGCCACGTCACGGTCGTCGGTGCGGGTGGAACGCATCAGGTCGCCCTCAGAACTCGTAGCCGAAGGCCTGCACGTCGCGGGCGAAGACGGCCTCGACCCGGTTGCGCATCTCGTCGGTGTACTGCTCGCGGTAGCGGGTGTCGCGTCCGCCGAGCTCGGGGTCGCCGGACTTGTAGTCGGGCCGCGAGCGGTCGATGTTGACGCTGTTGAGCGGCGTCCACTCGATGTCGAACTTCGCGTGCACCGCGCGCAGGTCGGCCTCGAGCGTCTCCTGGCGACCGATGAAGTCGGCGCGCCGCGTCTTGGTCGCGAGGTAGCGCCACTGCGGGGTCTGCAGCCGCTTGAACTCGTCGAGGCCCTTCATCACGAAGGCCTCGAAGTCGGGGCAGGTCTCCCCCACGGTCCGCATGAAGTTGTTCTTGCGGTCCAGGCGGCTCGCGCCGCCCTCCTTGGAGCTACGGAACCGGTCGACCATGTTGTACCAGGACAGCATCCGCGCCCAGGGGTTCCGGACCATGCCGAAGGTCCAGTACGTCGACAGCTCCGGCTCGATGCGCAGGATCTGGTTCAGGGTGCCGTGCCGATCCACGCCCTTGACCTGTCGAGCGTCCGGAAGGACCTCGGTCAGCCGGTTGTGGATGGTCGACCCGCCCGTCTTCTGCACGTGCACGAAGAGCAGGCGCGCCCTGTCGGAGATCACCATGGCGGTGAGCCTACTTGCTGCTCGCCCTCAGGACGGGAGGGTGTCCCCGGGCTGCGAGGGCATCCTGCGCACGAACCAGTCCGAGCGCGCGTCGGAGACCTGCTCCAGGCGCGCCTCGGCGCTCAGCACCGTGGAGCCGTGCGGCCCGGCCAGCACCAGCCCGAGCTCGAGGGCGCTGACGGCGGGGATGTCGTTCTGCAGCTGGGCGACGCGCCGGATGAGCCGCTCGACCTCGCCCACGTCGACCACGTCGGCGCCGCGGTAGCCGAAGAGCATCGGCGCGGACCGCACCTCGCGCACCATGGCGGCCGCGTCGCGCGACCCCAGGGGCGGGATGCGGTAGGAGCGGTCGGCGAGCAGCTCGGTCATCGGCCCGGAGATGCCGAAGGAGACGACCGGGCCGAACAGCGGGTCCTCGAGGCTGCGGATGGTGATCGGCACGCCCGGCGGAGCGGTGCGCTGGACGATGAATCCACCGGACTCCTCGTCCCCCACCAGCGCGTGCAGCGAGGCCCAGGCGTCGCGCATGTGGTCGGGGCCGTCGATGTTGCGCCACACGTGGGCGAGGTCCGGCCGCTCCCGCAGGTGCTCGGCGGTCGCCTTGAGCACCACGTCCCACCCGAACGCCTCGGCGGCCTCGATCGCCTCCTCGACCGTGGAGACCGACGGGGCCGGCCACAGGTCGATGTCGTAGCAGGCCAGCAGGTCGCGCAGCTCGTCGCGGGCGACGTCGACGCCGCCGGGCCGGTTGCCGAGCAGACGGGTCACGATCTCGCGTGCCCGGTCACCGTCGACCTCGTCGGGGCTCGGGGGCGGGCCGTCCGGGGTGCGCAGCCACACGGCGTACTCGACGACGCGCGCGAGCGCGCGCACCGCCGCCTCGACGGCGGGGTACGACGGCACGGATCCGCGTCCGGCGGTCGAGCCGGCCACGTCGGGGACGCGCAGCAGCTCGGGGACGCCCTCGACCCCGAGGAAGGTCGAGACCAGCGGTTTGTCGGACTGCTCGCCGATGGCCGCCAGCACGTTGGCGACCTCCTCGCCGGAGACGTTGAGCGGCGGGATGTAGACCGCCACCACCGAGTCGACGTCGGGGTCGTCGATGGCCGCGTCGAGGGCGTCCTCGAAGTCCTCGGCGCCTGCCTCGGCGCCCAGCGCCACCGACTTGTTGACGACCAGCCCGACCGCGGCCGCGGCGTCGGCGGCCAGCAGGCCGAGCGCGTCGGAGTTGCCGACGATGGCGACCCGGCGCCCGCGCGGCAGCGGCTGGTGGGCCACCAGCTGCGCCACGTCGAACATCTCCTCGAGCGTGTCGACCTGGATGACGCCGGCCTGGCGGAACATCGCGTCCACGGCGGCGGGCGGCGCGGCGATCTTGCGCACCGCGTGGCCCATGGGGACGCCCTGGGTGGTGCGGCCGGAGCGGACCGCGACGATCGGCTTGCGCAGGCTCACCCGGCGCGCGATGCGGGAGAACTTGCGCGGGTTGCCGATGGACTCGAGGTAGAGCAGGACGACCTCGGTGGAGTCATCCTCCTCCCAGTACTGCAGCAGGTCGTTGCCGGAGACGTCGGCGCGGTTGCCGGCGCTGACGAAGGTCGACAGGCCGAGTCCGCGGTTCTGCACCTTCTCCAGGATCGCCGAGCCCAGGGCACCGGACTGGCAGAAGAAGCCGGCACGACCGCGGGGCGGCATCACCTGCGAGAGCGAGGCGTTGATGGAGACGGCCGGGTCGGTGTTGATGATGCCCAGGCAGTTGGGGCCGATCAGTCGCAGGCCGTAGGAGCGCGAGAGCCCCACCAGGCGCCGCTGGCGCTGCCGGCCCTCCTCGCCGGTCTCGGCGAAGCCGCTGGAGATGACCACGAGCCCGTGCACGCCCTTGGCGGCGCAGTCGAGCACGACGTCCTGCACGGCGTCGGCCGGGACCGCGACGATCGCGACGTCGACGTCGTCGGGCACGTCGGTGACCGACTTGTACGCCGGCAGGCCGGACACCGCACCGGCCGTCGGGTTGACCGCGTAGACCCGGCCGGTGAAGTCGCCGTTGACCAGGTTGCGGACCAGCGTCTGACCGATCGTCTCCTGGCGGCGGCTGGCACCGATGATGGCGACCGACCGCGGGTTGAAGAACCGCTCGATCGACGCCGCCTCCGCGCGGTGCTCGCGGCCCTGCATGACACCGATGGCGGTGTCGGTGGCGTCGATGGGGAACTCCAGGACGAGCACGCCGTCCTCGTACTCCGTCGCGACGCGGTAGCCGGCGTCGCGGAAGGTCTGGATCATCCGCGAGTTGTCCGGCAGCACCTCGGCGACGAACTTCTCCAGCCCGCGCTCGCGGCCGGCCTGGGCGAGGTGCTCGAGCAGCAGCTGGGCGATGCCACGGCCCTGGTGGGCGTCCTCGACGAGGAAGGCGACCTCGGCCTCGCCGGCGCGCAGCGTGTCGTAGCGGCCGACCGCGATCATCCGGCCCTGGAGCACCAGCACGAGCGCGACCCGGCGGTCGTGGTCGACCCTGGTGAAGCGCTCGACGTCGCGGTCGGACAGCCGCGGCATCGGCGAGAAGAAGCGGTAGTACTTCGAACGGTCCGAGACGCGGCCGTAGAAGTCGACCAGCAGCTCGGCGTCCTCGGGCCGGATCGGCCGGATGTGGGCGGTGCTGCCGTCGCGCAGCAGGACGTCGGCCTCCCAGTGCCGCGGGGGCGCGGCGGGAGCCGGGGGCTGCTCGGGGGCGGCACTCACGTCACGAAATGTACCGGTCGGCGTGCCCCTGCCGGGACCGTCGGCGCCGACGGTGAGAATGGGCCCATGGCACGGCGTACCAAGAGCGACCTCCCCGACGACGACTTCGAGGAGCACATCCTCGACACCGACATCCGGGACGAGATGCAGGCCTCGTTCCTGGAGTACGCCTACTCCGTCATCTACTCCCGGGCGCTGCCCGACGCCCGCGACGGCCTCAAGCCGGTGCAGCGGCGCATCCTCTACACGATGCAGGACATGCGCCTGTTCCCCGACCGCGGGCACGTCAAGAGCGCCCGCGTCGTCGGTGAGGTGATGGGCCGCCTGCACCCGCACGGCGACGGCGCGATCTACGACGCCCTGGTCCGGCAGGCGCAGAGCTGGACGGTCCGGCTGCCGATGGTCGACGGCCACGGAAACTTCGGTTCTCCCGACGACCCGCCGGCTGCCATGCGCTACACCGAGTGCCGGATGGCGCCCCCGGCGGTCGCGATGACCGCCTCCATCGACGAGGACACCGTCGACTTCCGGCCCAACTACGACTCCCGCGAGATGGAGCCGAGCGTGCTGCCGGCGGCCATCCCCAACCTCCTGGTCAACGGCACCAGCGGCATCGCGGTCGGCATGGCGACCAACTGCGCGCCGCACAACCTGGTCGAGGTGGTGCAGGCGCTGCGTCACCTGATCAAGCAGCCGAAGGCCGACCTCGACGACCTGATGCGCTTCATCCCCGGACCCGACCTGCCCACCGGCGGCAAGATCGTGGGCCTCGACGGCATCCGCGACGCCTACGAGTCAGGCAAGGGGTCGTTCAAGATGCGCGCCACCGCGCGCGTGGAGACGATCGGTCGCCGCAAGGGCATCGTGGTCACCGAGCTGCCCTACGGCGTCGGCACCGAGAAGGTCGTGGAGCGCATCAAGACCCTGGTCCAGGGCAAGAAGCTGCAGGGCATCTCCGACATCAAGGACCTCACCGACCGCGACAACGGCCTGCGGCTGGTCATCGAGGTCAAGAACGGCTTCGTCCCCGAGGCGCTGCTCGAGCAGCTCTACCGCCAGACGCCGATGGAGGACTCCTTCGGCATCAACAACGTCGCGCTGGTCGACGGCCAGCCGCGCACCCTGGGCCTCAAGCAGATGCTCGAGGTGTTCCTGGAGCACCGCTACGACGTCGTACGCCGGCGCTCGACGTTCCGCCGCGGCAAGAAGGCCGAGCGGCTGCACCTGGTCGACGGCCTGCTGATCGCGCTGCTCGACATCGACGAGGTCATCGCGGTGATCCGCTCCAGCGACGACGCCTCGGCGGCCAAGGAGCGCCTGATGGGCGTCTTCGACCTCTCGGTCCCCCAGGCCGAGTACATCCTGGAGATGCAGCTGCGGCGCCTGACCCGCTTCAGCCGGATCGAGCTGGAGAAGGAGCAGGAGCAGCTGCGCCGCGAGATCGAGGAGCTCGACGCGATCCTCGCCGACGACGCCCTGCTGCGCTCGGTGGTCTCCGAGGAGCTGGCCGAGGTCGCCAAGACCTACGGCACCCCGCGCCGCACCGTGCTGCTGGAGTCCGCCGGCACCCCGGCGGCGGCCGCCGCGGTGCCGCTGGAGGTGCCTGACGACCCCTGCTTCGCCTTCCTGTCCTCCACCGGACTGCTGGCACGCTCCAGCAGCGGCGAGGCCCCCGGCTCGGGCGAGGGCCGCACCAACCACGACGTCGTCACCAGCGTGGTGGCCACGACCGCCCGCAGCGACATCGGCGTGATCACCTCCCGCGGGCGGCTGCTGCGCCTGGGCGTGCTGGACCTGCCGGCGATCCCCGCCTCGGCCAACGACCCCAACCTGCAGGGCGGCCTGCCGCTCTCGGAGGTCCTCTCCCTGGAGACGGGCGAACGGGCGCTGGCGCTGTGCACGCTGCGCGACGACGGTCCGGGGCTCGCGCTCGGCACCCGCCAGGGCGTGGTGAAGCGGGTCAACCCCGAGGTCCTCAACCGCGACGAGTGGGACGTCATCGGCCTCAAGGACGGCGACGAGGTCGTCGGCGCGGTCGAGCTCGCCACCGGCGAGGAGACGCTGTGCTTCGTCACCTCCGACGCCCAGCTGCTCCACTTCGGCGCCGACGGCGTGCGCCCGCAGGGGCGCGCCGGCGGCGGCATCGCCGGCGTGCGCGTCACCGACGGCCAGCACGTCGTGTGGTTCGGCGCGGTCGACCCGGCCGCGCCCGAGGGCTCGGTGGTCGTGACCGTCTCGGGCGCCTCCTCGGCGCTCGCCGGCACCGACGCCGGTGCGGTGAAGGTGACCCCGTTCAGCGAGTACCCGCCCAAGGGGCGTGCCACCGGCGGCGTGCGCTGCCACCGCTTCCTCAAGGGCGAGGACGCGCTCGTGCTCGCGTGGGTCGGCACGGCCCCGGCCCGAGCCGCAGCGAGCAGCGGGGCGCCGGTGGACCTCCCCGAGGCCACCGGACGTCGCGACGGCTCCGGCATCCCGGCCAGCCAGCCCATCGTCGCGGTGGCCGGCCCGGTCTCGGCCCGGGTGTCCGCGACCGCCCCTGTGGAAGGCTGAGGACATGGCTCCCTCGACCCTTGCGCCCCGGCGCGCGCGCCGCGCCGCCGCGCCGCTCGCCGCCGTGCTGCTCGCCCTGCCCCTGGCCGCCTGCAGCGGCTCCGACGAGCCGGGCGAGGAGTCCGCGGACCCGGCCGAGGTGATGGCCGCGGCCAAGGCGACCTTCGACGAGACCAGCGGGGTGCGGATCACGCTGTCCACCGACGACCTCTCCGAGGGCGTCGACGGCCTGCTGCGCGCCGAGGGCGTCGGCACCCACGACCCGGCCTTCGACGGCTCGATCGTGGTGCGCTACGCCGGCATCGAGCCCACCGTCCCGGTCGTGGCGGTCGACGGCACCGTCTACGCCCAGGTGCCGCTGACCATCGGCTGGTCGGAGGTCGACCCGGCCGAGTACGGCGCCCCGGACCCGGCCGGGCTCATGGACCCCGAGACCGGCTTCTCCTCGCTGCTGGTCGAGACCCAGGGCCTCGAGCAGGGCGACCAGGTCCGCGGCGGCACCGACAACCGCGACGTCCTCACCACCTACTCCGGCACGGTCGCCGGCGACGTCGTCTCGGGGATCATCCCGAGCGCGACGGGCGAGTTCGACGCGACGTACACCGTGAGCGACGACGACGAGCTGCGGTCGATGGAGCTGACCGGCGACTTCTACGGCGCGGGGTCGATGACCTACGCCATCTCCTTCGCCGACTACGGCACCGAGCCCACCATCACCGCTCCCGAGTGAGCGTCACCCGGTGAGCGATCCCGGCGCGGGCCCGGCGCCCAGGTCCAGGCTGCTGCTGGGGCTGGCGGCGGGTGCGGTCGCGTTCGCCGCCGCCGACACCTACGTCGTCGTCCTGGCCCTCGTGGACATGATGCAGGGCATCGGGCTCTCCCCCGAGCGGCTGCAGCGGGCGGCGCCCATCGTCTCGGGCTTCCTGCTGGGGTACGTCGCGATGCTGCCGCTCATCGGGCGCATCGCCGACCTGCGCGGCCGGGTGCCGGTGCTGACGGCCGCCCTGGTCGTCTTCGCCTTCGGCTCGATCCTCACCGCCGCCGCCTACGACATGACCACGATGGTCGGTGGACGCTTCCTGCAGGGCGTCGGCGGCGGTGGGCTGGTGCCCGCGACGCTCGCCCTGGTCGCCGACCTCTACCCCGTGCATCGGCGCGCGATCCCGTTGGGGATCGTCTCGGCGGTCCAGGAGATCGGCTCGGTCCTGGGGCCGCTGCTGGGCGCGGTGGTCCTCGCCGTCGCCGACTGGCGCGCGATCTTCCTGCTCAACCTGGCCGTCGGCCTCGTCCTCGCCGCCGCGATCGCCGCCGCCGCGGGTCGAGAGGGGGTCGAGCAGCGAGGAGCGCCAGCGACGAGCGGGCGTCGAGACCACCTCGACTGGCTCGGCATCCTCCTGCTGCTGGTCGCGATGGCTGCGGGGGGCCTGGTGTTCCAACCACCGACCCAGCTGCTGACCGACCTCACCTGGGGGCAGCTGTTCATCCCCTTCGTCGAGGACGGTGGCCGGTGGCTCACGCCGATCGGCGCGGTCGCGATCGCTGCCGTCGTCCTGCTGCTGCTGCGCACCCTGACGGCCCGCCGCCCGCTGGTGGACCTGCGCGCCTGGGGCCGTTCGCTCCGCGAGGCCGACCTGGTGGGGGCGACGTACCTGGCCGTGGCCCTCGGCGGGGTGATCCTCGCGTTCGCGACCGCGGACCCCAAGATCGAGGTCTTCTCCGAGCAGGGCTGGTGGTACCTCCTCGGTGCCGCGATCGGCACCGTCGCCTTCGTGGTGCACCTGCGCCGTGCCGAGGCGCCCCTGCTCCCCCGCGGCACCCTGGCGGCTCGCCCGGCCTGGGGGTCGGTGGTCGTCAGCTTCTTCGTGGGCACGGCGCTGATCGCCGCCCTCATCGACGTCCCGCTCTTCGCCCGCACCACGGTCTACCCCGAGTCGCAGCTGATGGCTGCCCTGGTGCTGCTGCGGTTCCTGGCGGCCCT
>Ga0208330_1000652_pt1 | contig 14169 bp, 14 predicted proteins | sample DeeseametaMP1896_FD_184180 | JGI IMG/M metagenome (GOLD analysis project Ga0208330, IMG submission 184180) | Marine microbial communities from the Deep Pacific Ocean - MP1896 (SPAdes) | ecosystem: Environmental > Aquatic > Marine > Oceanic | place: East of Hawaii, North Pacific Ocean | collected...
CGTTGCGTGGCTGCTGAATACCCGGCCAAGAAAACGTTTTGACTTTCAGACCCCGCAGGAGCTTTTCGACCAAGCAACGGCCGATTACCTCAATCATGTTGCGCTTGATTCTTGAATCCAAGCTGTGCTGTTCCTCGATTTCGAAACTGAGGGTCGGCGTTATTTGATCATTACGATTCTGTCTACCAAGGCCGGTGCGCGGTTTACGGCAGATATGAAGCTGGTCGATGGCGAACATCTTGATGTTGATGCTATGCGCTACGCCGGTCGTGTCGATATTCAGCGCTGGCAGACCGGCGAGGACAAACATGTGAGCTTTCTGCGCGGCGCGTCGCAGGACGTATCGGCATACTTCAAGAACTTTCTGGGTTGCTCAGAGCCGATTTCTGCGTTGTCAGATACACAAGCGGTTGTCGAAAGTATCGATGAGTTTCTTGATCAAGCCGAGTTGGATCGCGACGCACGCAGCGCGATGCGTGATCGTGCTTACGAATACTTGGACGGCAAACGCAAGTCCAAGCAGGTTTTTTCGCTAATGGGGCTGGCGAACGCCATGGATCCAGACGAGCCGGAAGCTATCACGCAGTTCTTCGTGAACTCGACGGCTGATCTCTCCGATGGGTACGTGCCGCATGCAACGGCATTGCGGACTCTGGTTAGGGTGAGCGCAAAGTCAAAACGATGGGAACTGCGCGTGGAGCGCCCGGCGCTTTCCACTGGAGAAGTTACAGTGAATGCTGAAGCCGGCACGGTGACCATCGCAAACGTGGACCAAGACATTCTTGACAGGTTGGAGCGCGCTGCACCATAGCCATGGCAGCTGAGTGGTTCGATGCTTATGTGAGGCTCATTCGTGCTTCAACCCCTGCCCCGTCTAGTCGCGACGGGCGGGTCCGTACGTTCACGCCCATGGATCAGGGAACCGTCGATCAACTCAACCGGCTAGTTGCTGAGCCGCTACTGTCGGAGTCCTGCGGAATCGTCCCTCTGGTTGACAATCCGAACTTACAAATCGGTACTCCGATCTCGGTTCGGTTCGGGGCGTCGCCCAGCAACCGCGTGTTTGAGACCTACGACGACGTCTTCCTGCTACCGAACCTGAGGGCAGGCCAAGCATTCTTCGTTCTTGAGGCCGACGTGTTAAGCGAGGACGCTGCGCTGTCGGACGAGGTTAAGGCGTACGGAGAGGTCAGCCAGCTCGTCGAACGCGTGAGGAGATTGTCTGCCAGTGGAGACCTTGAAGTTGGTGCGCTTGGCTTCGTCGCGCGAGGAGAATTCATCAAGGTATCTGGTGCAGTTGATCATCGTCAGGTTGGCACCGACGAAAGAGCGGCCATCGCCAAGCTCATCAATTACATTGACCAGCACAATGACAATGTCCATTTTCCGGATATCTTCGCTAAGTCTCTCGTGCAGCATGTGCGGAGTGTGCGCGAGAAAGACCGTATCCAACACTTAGTTCTCCACGCGGGCGAACTACTTGAAACACTGGTGCTTGAATACAAAGTCGTGATGTCGGCCTTCTCGCTCAATTCCGTTGAGCAAGAGTTGCAAGAGGCCCGGACCAACTTTATCTCGCGAGTCAACAAAGCGCTGTCGGACATCCAGGCTCAGTTACTTGGAATACCGGTTTCAGCAATCGTTGTCGCTACCCAAATTAAGCCCTTTGAGGCGCCGTCTTTCCAATTCGCCGTGAACATCGGTGTATTGGCCGGAGCTTTGATCTTCTCGGTGTTCTTCTGCCTTTTGCTCTGGAACCAAAGACACACGTTGAAAGCAATCAGCCTCGAGCTACAACTGAAGCGCGATACATTCCGAGCGGCACTTGGGGACAAGTCAGCGCTCGCTGAGGAAGTCTTCAGGGCAGTATCTGAGCGTTTGACGCATCAATACAGAACGTTCGGGGTGGTAGCGGCTGCTGTGGTTCTCGGGGCGCTGGCTGCAATCTTTATGTTTGTCCGTGCAACATATTTTTCTGGCGAGATAGCTGGGCGTGAAGAACAACCTCCAGCAATTTCCGAGCATGCTGTGGACCTGAAGCCAGACGTCAGTGATCCGGGTTGAGCCGAGCACCCGGACACAATCCATTTAATACTTTCCCATCGAGCTAACATTCACGGGGCGGTGGGTGTAAATATCAATGGAAGTTAAAATTGTAGGTAATCTTATCTTTCAGAACTTAGCGCACGCGACAGCGTATGACGTGAGCAACCAAGCGTGGAGGCAACGCTGCACAGCGTTTCGCTGGAGCTTCGAAGCTGCTTCTGCGCTTTCAGGACATCACAGGGAGACAGCTTGCGCGGCCGCCCGAGCCGAACGCCCCGCCGTCTGGCAGCAGCCAGCCCCTGACGGGTGCGTTCGATCAACACCTCCCGTTCGTATTCTGCGGCGGCCGCCAACATAGCGTAGACAAGGCGACCGGCGGGTGTCGATGTATCGACATGCAGCGTGACAATCCGCAAGTGAATGCCACGCGCGTTCAGCGCTTTCGCCGTCGTAATGGCATCAACGGTTGAGCGAAACGCCCGATCCAAATCCCAGACGACGAGGGTATCGCCTGGCTGCAAACCCCTGATGGTGGCACCGAAGACCGGGCGCTCCTTCGCGGTGGCGGAGACGCCGTGCTCCAGGTGCAATTCATCACATACGGCGCTGAGCCCGTCGATCTGTCGATCCGGGCACTGGTCGCCTCTTGAGACGCGTAAATATCCGATGGTTCGCCCCATCCCCTGCCATCCTTTTCATTGTTGTTCTGCTATCAATCCGTGCCATCTGGCATAGCACGGGCCGTGGACAAAAACGAACGTTTTTGAGCATGACGGCCACCTGACACACCATCGTGTGTAAGTGATTGATCGGGAACGGTGGGATGAGTGCGCCGAAAGACGCATCTGGCGATAGATTGAACGTATCAAAAACGTTCGTTTTCGACCATTAAAGCTATCGTACAAGGTTCTGATTCCATTGGGAATGGCACTCGCCTACGGGGCAACGCAGGCGCAGGAGACACCCAGGCAGCACGATATCCAGCGGATCACGACTGAGAATGGGAAGGTCTTGCAGATACTGGATACACGCGGTGAAGGTGAAGGCGCAGGCATCCTCGCGGGATCATCTGCATCGAAGCATGGAGTGATCGTTCTGCTCGTTCGCGGGAACGATCACGCCATCATTGAGTGTGCGAAAGGCGCAATGCTGGCTCTCCTCCAGATGGGCTATGAACGGATCGGGATGATCCTGACGGATGAGAATCCGGACGACGGCAGCGACAAGCACAACGTCACGTTCATGTCGCGTGGCTTGGATGCGGCCCATATCTATGACGCGGGTTCGAGCATCGACACAAAGATCGCAATCATCCGCCTGATGCGGCATGTCTACGATCATGAGCTTGGTGACCCACGCCCCGATGAAAACGATCCGTACTGGGATTTGCCACCCGGCACGCCGGGTGTAGACAGCTAGAACTTGAACTGAAATCCTGCGCCCTCCGAGGGTGCGTTGATCTCAGTTTCCGTGTGGGACGCAGCGATATCTTCCAGGTTCTTGCGTTCGTATTTGTCGTCAATGCTGGAAATCGCGAGCGACAGCGCATCAGGGCTACCGGCTTCGAGTGCCCGTTCCGCCTCCGAGATTTTTCTGTCGATTTCGTTGATCTCGGCTGCGATCACTTTGGCTTCCTGTTCCAATTCTTGATCACGCGCTTGATCGTTGCGGCGCTCTTCCCGCAAGCGCTCCTGTTCCTGCGTGAGAACCAGATAGATCGCATCAAAGTCGTCTCGATCAATCTTTCTGCCTGTGCGTTGCTCGTGGGCGCTGACCAGCGCTTCCAACTTGCTATCCGCCAGCGAGCCATCAGGGTTGCGATCAAACGTTTGGGTTTGTTCGGCTCGCTCCGCGACTTGCTGCCAATGCGCCATGGCCTCGCGGCGTTCCTCTGCGCGCGCCTGAATGGCCTCGCGTTCTTCTTCGATTTCCGTCAACCGGTCGAACAGGGCTTCCCGCTGCGCACGCAACGCTGCCAACTGTTCATTCAGTTCAGCGACCAGCAGCGCCACATCCCGCTTATCATTTTCCCGGCGTTGATGGGCGTCCGGGCTCTCGGTTTCGCCACCGATATGCCGACGACCCGTCGTGGTGCCACCATTGCCCATGGTGCGTGAGATCAGATCTTCTTCATCCAGCCGGCGCTCTGCGCGGGCGCGATCTTCCGCCCCGCCGCCTGAGTACTCAGACCTGTCGCTACGCAGTTCCTGCGTAGCGATAGCGTCTAAATCTTGGTCATCACTCCCCATCTCACCCTATGTTCTCGTTATGTTGAGCGCCTTCAGCTCATATCCAGGGTAGCGGGAAAGGGTTAATAAACCGCTAATTTTGCGAAGATTTCTGGTTAGGATTCGGAGAACAGTGCATCGCGATCCTGACTGCCGCGGACAACCCGGATGATGACGATGTCGCGGTCGGTGGGCATGTAGTAGATCGCGTACTTGCGGAAGAAATGCACCCGTAGCCCTGGGGAGAGTTCGTCACGGGCCGGGCCAAGCCACGGGTTGTCCAGCAGCGGCAGGAAACTGCCTTGCAGGTGGGTGAGAAAAGCCGTGGCGGTCACCGGCGAATCCTCGGCAATGAATGCCCAGATGTCCGCCAAGTCGCTCTCGGCGCGTTCGGTTACTCGGAGGGTGCGTTGCTTAGAAATCGCTGCCTGCCTTTCTCGGCAATCTTCTCGGCATCAAAGGCATGAACGCGGCCAGCCTTCACATCATCCAAGCCTTCTTGGACGAGCGCGCGCAGCGCTTTCAGCTCGGTCGAGCGAACTTCCCGTTCATGCTGCCAGTGGCGCAGTGCTTCGCGCACAATCTCACTACTGGACGCGTACTCGCCCGCACTCACGGCCCCCTTGATCACGGCGGCCATGTCAGTTGTCAGCGTTACGGTCATGCGTTCAACGTCACTCATCCTCTTACTTTATCATACTAAGTATGCTTTCTGCGAGTCGTTTTTTATACGCCACAGTCGATCACAGCAAGCAGCTATCGACCTAATGCTGTCACTTGAATTCAACGTGATGAGTGGCGGTTTCGGGTTTCGTGCGCCAGAAGGTCAGCCAAGAACTGCTAGGAAGCGCCCGATTAGTCTCATCACAAGTCAGCGTGACAAGCTACTCGGCCTAGCCAAATTACCTTGAACGAGAAAGACAATTACTGTCACCGCAGAGCTACCAGCACTTCTCACTACTGTGCCGACAAGACTCTCCGCCGGCTGTGGCGCTCCGGTCTTTTTGCTGCAGTCTAGGACGCAGAGGATTGCCGCTCGTTTCCCGCGTCCAACAGCGTAACTAACCACTTGGTCCACGAACTGCTCGCAGTCGTCCAGCGACATCAGCCGGTTGGCTACTTTCAACTCAATAGGTATACCCCTGAAAGCCAAGTCAGTAATCCCACCGGAAGCTCGGGGGTGCTCCTCTATGTCTGATCCAAGCTCCGGGCGTCGCCTTAGCTCCTGTCGAACTACAGATTGAAATCGCGCTTCGGAAATAACGTCCGGAAAAAGGTTGTCGTGAATTGCTTGGCAAGACAAATTTCCAAATGCCGCCAAGAGAAAGATCAGTGATCGAAGTTCGGATTCCGTAACGAGATTCTGAGCCCGAAGGATATTGCGAACGTCCAAAATCTTTAGATCCATCCTCGGGTAGCCAGTCAACGGTGACCTCTCTACATCGACGCATTCAATGCGCAGCGTTCGTTGGCCAACCACGGTGATTGGCTGCTCCGCACTAGCCGGTAAGAACTCAGCGGTGTAACGAAACTCGAACGGTCTTGCGTAAACACTTTGCGGCATGTTCAGGATCGCCCGACCACGCTGTTTGAGTAAGTACGGTGGCGTACCGTCAGGCTTGCTGAATCGGAATTTTGGGAAGTCGTACGTAGTAGCGGCCTCAATCGTTACCGGACAAAGAAAAATTTCAGTGGCGGAATCCGGCCATCGGGAAACGCGGACCTCCAGCTCGAGGTCATGAGTTGTCTGAGGTGAGAGGTAGTGAGTTTCGTTGGCAAGGGCCCCATTGACTTCGAAGCGGACGAATGCGACCGATAACTCCGTAGGCTGAGGCTTCTCCTCTTCGGCTAAGGGTCCACTCGATGCCCACGGCGGTAAGCGTAGAGCAGCATAGAATGGGATAGGAAGAGGGACTGACGCAGTAGCTAGGCAGATTGATCCGACCTCATCTACCGAGTTAACAGATGCGGCGAGATTCGCGACTTCGAACAGTACAGCGGTCACGGGGCGATTGGCGTATTCGTTCTGAAAGAGTTTACAGCGCTCTTTTGCCCCAACGAGAAATCGACTTGATTCTGGTGTTGCGTTGAGAACCGACATGCGCCATTCAACGAGCATGGCCGAAACACGGATTAAATCTGCAAAAGCTGAGTAACAGCTTGCAATCGCGCTCAAATCGACCTGTCCTGCAATGCCATCGAGTGCATCTGCCGCTTGTCGTAACGCATCTGCGTTCGAGAATTCAGTGAATTCTGCGGCGCGTAGAAGCCTTGCGGCTTCAATCCTCTTTGAAAACGCTTGGGGGAAGATTGCGTCGCGATGCATTTTCGTCAATATCCTTTTGTATTGCCTCGTCTACCTCATTCCACTGCCGATCAAGTTCCTCCGGAGATCCAATGTTCACGGCAAGCGATGCTTCGTACATCGCAGCGATTTGAATTCGCTTCGCGAAAAGTCGCATTGGTACATTTCGGGGCGTGTCTTCGATCACACTGAACACTTCAGATGCTACATCAACTGCGCCTATCCATTGTCGGTTACTGCTTAGCAACTCGATTGCCGCTGCCGCTTCCCATGGGCGAGACGCCCTCACCTTACTAGCTTTCACAAAGGACTCTGCCACCTTAGAGAACGTAGACGGCGGGAGCTCCTGGAAAACGCGCTCAAGGTCTTCAGCTTCGTGTTCAGAGTCGGCCTTCTCGTAGAGTTCAACCACTATCCGCGCAAAAGAATCCCAATGTCTAAGCCTTCTATCGATCCATTTTATTCTCCGTGTAAGAACACTTGGATTCATCGTTGATAAGCAGGCGACCAGAAACTTCCCAATCGGACCCTTAAAATCGTCGTCAGTTAAGTGTTTCTCCGTAAGTAACCCAATCACTTTGAAAAGGAATTCGTCCTCGCTAATGTCTCGCTTCGACTTGCCATACACAGCCGCCAAATTGAGCAGTTTGTCGCAAACATCCGGAATGAACTCATCGTCAACTTTGAAGGTGCTCAGAACTTCGACTGCCGCTTGATGAACGATAACGTATGGGTCTCCCAAGGCGGCGACGAGCGATTCATGCACTAGCTGAGGAAGATCTCGAGTTCGCATAGGGCCGAAGTCCCTGAGCGCGAGCAGTGCTGCTCGGCGTAGCACCGTCGAGCTACCAACAATAGCTGTGTAGAGATATGGGAGAACTGAATTCATCCCTTCCACATGCTTGAGCATTGGAGCGGTCGAGGAAATCATGGTTGCTCGAAATCGTTCTTGCGCTTCCGGAGCCCCAGCGAGAGTCCGCAAGTATTCAGCCCTGGCCGCAGGATTGTCTGCAGCGGACTGTGCTACCCATTCGACTAGCGCCTTCTGAGCCCTCATAACTGAATTGATTCTGTTATGCGCATCCAGACTGGTTACGAAATCTTTGGCTTCCGTTTCTTCTAATTTGAATTTTTCGAGCTGCTGATCGAGTAGTGCAGCCGATCCGAGGAGGAGTGGCATCTCTCTGCGGACCAGTGCTTCCAGTCCCTTTGGAAGGCCATTCCGAAGCATGTTTTCAAGCGCATCCACTGCCTCTCCTGTGGAGGAACTGCATGCCATCGTAGTCAGCCGAACAAGAGCTATTCGATGTGCGGCAATCTCTATGATCGGCTCGTCGCGCCAGTTGGACCTCATGAGATCACCGTAGGCTTCAAGAACCAGCTTGCCGGACTCCTCGCTAGCGAGGCTGAGGTATGAATTGACAGATTTGTCTACAGCGTCAAGACTATCGATGAGCGCGAACTTGAGGGCTTGCTGCAGGTCTCTGTATAGGCGGTCTTCGTCTGAGCGTGAATAGTCAGCATCAAACTCAATCAGTAAGTCATAACGGACCAACAGACTAACTATCGTCTTAGAAAATCTCGTAGCAAAAGCCGGATCAATCTCACAGATTGAGGTGATTGCCCTAGCGGCATAGTCGATATGCAGCGGGTCACGAGAGTCGAGACCGCGCTGGATGCATGCGACGACTTGCGCTGTATGTGCCTGCCAGATCGAAGTGAGCGTTCCGGGTTGCGGCTCGACGTGTCGTCCTGAGAGAGGTACGTAGGTCGGCGTTGCCCGCTCTACAAGAATGCGGAACGCCGACGCAATCTGACTTGGGTCCACCTTACCAGCGTGGTTTTCAATGATAGAACACGCGGTATCAATCGCGCAGGCGTGAGCAAGCGCGCCCATCGCGCAAGCCACTGTCCTGCTCGTATCCGCCCCAAGTATCGCGAGCAACTGTAATCCTGCTTCGTCTAGCCAGTGCTCGCCAGCTTCTAACTGGAGAAACAGATGCTCAATTAATTCTGGAGTGAATGACTCAGGAGCGAGGCGTGCAGTTTCAACCAACGAGATCTCGTGCTCCTGGCAGCGTTGAGCGTCAAGTTGATCAAGCTGCTCAAAAACGGTGTGAGCAGTAACGGGCGAGGATGCGCGAAGTGCATCACGAGTCGCCTTTCGGCGCGAGTGCGCTTCGATCCTCCTTCGCTTGGCCAGATCCTCGGCTTTACGCCTTTCCGCGAGGATTTTCTCTCGCCGACCGAGGAGTTGGGTAAGATTAGGGAGCCTAAGCGGATTTCGATTCGTGCAGGCAACGCAATTGCGGTCATGAAAATCAAGTGCCGCCTCGCCAAGGTCCCATCCAGCAAATCCGCCCGCCGTCGCGTAATCACAGTCCATTGAATGGTGCCCGATCGGCAATCCAGTCTGCTGCTCAATTAGGCCAACTCCGCCGGACTTGACGACTCGCGCATGCGAACACCAATTGTGAATCAGTTCAGATACTTTCTGATTCCATTCTCCAGATCTAATCGTCTGATCTATGTCCCTGTCGCTACTCACATTTCTCCGTATTCCCTATCAAGGGCCGCCTCCACAAAGATACCGACGCAAACATAAGTGAAACTGTAGCGGGATTAACAGTGACTATGCAGCCCTTCGACAAGATCGGGTTGTAGCCCGTTGTGGCAGAGGTTGTTAAGAAGGTCAACAACCGCGTCGCTGCAAAAACGGAAGTCGTAATTCCGCATTGACGCGGATCCGGCTCGGTCGCTGTATTCGGTCGCACGGCGCAAATCGCTTCGGATAAATTCCCTGTAATCTAGTGAGATTTAGGCCCTCGAATCGGTAGAACGTGGGTGCGGGAGCTCCTCCAGTAAGACGAATGGCACACGAGCACACCAACGGCTGCCTCGAGAACATCGACGCGCCGGGAAACACAGTCAAGGCAAAACTGCTTTCGGTGACAATGCACCATGAAGTCCAGAATCGGCCCAAAGGGGGGGCACCTTTTCAATTGACTCCCAAGTCTGAATGTCCTGCTGGACGAGTTGCGCCCGGTAGAAGCAATTTGGTCACCGTCTCCTCGCCAGGTATCGGGCGCACCCACCAATGTTTTTGACCTTCAACGCGCATACTGTCACGCGCCTAGGCGCAAGGCGTCACTGCATTCGGACCAGGTGCTCGGTTGTGTCACGAAGCCTACAGATGTGCTCTGCTTTCTTTGCACACCGGCCAGTCTCCGTTCAGCGATGGCGCAATAGCGTGCTTCCATCTCAATCCCGATGTAATCCCGGCCGCTAAGCGCCGCCGCAACCGGCGTCGCCCCCGAACCGCAAAACGGGTCCAGCACCAGATCACTGGGCTTTGAGAACGCCCGCAACAACGGCGCAATCACGCTGACAGCTTTCTCGGTCGGATGGCTGCGGTTGCCGGTGTATTCCCAGCGCTGCACATCGCTGATGGGCTGTGATGGCTTGGCCGGATTCCCCTTCGCCAGAATGAAGGCGGATTCATGCCGGTATTCGGCATAGCCCACCTTGGACGCATAGGGCTTGGGCCAGACCAGATGTCCCACCGTCCGAAACCCCAACGCCTCCCACCGCGCCGCAAAGTCGGCAATCCCGGTCCAGCCGTAAAAGCTGATGCAATAGCTGTTGTCTTTCAGCACCCGCCAGACTTCATCAAAGACCGGTAGCACGCCCTCGGCGTTGTCGTCGTTGGCCAGGGTTCGTCCAAAGCGATCCCGGTAATTGCACAGATACGGCGGATCGGTCACGACCAGATCGACACTGCCTGCCGGAAACCCGGCCAATACGCTTGCGGACTCCCCGCAGATGATTTGATTGATAGTCATGGTTCTTGTCCCTTCCTTGGTGTGTGGGTTGCGCATGCAACCGACGGGAAGCCCAAGAAACGGGGGTGAACGCGGTCACAGCCGAGGGGGATCACCCGCTCTGGCAGGGGCAACGCCCCGAAGAACGGGGAGACGGCTTGACGGCGGGAGGGGCCAGGCCCCTAAAAAGAACAAGGGGGCCAAACGGCCCCCGAAGACCAGCGCAGGCGGCTACATCAGCCCGCGCTGCGCAAAGGATGTCGCGGTGTTGCCCGCGACGATGATGTGATCTAGCACCCGGACATCCACCAAAGACAAGGCCGAGGCCAGGCGCTGCGTGAGATGCCGATCCGCCGAACTCGGTTCCCCCACCCCGGAGGGGTGGTTATGAGCAAAGATCACCGCCGCCGCATTACGCGCCAGCGTTTCCTTCACCACCTCACGCGGATACACCGAGGCCCCGTCAATCGTGCCCCGGAACAACTCGACATATTCGATCAGCCGGTGCCGCGTATCGAGAAACAGCACCGCAAAGACTTCATGCGGCAGACCGGCCAGCTTGCCGATCAAGAACTCGCCCACGGCATCCGGGGCCGAGAACTGCACACCACGCTGGAGCTGCTGCTCAATCACGCGGCGCGCCGCGTCCAGAATCTGCACCGCGCTGGCAGGCTGCACCCGCCCGAAATCATCCCGAACGAACAGCGAATCAAACGACAAAGACAGTTGTGACATGAGTAGAACTCCAATCCGTGCAGGGCGGAATTGCCCGGATCGGTTTCCTCACGCCGCAGCGCAGCTATCAGGGGTCCTAAGGACGGCCACAGGTCGCAAGCACCCAGGTGCGCAGCCCTTGAAAGCGAGAACGGCGTGATACCGTCAAAGGAACCAGCAAGACCGCCCACCACCACCGACACCCACGGCAAGCGGAGCGCGCAGACCGGTCAGCAAGACCGGACGGAGGCATCAGGGATCGTCACCCGTATGGGCCGGGAATACAGGCCCGGCGGCAATGCCGTAGAGCCCGCTCGGATGTCCTCGTTTCTCGTCGATTACACTGGTCCTCATGAAGAGTTGGGGATTCCCCCTCTGTAAATACTGGTAGGCAAATCCACTGCTCAATTGAATGGCGACTTACTCCAGATCTCTCCGTCTCGATGATGCGACGCTTGAAACCGTTGAAAGTCGGGTGGCTTTTTTTCTGGACACGAACATTTGGATAAAACTAGCAGATGCCAAAACACCCCAAGCCGAGACAATAAGGAAGCGCTTAATCGCGTTTGTTGACGCAGAAAAAGTGTTTTGCCCCCTGGCAATGCCGACCATCAGAGAGCTGAGAAAGCAGAAAGGGGCGTCAAAGCGGCGTACGGCTGCGCTGATGGAGAGACTCAGCCTCAATGTCACCTACAGAGAGATCAACCAGATATATCACTCGGAAATCGATCACTTTCTTGAATATCTGAGGTCCGGAACGTTTCGGCCACTTGGAATACATGAAATATATGGCCCCCTGCTGTCATACCTAAGCGACGGCTTCAAAATCGAGGGCGTAGAAGGCATGCTCCGTGAGAAAGAACAACCGCTAGTTCAATATTTGGGTGATGTCGTCAATGAAATTTCGCTGACAGACTTTCTGGAACTATTGGGTGGTGCTCAGCTCCCTGAGCCCGATACCGCTAACGCTCAGCAAAAGCAGAACATTGCGAGGCGGGAGATTGCTGGCGCATCAATAAATAAAGCGCGCCGCATAGAGATGGAGTACATCGCAAAAAATATCATATTACCGCGACTGAACGAGGAACGTTCAAAACTTCCACTAAGGGAACAATTTGAGATTGTTCAAAAGACGAAAGCGCTACCTCGGAACAAGCGCTATGACAGCGCTATCGAGCATGTTCTGCGTTTCATGCCAGCCCTTCAGGCATATGTCGAAGTGATGACACTTAGCGGGCTGGATACGAATCGAAAAGACTGTCCCAATGACTTTTACGATAGGGACTTTCTGGTGTACGGCTTAAGTTACGCCGAAGCTTTTTGTTCACAAGATCGATGGATTTCGTCGTTGGTCAACATGAGCCGAAAGAGTGAGCTTCTGGGTCATATGGCCTTTGCAAACGGATTACGTGAGTTGGATAGACGACTCGACTGCGTGGAGTAATTATTCATAGATACAGGCTAATGCAATTACTCTTACAGAGGCCGGTCCCGAGCGCAAAAACTTCTGCCTAGCGTGTGCAGAGAGGGGAAGAATGCCTGGACCGGTGATGCAACGACGAGCCTGTTTCCGGGGTCAAGCGCCGTCGCTTGTGCATGGATCGGTGCAGGTGGAGAGGCACTTCTCCAAGTCCTGCGAGTGGATGGAACCGGCGATACGGTTCACTGGCTCAGGAAGGCTCAATGCCGAAATGGGCCAAAGCCGGAGGGGATGCAACGGGGAACGCGCCAGCGGGTTCCCCTTGCCAAGATGCGTGGTAGGTACTACCACGCACATCTTGCGCGCGCGAGCGCGCAAATAGTGGATAGTTAGCGAAGCTTCGGCGTAATACCTCTTTTTAAGATTCAGAAAATCGCCCGCACACACGCCGCATGGCGAAACAGCATGCCTCTCGGAGTGCCACACAAGTGACGACTAGTACCTATGTGAGGCTTGCATCCGAATGCCTTCCACACTCAATGGATTTCATCGCCAAGAGATAATCGATGTTTCTTCAGGATGCCATCCGTGTCGCCGCAACGAAGCAAATGTCATCCTCTTGTCCTCTGAGTTGGCTAGAAGTGTCGCAACAGATGAATGGCCTAGTTCAAAGGCCACCTCCAGCGGTGTTCGCTCATTGCCATCTGAAATGGAATAATTCGCTGCTTCAGAAGTGCACAATATTATCGCCATCTCTAGATTGTTCGAATACGCCACTTCGTGGAGTGGTGTGCGACCGTTGCTATTATTCACAAAATTAACTATGTCCGGGTTTCTGGCAATCCTTTCCAAGACCTCGCGGTATCGATTGCGCGCAACCAAGTCGAATATGGTTCTAATTCCTTCAGCCCCCTCTTGATCAGTTGTTTTATTCATAACTAATTATACATAGCGAGAATGTCAATAAATTTTTTCATCATTTTTTCACAATCGTCACGCCTAAAATAAATCTCCTCATATGAGGGGCGGGCCCCAGCCTTAACGATCTGATTCGGGTGTAAAAGCGGGGCAATTGCATTGGGTATGTCCATATTCTCCTCAACTAATAGATTAATAGCCTGAGCGGGGCGTTTGCTGTTGTCTTCAAAAGGCTCAAATGGAGGTTTTCTTTCGATGCGAAGAAATCTAACTGAGCCAATATCTGATAATGCTCCGCGAATAGCGTTGTGCGGATATATAGAGCACGTAAATCCCTGGTTGTTGATAGAGTCTTTGCGAATTATGGCGAGAAATCGCTCTCGTGAAATCCTAAATCTTGTGGGTAAAGGCTGGCGGGTAATTATATTCCCATCAGATTCAATATTAATCGCCTCAATGTCTATTTTTTGTTCGGAGCCGCAGCTGTCTATAAAAATAAAAGGGTAAACTGTCCCAACATCAGTGTGCTCTGAAATACTGTCACTGCCACCAAGCATTTTTCCAAGGCTGCGCATCTCGACATCCCCGCTCCTAAAATAAACACCTGATATAACTAGCTGTGGGGTCCCGGATGAATATCTCGTTCATACTCGCCGTCCACTGCTGATGGGCCGAGAGGTCCTGAAGGTCACTCTGGCACACTGGAGCGAGATCCGA
>Ga0208330_1000658_pt1 | contig 14114 bp, 13 predicted proteins | sample DeeseametaMP1896_FD_184180 | JGI IMG/M metagenome (GOLD analysis project Ga0208330, IMG submission 184180) | Marine microbial communities from the Deep Pacific Ocean - MP1896 (SPAdes) | ecosystem: Environmental > Aquatic > Marine > Oceanic | place: East of Hawaii, North Pacific Ocean | collected...
CCCGAGGCCGAGGGTGAGCTGGTGGGCGGCTTCCACACCGAGTACTCCTCGCTGAAGTTCGCCCTGTTCTTCCTCGCCGAGTACATCAACATGGCGACGGTCTCGGCCCTGGCCACGACGCTGTTCCTCGGCGGCTGGCACGCGCCGTTCTGGATCGACCGGGTCTGGGAGGGCGCCAACGAGGGCTACGTCCCGGTGATCTGGTTCTTCGGCAAGGTCCTGTTCTTCATCTTCATGTTCATCTGGCTGCGCGGCTCGCTGCCGCGTCTGCGCTACGACCAGTTCATGGCCTTCGGCTGGAAGGTCCTGATCCCGGTCGCCCTGGCCTGGACCGTGCTCGTCGCGATCATGCGCTACGTCTCCAACACCTACGACATCGGTGTGCAGCAGGTGCTGCTCTTCGGTGGCGCGGCGATCGTGGTGGTCCTCGCGCTCGGCTTCTTCGGCTCCGAGGAGGACGAGGAGGAGGACGAGACGCCCCCGGCCCCCGAGGGCGGCTACCCCGTCCCGCCGATGCCCGCCGGTGGTGCCGTGCGCGGCGCCGCGGCGCCGCTGGAGTTCCCCCGATCCACCACCGTCCCGGCCGGTGCCGGGGAGGAGGCCTGACCCGTGGCTGAGAAGAAGGACAAGACGCTGAAGGAGCAGTTCATCGACCCGGTCGCCGGGTTCGGTGTGACGTTCCGGACGATGTTCAAGAAGGTCGTCACCGAGCAGTACCCCTTCGAGAAGCTCCCCACCGCGCCGCGCTTCCACGGCCGTCACCAGCTCAACCGCTGGCCCGACGGCCTGGAGAAGTGCGTCGGGTGCGAGCTGTGCGCCTGGGCCTGCCCGGCCGACGCGATCTACGTCGAGGGCGCGGGCAACACCGACGAGGAGCGCTTCAGCCCCGGCGAGCGCTACGGCCGCGTCTACCAGATCAACTACCTGCGCTGCATCCTGTGCGGCCTGTGCATCGAGGCCTGCCCCACCCGCGCGCTGACGATGACCAACGAGTACGAGCTGGCCGACGACAACCGCGCCGACCTGATCTACGAGAAGTCCGACCTGCTCGCGCCGCTGCTGCCGGGCATGGAGCAGCCGCCGCACCCGATGCGGCTCGGCGACGACGAGGGCGACTACTACCGCGGCCAGTACGCCGCACCCGCGCCCGGCGAGACGCTCACGACGGGGGAGCAGGCATGACCGTGACCTTCTGGCTGCTCGCAGCCATCATCGTGCCGGCGGCGCTGGGCGTGCTGTTCGTGCGCAAGGCCGTGCACGGCGCGCTGCTGCTCGCCGTGGTGATGATCAGCCTCGCGGTGCTCTACCTGACCCTCGAGGCGCCGTTCCTCTTCGCGGTGCAGATCATCGTCTACACCGGCGCGATCCTCATGCTGTTCCTCTTCGTCGTGATGCTCGTGGGCGTCGACGCCTCCGACTCGGTGGTCGAGACGATCCGCGGGCAGCGCTGGCTGGCCTGGGGAGCGGGCGTGGTGATGGGCGCGCTGCTGCTCGTCGCGGTCGCCCAGATCTCCCTCGGCACCGTCCGCGGCCTGGAGGAGGCCAACGCCGGCGGCAACATCGAGGGCTTGGCCGACCTGCTCTTCTCCCGCTACGTCCTGGCCTTCGAGGTCACCGCCGCGCTGCTGATCACCGCGGCCATGGGTGCGATGGTGCTGGCCCACCGCGAGCGGCTCACGCCCAAGCCGACCCAGGCCTCCACGGCCGCGCGCCGGGTCCGGGACTACGCCGAGTCCGGCAAGCCGCTGGGCCCGCTTCCCTCCCCGGGCGTCTACGCCCGTCACAACGCGGTCGACACCCCAGCCCTGCTGCCCGACGGCACCCCCGCCGAGGAGTCGGTGGCCCGGGTGCTCGCGGCCCGCGGCACCGTCCGCTCCGCGCCCGCGCTGGCCGACGACATCGAGGAGCTGCGACGCACCCTCGGTGACGTCGGCAGCCGCACCGACCCCGACGCGCAGGGCGGCGGGATCGCGGGCGGGTCCGGCGGCGCCGGCGACACCAGTGCCGGCAGCGGCCACAACACCGAGAACCCGGAGGAGGACGCGTGAGTGACGTCAACGCCTACATCGGCCTCTCGGCCGTGCTGTTCACGATCGGCACGATCGGTGTCCTGACCCGGCGCAACGCCATCGTGGTCTTCATGTGCGTCGAGCTGATGCTCAACGCCTGCAACCTCGCCCTGGTGGCCTTCGCCCGCCAGCACGGCACCCTCGACGGCCAGGTGGCGGCGTTCTTCGTCATGGTCGTCGCGGCCGCCGAGGTCGTCGTCGGCCTGGCGATCATCATGACCATCTTCCGGACCCGTCGCTCGGCCTCGGTCGACGACGCGAGCCTCCTCAAGTACTAAGGCGGATGATGTTCCTCTTCACAGAAGGCGGCCACAGCATCCCTGTGGTCGACCCCGTGAGCGCGGCCGACGCGGGTGGTGTCTTCGGCCTGCTGTGGCTGGTCATCGGCCTGCCGCTGCTCGGTGCCACCGTGCTGCTGCTCGGCGGTCGTCGCACCGACCCGTGGGGCCACCTGCTCGGCACCGCCATGGCCGTGGGCTCGTTCGTCCTCAGCACGCTGATGCTCATCGGCCTGATGGGCCGCGAGGAGGGTGACCGCTCGGTCACCCAGCACCTGTGGGACTGGGTGAGCGTTGGTAACTTCGAGGTCGGGATGGACCTGCTGGTCGACCCGCTCTCGATCCTGTTCCTCATGCTCATCACCGGTGTGGGCTCGCTGATCCACGTCTACTCCATCGGCTACATGGAGCACGACCCGCGCCGCCGCCGGTTCTTCGCCTACCTCAACCTGTTCGTCGCCGCGATGCTGATGCTGGTGCTGGCGGAGAACTACCTCGGGGTCTTCCTGGGATGGGAGGGCGTCGGCCTGGCCTCGTACCTCCTCATCGGCTTCTGGCAGCACAAGCCCTCGGCGGCCGCGGCAGCGAAGAAGGCCTTCGTCATCAACCGCGTCGGTGACATCGGCATGAGCCTGGCGCTGGCGATGTTCTTCGTGACCTTCGGCTCGACCAGCTTCACCGTCATCTCCGCCAACGCCTCCGGCGCCAGCGAGGGCGCACTCACCGCCATCGGCCTGCTGCTCCTGCTCGGTGCCTGCGGCAAGTCCGCCCAGGTCCCGCTGCAGGCCTGGCTGCTCGACGCGATGGAGGGCCCGACCCCGGTCTCGGCCCTGATCCACGCCGCGACCATGGTGACCGCGGGCGTCTACCTCGTGACCCGCTCCAACTTCGTCTTCGAGCTCGCCCCGACCGCGCAGACCGCGGTCATCGTGGTGGCGACCGTGACCCTGCTGTGGGGTGCGGTGATCGGCTGCGCGAAGGACGACATCAAGAAGGCGCTCGCCGGCTCGACGATGTCGCAGATCGGCTACATGATGCTGGCCGCCGGTCTAGGCGTGTACGGCTACGCCTTCGCGATCTTCCACCTGATCACCCACGGCTTCTTCAAGGCCAACATGTTCCTCGGCGCCGGCTCGGTCATGCACGGCATGAACGACGACGTCGACATGCGGGCCTACGGGGCGCTGCGCAAGGTCATGCCGGTCACCTTCCTGACCTTCGCGATGGGCTACCTCGCCATCATCGGCTTCCCGCTGTTCTCCGGCTTCTGGTCCAAGGACAAGATCATCGAGACCGCGCTGGTCGAGAGCCCGGTCGCCGGAGCGGCCGCGCTCATCGGCGCCGGGGTCACGGGCTTCTACATGACCCGCCTGATGCTGATGACCTTCTTCGGCGAGAAGCGCTGGAAGGACGGCGTCCACCCGCACGAGTCGCCCTCGGTGATGACGGTCCCGCTGATGGTCCTGGCCGCGCTGTCGGTCCTCGGCGGCGTGCTCTACCTCGGGCACTGGATCGTCGACTGGCTGGCGCCGGTCGTCGGCGAGATCCCCGAGCACGAGCTCCCGATGCCGGCGATCGTCTACTCGATGATCACCGTCGCCGTCGTGGCGGTCGGTGTCGGCGTGGCCTGGATGACCGTGGGCAAGCGGCCGGTCCCGACCACACCGCCGACCGACGTCTCCTTCGTCACCCGCGCGGCTCGTGCCGACATCTACGGCGACACGATCAACGACACCCTGGTCGTCAAGCCCGGTGCCGCGCTGACCCGCGGCCTGGTCTCGACCGACCGCTCGGTGGTCGACGGCCTGTTCACCGGCACCGCCACGGTGCTGGCCGGGATCGGGCAGGGCCTGCGCCGGGCCCAGAACGGCTTCGTGCGCTCCTACGCCCTGTCGATCCTCGGCGGCGTCATCCTCGTCCTCGCGGCCCTCACGGTGGTGAATCTCTGATGTCCGACTTCCCGTGGCTCAGCGTCCTCGTGGCGCTGCCGCTCGTGGGTGCCTTCGTGGTCCCGAGCCTGCGCGGCACCACCGCCAAGCAGGTCGGCCTCGGCTTCTCGCTGGCCACGCTGGTCCTCTCGGTCCTCGTGGCCGCGCAGTACGAGCTCGACGGCGGCATGCAGCTGACCGAGACCTACGAGTGGATCCCGGCCTTCGGCGTCCACTTCGCCCTCGGTGTCGACGGCCTCGGCCTGCTGATGGTGCTCCTCACGACGCTGCTGGTGCCGATCGTGCTCCTCGCGGCCTGGCGTGAGGACGAGGTCGACAACCCCGCCCACGTCGACGGCAACCCCCAGGGCAAGGCCCACGTCTTCGTGGCCTGGGCCCTGGCCCTCGAGGCGCTGTCCCTGGCGGTCTTCCTGGCCACCGACGTGTTCCTCTTCTACATCGTCTTCGAGGCCACGCTGATCCCCGCGTACTTCCTCGTCGGCGGCTTCGGGCGTGTGGGCCGGTCGGCCGCCGCGGTGAAGTTCCTGATGTTCCAGCTCGCGGGCGGCCTGGTGCTGCTCGTCGGCGTCATCGGGCTCTACGTCGTCTCCGCGCAGGCCGGCTCCCCGTCCTACCTCCTGAGCGACCTGATGGCGCTCGACATCGACACCACCGCCGGGCGCTGGCTCTTCGCCACGTTCTTCATCGCCTTCGCGGTGAAGGCCCCGCTGTTCCCGGTCCACACCTGGCTGGCCGACACCACCGGCAGGGCGACGCCCGGCACCTCGGTGCTGCTGGTCTGCGTGCTGGACAAGATCGGCACCTTCGGCATGCTGCGCTTCTGCCTGGGGATCTTCCCCGAGGCCTCGCAGTGGGCGACGCCGCTGGTCGTCACGCTCGCCCTGATCTCGATCGTCTACGGCGCCTTCGTCGCGATCGGCCAGGACGACGTGCTGCGCCTGATCGGCCTGACCTCGCTGAGCCACTTCGGGTTCATCGTCCTGGGCATCTTCGTCTTCAGCTCCCAGGGCGGCACCGGCTCGATCCTCTACATGGTCAACCACGGCCTCGGCACCGCCGCGCTGTTCCTGGTCGCGGGCTACGTCATCGCGCGTCGGGGCACCGCCTCGATCCGCGAGCTGGGTGGCCAGGAGAAGGTCACGCCGGTCATCGCGGCCCTGCTGCTCATCGGTGGCCTCGCGACCCTGGGCCTGCCGGGCCTGTCGCCGTTCATCAGCGAGTTCCTGGTGATCATCGCGGCCTTCGACTACGCCTGGTACGTCGGCGCCGTGGCCGTCACCGGCATCGTGCTGGCCGCGATCTACGTGCTGTGGATGTACCAGCGCACCATGACCGGCCCGACGCCCGAGCGGGCCACCGCTGACGAGGACCTCAGCCTGCGCGAGGGCATCGCCGTCGCCCCGCTGGTCGTCGCCCTGGTGTTCCTGGGCTTCTACCCCGCGCCGCTCCTGGACGCCGCCGACCCCTACGTCGGTGACCTGATGAGCCACGTCGGCGTGACCGACGACCCGCCGGAGGTCACCGCGCCCGCGGCCGACCACGCCGGTGACGAGCACGCCGAGGAGGGCGAGCACTGATGGAGTTCACCAAGCCTGTCCTCGCCTACGCCGAGATCTGGCCGCTGATCGCGGTGCTCGGTGTCGCCTGCCTCGGCGTGCTGGCCGAGGCGCTGCTCGCCCGCCCCCACCGCCACCGTGCGCAGGTGCTGCTCGCCGGTACCGGCCTGGTCGCCGCGCTCGTCGGCACCGTCGTCGTCGGCACCCGCCTCGACGAGGTCGCCGACGGCGCCGCCCGCGGCGTCATCGGTGGCGCCGGCTCGGTCGTCGTCGACGGCCCCACGGTCTTCCTGTGGGCCCTGGTGCTGGTCTTCTCGCTCATGGGTCTCGCGCTCTTCGCCGAGCGCAAGGTCGAGGCCGGGGTGTCGGTCTTCGCCGGCCAGGCCGCCGCGCTGCCCGGCAGCGATGCCGAGCGCCAGGCGCAGGGGCTGGACCACACCGAGGTCTACCCGCTGATGATGTTCGCCATCGGCGGCATGATGCTCTTCCCCGCCTCCGGGGACCTGCTGACGATGTTCGTGGCCCTCGAGGTGCTCTCGCTGCCGCTCTACCTCCTCTCCGGGCTGGCGCGCCGCCGCCGCCTGCTGAGCCAGGAGGCCGCGCTGAAGTACTTCCTGCTCGGGGCGTTCTCCTCCGGCTTCTTCCTCTACGGCATGGCGCTGGTCTACGGGTACGCCGGCACGCTGGACCTCGGCGGCATCGACCTGGCCATCCGCAACGGCTCCGGCAACACCGGGATGCTCACCATCGGGCTCGGCCTGCTGCTGGTTGGCCTGCTCTTCAAGGTCGGCGCCGTCCCGTTCCACTCCTGGACCCCCGACGTCTACCAGGGCGCCCCGACCGCGGTGACCGGCTTCATGGCCGCGTGCACCAAGATCGCCGCCTTCGGCGCGCTGCTGCGCCTGCTCTACGTCGGCTTCGGTGCCGACCGCTGGACCTGGCAGCCGGTGCTGGGCGTCATCGCGGTCCTCACCATGCTGGTCGGTGCGCTGCTCGCGGTCGTGCAGACCGACGTCAAGCGGATGCTCGGCTACTCCGCGGTGGCCCACACCGGGTTCCTGCTCACCGGCGTGCTCGGCGCGCAGGCGGCCGGCGACCTCGCGGTCGGCCAGGTCACCTCGCTGCAGGCCGTGCTGTTCTACCTGGCGACGTACTCCTTCGCGACGCTCGGCGCCTTCGCGGTCGTCACCCTGGTGCGCGACGCCTCCGGTGAGGCGACGGGGCTGGACCGCTGGGCCGGCCTGGGCAAGCGCTCGCCGCTGGTGGCAGGTGCCTTCGCGTTCTTCCTGCTGTCGATGGCCGGCATCCCGCTGACCGCCGGCTTCGCGGGCAAGTGGGCGGTGTTCACGGTGGCGATGTCGGCGGGGGCGTGGCCGGTGGTCCTGGTGGCCATCACCTCCTCGGTGATCGCGATCTTCTTCTACGTGCGGACCATCCAGGTGATGTTCTTCTCCGACGTCGCCGAGGGCACCGAGCCCGCGGCGGTGTCGGTGCCGTCGATGCTGACCAGCGGCACCATCGCCGTGGCCGTGCTCGGCACGCTCGTCCTCGGCGTGGTGCCGGGGCCGCTGCTCGAGCTGGCGGCCGATGCCGGACAATTCATCAGGTGAGCTCCACCCCGCCCCCCGCCACGCTGGCCCTGCCGGTCACCGACGACGCGCTCGCGGCCCGGCTGCGCACGCGCATGGAGACCGTCGAGAAGCTCCTCGACGGTCACGTCGAGGGTCGCACCGCCTACGTCACCGAGGCGGCGCGGCACCTGCTGGCCGCCGGGGGGAAGCGGTTCCGCCCGCTGCTGGTGCTGCTGGCCTCGGAGACCGGTGAGCACCCCGACAGCGACGACGTGCTCACCGCGGCCTGCGTCGTGGAGATCACCCACCTCGGCTCGCTCTACCACGACGACGTGATGGACGAGGCCGACCTGCGCCGCGGCGCCGACTCGGCCAACGCGCGCTGGGACAACCTCGTCGCGATCCTCACCGGTGACTTCCTCTTCGCCCGCTCCTCCGAGCTCACCTCGCGGCTCGGCGCCGACGCGGTGCGCATCCAGGCCGAGACGTTCACCCGACTGGTCGAGGGCCAGATCATGGAGACCGTCCCGCCCGGCGAGGGCGAGGACCCGCTCGAGCACTACCTCGAGGTCGTGGCCGGCAAGACCGGCTCCCTCATCGCCACCTCGGCGCGCTACGGAGCCCGCTTCGGGGGCGCCAGCCGCGAGGTGGAGGAGGCGCTGGCGGCGTACGGCGAGATCGTCGGCTCGGCCTTCCAGCTCTCCGACGACATCCTCGACATCGCCTCGGAGACCGACGAGTCCGGCAAGACCCCGGGCACCGACCTGCGCGAGGGCGTCCCCACGCTGCCGACGCTGATGGCCCAGGCCGCCTGTCGCGGCTCCTCCGACCCCGCCGACGTCCGGTTGCTGGAGCTGCTGTCGGGCCCGATCACCGACGACGCCGACGTCGAGGAGGCCCTGGGCCTGCTCCGCGCGCACCCGGCGATGGACGAGGCCCGCGCCTACGTCGTCGCCCGGGCCACCGAGGCCAAGGCACTGCTGGAGGTCCTGCCCGAGACCCCGGTGCGCACGGCCCTCGAGGCCTTCGCCGACCTCGTGGCCGTCCGGACCGGCTGAAGCATGGTCGCCAGCAGGTCCGCCCGCGCCCGGAAGGCCGGGGTCGAGGCCGGGCCGCTCGCGCAGGTCCGCATCGAGGTGGGCGCCGACGACTCGTTCGTCTACCGGATCGCCTGCACCGACTGCACGACCGGGTCCGGCAGCCCGTGGTCCACCCATCGACGCGGCGAGGACAACGGCTACCTCGCGGCGATGGACCGCTGGTCCTTCCACCTGGTCGAGAAGCACCCCGGCCAGGAGGCACCCTGCCTGGTGCACCTGCCCGCGGCCCAGCAGCGCCTGCACGAGCGCCGCGAGCAGCGTGACGGGACCCCGGGAGCCTGACGCCCGCTCAGACCGCCGACGCCTCCGCGGCCAGCGCCAGCTGACGCCGCCGGTGCGTGAGCGCCTCGAGGGTGAAGACCACCAGCGCCACCCAGACCAGCACGAACCCGGCCCACCGCGCCGCGGGCATCTCCTCGCGGAACCACAGGACGCCGAGCAGGAACTGCAGGATCGGCGCGAGGTACTGCAGCAGCCCGAGCGTGGTCATCGAGACCCGTGTGGCAGCCGCCCCGAAGCAGATGAGCGGGACCGCGGTGATGATGCCCGTGGTCGTGAACAGCAGCGCGTGCCCGAGGCCGTGCTGCCCGACCTCGGCGCTGCCCGCGAGCCCGATGAGCAGCAGGTAGCCCAGCGCCACCGGCGCGAGCACCGCGGTCTCGACCGAGAGCGACTCCACGGCGCCGACCGAGGCCTTCTTCTTGGCCAGGCCGTAGCAGGCGAACGACAGCGCCAGCGTGATCGCGATCCACGGGGGCCGTCCGTACGCCGCCGTCAGCACCACCACGGCCACGCCGGCCACGCCGAGGGCGGCCCACTGCAGCGGCCGCAGCCGCTCGCCGAGCACGAAGACGCCCATCAGCACGATGACCAGCGGGTTGATGAAGTACCCCAACGCCGTCTCCACGACCCGGTCGTGGGTCACGCCGTAGATGTAGCCGCCCCAGTTCACGCTGATGGCCACCGCGGCGAAGGCCAGCAGGCGCAGCGCCCGACGGTTCCTCACGACCGCCATCAGGCTCTCGCGCCGGCGCAGGAGGAGGATCAGCAGCCCGACGGTCAGCGTCGACCACACGATCCGGTGGGCCAGCATCTCCAGTGCGCCCGCCGGCTCCAGCAGGGGGAAGTAGAGCGGGAAGAGCCCCCACATGAGGTACGCCGCCGCCCCCAGCGCCACGCCGCGTCCCGAGTCGTTCACGTCCGGAGCATAGGAGCGCTGCTTGACTCAGGCAGCATCGGGGCACGAAGCCAGCACCGCCCCACCACACCGCTACCCCAGCCCTCGGGAGTCCCCCTGCCGCACGTCCTGCGCCGCCTCTTCCGCGCCCCTCACGCCCTTCTCGCCGTCGTGCTTGCCCTCGGCCTGCTGACCGCGACCGTGCCGGCCGCCAGCGCCGAGCAGGTGGAGCGGGAGATCTCGATCAGCGGCAAGGAGCCGCAGGAGAACAAGTTCATCATCAAGGGGAAGATCGCCCCGAGCACCGGCAAGCCGGTCAACGCGATCATCGAGGTCAAGCACTGCAAGAAGGACACCGACTGCGGTGCGGACTGGAAGCGGTTCGCCAAGATCAAGACCAACAAGAAGGGCCGCTACAGCGAACGGGTCAAGGGTCTGACGAAGGGCCACGAGCGGGTCTACTACCGGGTCGCCACGAAGGAGAACAAGAAGTTCTTCGCCGCGGTCTCGGAGTCGATCTACATCTACCGACTGTTCTGACCCGTCGGTCGTCGCAGACGCGACGAGGGGCCCCACCGTGACGGTGGGGCCCCTCGTGCGTGGAGCCCGGTGTGGCTCCTGCGGTCAGGAGCCGGTCAGACGACGGTCCAGGTGTCGCCGCCGCCGATGAGGGCGGCGAGACGCTCGGCCGGGGGAGCGGCGTCGGCGGACTCGAGGTCGCCGCGGGCGGTCGCGAGCTGGGCGCGGGCCTGGTCGTCGTACGTCGAGCGCTCGACCTGGCGGAAGATCCCGATCGGGGACTGGTTGAGGTAGCCGGAGTCGGTCAGGCGGCTGATCGCGAAGGCCGTGCTCGGGTCGGGGTTGTGTGCGTCGTGGACCAGGATCGCCTCGGCGCCGACCGAGGTGACCTCGACGACCTCGACGCCGCCGCCGGGGGACCGGACCAGGCCCTTGGAGCCCAGACCGTCCTCGGCGGGGGCACCGAAGCGGATCGGCTCGCCGTGGACCAGCGGGATGATCGCGTCGGCCTTGGTGTCGGGGCTCTTGATCGCGTCGAACGCGCCGTCGTTGAAGATCGGGCAGTTCTGGTAGATCTCGACCAGCGAGGTGCCACGGTGCGCGGCCGCCGCGGCGAGCACCGAGGTGAGGTGCTTGCGGTCGGAGTCGATGGTGCGGGCCACGAAGGTGCCCTCCGCGCCCAGGGCCAGCGACACCGGGTTGAACGGGTGGTCCACCGAGCCCATCGGGGTCGACTTGGTGATCTTGCCGGCCTCGGAGGTGGGGGAGTACTGACCCTTGGTCAGGCCGTAGATCCGGTTGTTGAACAGCAGGATCGTCATGTTCACGTTGCGGCGCAGCGCGTGGATCAGGTGGTTGCCACCGATCGAGAGCGCGTCGCCGTCACCGGTGACGACCCACACCGAGAGGTCCTCGCGTGCGGTGGCCAGGCCGGTCGCGATCGAGGGGGCACGCCCGTGGATGGAGTGCATGCCGTAGGTGTCGAGGTAGTACGGGAAGCGGCTGGAGCAGCCGATGCCGGAGATGAACACGATGTTCTCCCGGCGCAGGCCCAGGTCGGGCAGGAAGGACTGCACGGCCTTCAGCACGGCGTAGTCGCCGCAGCCGGGGCACCAGCGGACCTCCTGGTCGGAGGAGAAGTCCTTGCCGGTCTGGGTCTCGCCCTCGGCGAGCGTGGGGACGCCCTCGGTGCCGGAGCGGAAGGTCGGGAGGTTGAGATCGACGGTCACTGGTGGACCTCCTGGCTGGTCGCGACGGACAGGTCGAGCTCCTCGAGCGGGATGCCCTCGGCCTCGGCCACGAGGTGGCCCACGGCCTCGGCGAGCTCGGCGGCCTTGATCGGCATGCCGTTGACCTGGTTGTAGCCGATGGCGTCGACGAGGTACTTCGCGCGCAGCAGCAGGGAGAGCTGGCCGAGGTTCATCTCGGGGACCAGCACCTTGTCGTAGCGCTTGAGGACCTCGCCGAGGTCGTTCGGGAAGGGGTTGAGGTGGCGCAGGTGGGCCTGGGCCACGTGGTAGCCGGCGCGGCGGACGCGACGGCACGCGGCACCGATCGGGCCGTACGTCGAGCCCCAGCCCAGCACGAGGACCTTGGCCTCGCCCGACGGGTCCTCGACCTCCATCGGCGGCAGCGAGTCGGCGATCCGGTCGATCTTGGCCTGGCGGGTGCGGACCATGAAGTCGTGGTTGGCCGGGTCGTAGGAGATGTTGCCGGTGATGTCGGCCTTCTCCAGACCACCGATGCGGTGCTCGAGACCGGCCACGCCCGGCGGCGCCCACGGACGTGCGAGCGTCTCGGGGTCACGGGCGTAGGGCTGGAACTCGCCGGAGTCGGTCAGGTCGTCGGCCGTGGCGAACGCGGGGTCGATGGCCGGGAGGTCGGCGACGTCGGGGATGCGCCAGGGCTCGGAGCCGTTGGCGAGGTAGCCGTCGGAGAGCAGCATCACCGGGGTGCGGTAGGTGACCGCGATCCGGGTGGCCTCGACGGCGGCCTCGAAGCAGTCGCCGGGCGACTGCGGTGCCACGACGGGCACGGGGGCCTCGCCGTTGCGGCCGAACATCGCCTGCAGCAGGTCGGCCTGCTCGGTCTTGGTCGGCAGGCCGGTCGAGGGGCCACCGCGCTGGACGTCGACCACGATCAGCGGCAGCTCGGTCATCACCGCCAGGCCGATGGCCTCGGACTTCAGCGCGACACCGGGACCGGAGGTCGAGGTGACGCCCAGGGCGCCGCCGAACGAGGCGCCGATCGCGGCACCGATGCCGGCGATCTCGTCCTCGGCCTGGAAGGTCGTGACACCGAAGCCCTTGTGCTTGCTCAGCTCGTGCAGGATGTCGGAGGCCGGGGTGATCGGGTAGGTGCCCAGGAAGACCGGCAGCCCGGACTGCACGCCACCGGCGACCAGGCCCCACGCGAGCGCGAGGTTGCCGGTGATGTTGCGGTAGGTCCCGGGCGACATCGTGGCCGGCTTGACCTCGTAGCGCACCACGAAGGTCTCGGTGGTCTCACCGAAGTTCCAGCCCGCCTTGAAGGCGGTGATGTTGGCGTCGCGGATGTCGGGGACCTTCGCGAACCGCTTGGACAGGAAGCCTTCGGTGGTGTCGGTGGGACGGCCGTACATCCACGACAGCAGCCCGAGGGCGAACATGTTCTTCGCGCGGGCGGCGTCCTTGCGCGAGAGCCCGAACTCCTTGACCGCCTCGACCGTCATGCCGGTCAGGTCGACGGGGTGGACCCCGAAGTCGGCCAGCGGACCGGCCGTGTCGTCGATGGAGTCGAGCGGGTTCTCGGAGTAGCCGGCCTTCTCCAGGTTGCGCTTGGTGAAGTCGTGGGTGTCCACGATGATCGTCGCGCCCTTGGGCAGGTCGGCCAGGTTGGCCTTGAGCGCCGCCGGGTTCATCGCCACCAGCACGTCCGGCGCGTCGCCGGGGGTGAGGATGTCGTGGTCGGCGAAGTGCACCTGGAACGACGAGACACCCGGGATCGTGCCCTGGGGGGCGCGGATCTCGGCGGGGAAGTTGGGCAGCGTCACCAGGTCGTTGCCGAACGCCGCCGACTCCTGGGTGAACCGGTCGCCGGTGAGCTGCATGCCGTCACCGGAGTCGCCCGCGAACCGGATGATCACCCGGTCGAGCTGCTTGACCTGCTTGGACACGGTGCGTCCACACTCCTTCGTGCTGCGCGAGGTGTCGCGCCTACCGTACGTCGTACGAGAACGTGTTCTAGTTTCGCACGATTTCCGTGACTTGGACAGGTGTCCAGAAATGCCTGGACACCCGGTCAACTGTAGACGCGTGACCCAGCCCACCCGCGCCGCGTCCCAGCGCTCGGCGGCGCCCTCCACCCCGGGGGATGGGGAGGGTGTAGGGGGTCAGCGGTAGTTGGTGAACTGCACCGCGAAGTCGTAGTCCTGCTCCTTGACCAGGCGCTGGACGGCCTGCAGGTCGTCGCGCTTCTTGGAGGAGACCCGCAGCTCGTCGCCCTGGACCTGCGCCTTGACGCCCTTGGGGCCCTCGTCGCGGATCAGCTTGCTGATCTTCTTCGCGTCCTCGGTGGTGATGCCCTCCTTGAGGGCGATGTCGATCTTCGACTGCTGGCCGGACTGGCGGACCTCGGAGGCGTCGAGCACCTTCAGCGAGACACCGCGCTTGACCAGCTTGTCCTTGAAGACGTCGAGCACCGCGGTGGCGCGGTCGTCGGCGGAGGCGGTGATCTCGATCGCCTTCTCGCCCTTCCACTCGATGGTGGCGCCGGTGCCCTTGAAGTCGAAGCGGGTCGCCACCTCGCGGGCCGCCTGGCCCAGCGCGTTGTCGACCTCCTGGCGGTCGAGCTTGCTGACGATGTCGAAGGACGAGTCGGCCACGATGTCTCCTGGTCTCGGTGTGCGCTGCTGGTC
>Ga0208330_1000659_pt1 | contig 14084 bp, 13 predicted proteins | sample DeeseametaMP1896_FD_184180 | JGI IMG/M metagenome (GOLD analysis project Ga0208330, IMG submission 184180) | Marine microbial communities from the Deep Pacific Ocean - MP1896 (SPAdes) | ecosystem: Environmental > Aquatic > Marine > Oceanic | place: East of Hawaii, North Pacific Ocean | collected...
GGTTCCACGAATCCCGGAGCCAGCGCCGCAGCGCCGGTGTCGACGACGTCGGCGTCGGGCAGTGCGGCGCGGCACTCCGCGAGGCTGCCGACGGCGACGATGCGGTCACCGGAGACGGCGACGGCCTGGGCCCGCGGCGCGTCCTCCTCCATCGTGATGACGGTGCCGGCGAGCAGGACAAGATCAGCCATGTGGTCAGTCTGTCACCCGGGGGGCGCGAAGAACTCCAAAGCGATGCCATCGGGGTCACGAAAACTGACCCCGGAGCCATAGTGCGCGTCGACGATCCCGCCGTGGGATACCCCGAGCGCATCGAGTCGTCCGGCCCAGGTCTGCAGTTCCGCGCGTGAGGCGCAGCCGAAGGCGACATGGTCGAGCCCGGCCCGGAATTCGGAGAACGTTTCATCCGGGGCGGCCGTGGTGTGTTGGTGGATGCCGAACAGGGTGCCGTCGCCGAGCTGCCACACCACGTGGTGGAACCCGGCGTCGGTGTCCTCGTCGAGCACCGGGTCGCTGTCGAACAGCGCCCGATACCAGGGGGTGCTGACGGCCAGGTCGCGCACGGTGACCGCGACGTGTGCCAGTGCGGGAAAGCTCATCGCACCACTCTGCCCGATCAGGAGCCGACGCAAGGTTCGTTCAGGCGGAAACTGCCGCACCGGCCGGCACCGGCTACCCAGATGGACGGGGCCGGGCTTGTGAGACGCTGCCGGGGTGCGTGCAGCAGGCGGGCGGACCCGCGCGGCGGGAATCGCCGCCGGTGTCCTGGCGGACGTGGTGTTCGGCGATCCGCGGCGAGGGCATCCGGTGGCGCTGTTCGGATCGGTGGCGGCGGCCCTGGAGCGGCACAGCTACCGTGACGCGCGCGGAGCCGGGGTGGTACACACGGCCGGGCTGCTCGCCGCGACGGGCGCGATCGGGTTCGTCGCGCAGGGCTCTCGACACGGGTTTCGTGAGTCGGCGGCCATCGCCGCGGCGACGTACGTCGCCGCGGGGGGAACGTCGTTGTGCCGCACCGGAGAACAGATGGTGGGTCTGCTGTCCGCCGGTGACGTCGACGGCGCCCGGGCGCTGCTGCCGTCGCTGTGCGGGCGCGACCCCGCGGTGCTCGACGCCGCCGGGTTGACCCGGGCGGCACTGGAGTCGATTGCCGAGAACACCTCCGATGCTCAGGTCGGACCCCTGGTGTGGGCCGCGCTGGGTGGTGCGCCGGCGGTGCTGATGTACCGGGCGGTCAACACGCTCGACGCGATGATCGGCAACCGTTCGCCGCGCTACGCCCGATTCGGCTGGGCGGCGGCCCGGGCCGACGACCTGGCCAATCTGCTCGCGGCGCGGTTCACCGGGTTGTGCGTGGTGGCCTGCGCACCGGTGGTCGGCGGGTCGCCCGCGGCGGCGCTGCGGGCGTGGCGCCGGGACGCGCGCCGACATCCCAGCCCCAATGCCGGCGTCGCCGAGGCCTCGTTCGCGGGTGCACTCGGGGTGCGCCTCGGTGGGCCCACCCAGTACGCCCACGAGCTGGAGATCCGCCCCACCCTGGGCGACGGCCGCGTCCCCGAGGTGGCCGACCTGGACCGTGCGGTGCGGCTGTCGCGGGCGGTGCAGCTGCTGGCGGCGGCCGTGGCCGTCCTGTCGGTCAGCGTCGCCGGCCGTAGCGGTCGGCGAGTTTCTGCTCGGCGGTGAGTGGGGCAGCGTTGTGCTCCGTTGAGGCGTCCTGCGCGCGAGCCTGCGCTGCGGTCGCGGCTTCTCGTTCGGCGCGGCGCGCCTTCATCTCCGAATACACGAAGTAGCCGACGCCGATCGGGGCGATGATGCCGAACGCGATCCACTGGATGCCGTAGGACAGGAACGGGCCCGCATCGAGGTGCGGCAGCGGGATGACGCCCAGCCCGCCCGGCTGATCGGCCACCAGCTGCAGGTAGGAGCCGGCCAGCGGCACGCCGGTCAGCGTCGAGATCTGCTCGGTGTTGATCGAATACACCTGCTGGATGCCGTCGGAGGTGAACGGGTCCTTGCCCGGCGCGACCCCCTCCGGGTCGCGCAGCCGGGCGGTGATCGTCACGGTCCCCGTGGGCGGCGCCTCGATGGTGGGCACCTGATTCCCGTTGACCGGTTCGACGTAGCCGCGGTCGACCAGCACCGTGGGGCCGCCGTCGACCGCGAACGGAACCAGCACCTCGAACGCCGGATCCCCTTCGACCTGCCGCAGCCGGGCCAGGACCTGGCTCTCCGGCAGATAGCGGCCGGTGGCGGTGACCTGCTGCCACTGCTCGTCGGGGGCGGCGGAATCCTGATCCGGGAGGACTGAGGTCAGCGGCACCGGCTCGGCGTCCAGGGACCGCGAGATCTGAGCGTTCTCGCGCGAGGTCTGGGTGTTCTTGCCCAGCTGCCACGGCGCCAGCACGGAGAAACACAGATAGGCGAAGGCCAGCACCACGACGTAGAGCGCCAGCCACTGTGGCCGCAGCAAGAAGGCCCACCGGCGCATCAGCCCACCTGCTCGGCTTCGGCCAGCTGCTCGTCGACCCAGCTGTGCAACCCCGGCAACGCCGCCTCGATGACCGCGAAGACCTCCTCGAAGTCGTCCTGGGTGCCGTAGTAGGGGTCCTCGACGTCGGGGACGTGCGCACCCGAGCGGGGATCGAACGAGCGCAACATGCGCAGCCGCTCGGCGGGCACCCCCATCTGCTGCAACATCCGGAAGTGGTTGCGGCCCAGCGCCACGATCAGATCGGCGGCCAGGTGTCCGTCGTCGATCTGCGCGGCGCGGTGCGCGCTCGGATAGCCGTGCTCGCGCAGTACGTGCCCCGCCCGGCGGTCGGCCGGTTCACCCTCGTGCCAGTGCCCGGTGCCCGCGCTGCTGACCCGCACGGTCCCGTCCAAGCCGCGTTCGGAGAGCTGGTGGGCGAACATCTTCTCGGCCATCGGGCTGCGGCAGATGTTGCCCGAACAGATGAACGTGACGTGCAGCACCTCAGACACCGAGTACCCCACGCAGTTCGTCGACCGTGGCGACGTGGGCGACCGCGCCGCTGTCGGCGCCCCGGAAGTCCTCGGCGCCGTACCCCCACTCGACGACGATGGCGCCGATGCCGTGCGCGGCCGCGCCCTCGACGTCGTGGCTGCGGTCGCCGATCATCAGAACCCGCTGCGGCAGCGGCGCCAACTGGGCCAGCGCGTGGGCGAGTACGTCCGCCTTGGTCGAGCGCACACCGTCGGGGCTGGCGCCGGCGATCACCTCGAACCAGCTGTCCAGGTCGAAATGCGCGAGGATGCGCTGCGCAGTCGGCTCGGCCTTCGACGTCGCGACCGCCAACCGCGCGCCGGCGGCCCGCAGATCGGCGAGCAGGTCGGCGATCCCGGGAAACGGCTTGTTCATCGCCCAGCCGCGGGCGGTGTAGTCCGCGCGATAGGCCGTGATCGCGGCGTCGACGTGCTCGCCGAGCCCCATCTCGCCCAGCGTGACGTGCATCGGGGGCCCGACGATCCGCGCGGCGAGGTCACCGTCGGGGACGGCCGCGCCGACGGTGTGCAGCGCGTGCCGGAAGCTGGCGACGATACCGTCGGCCGAATCGGTCAGTGTCCCGTCGAGGTCGAAGATCACCAGGTCGCCCGGTCCGACCCGGGTGCCTGTGCCAATGCTGCCCAGCGTGTCCGTCACGGCTCCATTGTCCCTGAAGCGGCGGTCTGGTCCCCAATCGGTCAGCGGTGGGTGCCCGGAGCGGCTGGACCCGCACATTAGTGTCGTGATGTGGCAACTCGACTCGGCGACATCATCGACGTGCTCGACGCGGCCTATCCACCGCAGCTGGCCCAGAGCTGGGATTCGGTCGGCCTGGTGTGCGGGGATCCGGCGGAGAGCGTCACATCGGTGACGGTCGCCGTCGACGCGACCGCCGAGACGGTGGCCCGGGTGCCCGACGGCGGGCTGCTGCTCGCGCACCACCCGCTGCTGCTCCGCGGTGTGGACTCCGTGTCGGCCGACTCGGCCAAGGGTGCGCTGATCCACTCGATGGTCCGCACCGGGCGGGCGTTGTTCACCGCCCACACCAACGCCGACAGCGCCGCGCCGGGGGTGTCGGACGCGCTGGCGTCGGCGCTCGGGCTGCGGGTGTGCGACGTGCTGGACCCGGCGCCGTCGGGCCCGGTGCTGGACAAGTGGGTGGTCTTCGTGCCCGCCGCCGACGCCGAGGCGGTGCGCTCGGCGATGTTCGCCGCCGGAGCCGGACACCTCGGTGACTATTCGCACTGCAGCTGGAGTGCGGTGGGCACCGGACAGTTCCTGCCGCACGACGGCGCCTCCCCGGCCATCGGGACGGTGGGCACCGTCGAGTACGTCGAGGAGCAGCGGGTCGAGATGGTGGCCCCGGTGTCACGACGATCAGCGGTGCTGGCCGGGCTGCGCGCCGGTCACCCGTACGAGGAACCGGCGTTCGACATCCTGGCGCTGCAGAACCCCTCGGGCGAGGTCGGTCTGGGGCGCATCGCCGAACTTGCTGAGCCGGAACCGTTGTCGGCGTTCGTCGCGCGGGTGCGCAAGGCCTTGCCGTCGACCTCGTGGGGCGTGCGGGCCAGCGGAGATCCGGCGGCGGAGGTGTCGCGGGTGGCGGTGTGCGGCGGAGCCGGAGACTCGCTGCTGTCGGCCGTCGCCGCTGCGGGGGTGCAGGCCTACGTCACCGCCGACCTGCGCCACCATCCGGCCGACGAGCACCGGCGAGTGTCCGATGTCGCCCTGGTCGACGTCGCGCACTGGGCCAGCGAGTTCCCCTGGTGTGCTCAGGCGGCCGACCTGCTGCGCAGCCACTTCGGCGCGTCGCTACCGGTGACGGTGTGTGACGTGCGCACCGACCCATGGAATGTCGAGGAAAGCGGTACATGAAAGCGGAAGTGTCACAACAGCGGTCGCTGTTGGAGTTGGCCGAGTGCGACGCGGAGATCAGCCGGGTCGAGCATCGCGCCAAGAATCTGCCCGAGCAGACGGCCCTGGAGAACGCGCAGGCTGTCCTGCGGGAGGCCACCGATCGGCTGGGCGCGGTGCAACTCGCCCTGGAAGACATCGACGCCCAGGTCAAGAAGTCCGAGACCGAGATCGACGGCGTGCGCCAACGTGAGGACCGCGACCGCGCGCTGCTCAGCAGCGGCACGGTGGATGCCAAGCAGTTGACCGAGCTCCAGCACGAGCTCGACACGCTGCAACGGCGACAGGCCAGTCTGGAGGACACGCTGCTGGAGGTGATGGAACGGCGCGAGGAGCTCGCCGCCGACCAGGAGCGTGAGCTGGCCGCGATCGATGACCTGCAGACGTCGGTGACCGACGCGCAGCGTGCCCATGAGACGGCGCGCGCCGAGGTGGATCAGCGTCGGCATCAGTTGGTGTCCCGGCGCGACGAGCTCAGCGCCGGGATCGACGAGGCGCTGCTGTCGCTCTACGAACGCCAGCGGTCCCGCACCGGGGTCGGTGCCGGGGCCCTGCAGGGCCACCGGTGCGGGGCGTGTCGCCTGGAGATCGACAAGGGTGAACTGGCGCGTATCGCGGCCGCCGCCGACGACGAGGTGCTGCGCTGCCCGGAGTGCTCGGCGATTCTGTTGCGGGTCAAGGGGTCCGGCGCGTGAGGGTGCGTGTGGAGGCCGACGGCGGCTCGCGGGGCAACCCGGGTCCGGCCGGTTACGGCGCGGTCGTGTGGGACGCCGACCGATCCGCGGTGCTGGCCGAGGCGAAATCAGCGATCGGGACGGCCACCAACAACGTTGCCGAGTACCGGGGGCTGATCGCCGGGCTGGAGGCCGCGGCGGGCCTGGGAGCCGACGAGGTCGACGTGTTCATGGACTCCAAGTTGATCGTCGAGCAGATGGCCGGCCGGTGGCGCGTCAAGCATCCCGACCTGGCCCCGCTGCACCGGCAGGCCGCACAGCTCGCGCGCGGTTTCACCCGCGTCGGGTACTCCTGGATCCCGCGTGAGCGCAACAGCGACGCCGACCGCCTGGCCAACCAGGCGATGGACGCCGCGGCCGGCACCGAGGCCGACGACGATCCGCCCGCCGACACCGTGGCCGGCGATCCACCCGCCGGCGCCGACGCCGAGGACGGTCTGCCCGCCACCACCGAGGTGGTCACCAACCCGGCCGGATGGACCGGCGCCCAGGGCGCCCCGACTCGGTTGCTGCTGCTGCGTCACGGGCAGACCGACCTGTCGGTGCAGCGCCGCTACTCCGGGCGGGGCAACCCGGCCCTGACCGACCTGGGCAACCGCCAGGCCGATGCGGCGGCGCGCTATCTCGGTCAGCAGGGTGGGATCGACGCAGTGGTGTCCTCCCCGTTGCAGCGCGCCTACGACACAGCTGAGGCGTCGGCCAAGGCGCTCGGGCTCGACGTCACCGTCGACGACGACCTCATCGAGACCGACTTCGGAGACTGGGAGGGTCTGACCTTCCGGGAGGCCTCCGAGCGGGATCCGCAACTGCACGGGAAATGGCTGCGCGACACCGCGGTGCCGCCCCCGCAGGGGGAGAGCTTCGATGCCGTCGCCACTCGGGTGCGCGCCGCCCAGCGGCGCCTCGTCGAGCAGTACGCGGGCCGGACGGTGCTGGTGGTTTCGCATGTCACGCCGATCAAGACGCTGCTGCGCCTGGCCCTCGATGCCGGACCGGCGATGCTGTACCGGCTGCATCTGGATCTGGCGAGCCTGTCGATCGCGGAGTTCTACCCCGACGGCGCGGCGTCGGTACGGCTGGTGAACCAGACCTCCTACTTGTGATCGGTGTGCAGATGCACGCGTTCGCCGTGCAGGCCGAACAGGGCGATCGCCTCCACCGCACCGTCGACAGCGCCGAACCAGTGCGGGGTCCACGTCGAGAACTCCACCGCCTCACCGGGTTCGATGGTGAAGTCGCGCTCGCCCAGCAGAAGCCTCAGCCGACCGGACAACACGTACATCCAGTCGTGACCTTCGTGCACCGGTAGTTCCGCCGGAGGCGTGCGCCGGCGCGCACTGATGCGAATCTTGTAGGCGTGCAGACCGCCGGCCGGACCGTCGCCGGTCAACGGCCAGAACGTGATCTGGTTTCGAGTGTGCGCACCGCCGCGCACGCGGGGATCGTCGACCTCGGGTGCCCGCAGCAGTTCGTCGGCGCTGACCGACAGCGCGGATGCCAGGCGTGGCAGGTGATCCAGCGCCAGCCTGCGCTTGCCGGACTCCAGCCGGCTCAACGTGGAGACGTCGATCGCCGACCGGGTCGCGACGTCGTCCAGCGTCATCCCCCGCTGCAACCGCAACTGCCGCAGCCGCTGCCGGACCCGGGCGTCGACATCGTCATCGTTTGCCTGCATGGCAAAAGATGTTGGCAGGATGTTCCGTGCCGGGCAAGCTCGGGGCATGGACAACGAATGGGAGTGTGTGATCGTCGGCGGCGGTGCCGCCGGGTTGAGCGCCGCCCTGGTGCTCGGGCGTGCCCGGCGACGCACCTTGCTGATCGACGCCGGCGGGCAGAGTAACCGTGCGGCGCACGGTATCGGCGGGCTGCTGGGTTTCGACGGGGTGCCACCGGCAGACCTGTACGCGCACGGGCGTCGCGAGCTCGAGCGGTATCCGTCGGTCGAGGTGCGCGACGGCGAGGTTGTCGCCGGCGTGGCCGGCGGCGACGGCATCACCCTCGACCTTGCCGATGGAGCCGGTGAGCACACCCGCCGTCTGTTGCTGGCCACCGGAATGCGCTACGACTATCCCGACATACCCGGGCTGGCGCCACTGTGGGGCCGTTCGGTGTTCCACTGCCCGTTCTGTCACGGCTGGGAGGTTCGCGACCGGCCGCTGGCCGTACTCGCGCAGGGGGAGCGCGGAGTGCACATGGCGACCCTGCTGCGCGGATGGAGCGACGACGTGGTGTTGCTGACCGGCGGCCCGGCCGACCTGAGCGACGACGACCGCGCTCGACTCGACGTTGCGGGAATACCCGTCGACGAGCGCACGGTTCGAGAACTCGACTCTGCGGCAGGGGAGTTGCACGCGGTGGTCTTCGACGACGGAGCGCGTCTGCCCCGCGGCGCCCTGCTGGTCGCCGCAGAGCTGCGCCAGCGCAGCGGCCTCGCCGCGCAACTCGGGGTGAAGCTCGTGGCGACGGGACCGGTATCGCCGGAAGCGGTCGATGTCGACCCGCTGTACCGCACCTCGGTGCCGGGGGTGTTCGCCGCCGGGGACCTGTGTGCGCAGATGCCGCAGATCGCGGCTGCCGTCGCGGCCGGTTCGGCAGCGGCGGTGTCGGTCATGGCAAGTATCACGGAGGAACGATGACAACAGCGGACCAAGGCACGGAGCCCAAGGGCAATTCGGGCACCGAGCCGAAGGGTAATTCGGGCACCGAGTCGGCAGGCACGTCAGGCGCCGAGTCGGCAGGCACGTCAGGCGCCGAGTCGTCGGGCAAGTCCGACAAAGATCACTGGGAGCAGCGATACGGTCAGCGCGAGCGGATCTGGAGCGGGCGGGTCAATGCCCGCCTTGCCGAGGTCGTCGCCGACATGTCGCCGGGGCGTGCCCTCGATCTTGGTTGCGGGGAGGGCGCCGACACGATGTGGCTGGCCGAACGCGGCTGGCACGTCGTCGGGGTGGACATCTCGGAGACTGCGCTGAGCCGTGCCGCCGCCGACGCGGATGCGCGGGGGTTATCCGATCAGGTGGACTTCGTGCAGGCGAACCTGTCGGAGACCTTCCCGCAGGGTCGGTTCGATCTGGTGTCGGCACAGTTCCTGCACTCGATGGTGCACCTGGACCGCGACCCGATCTTCGCCGCGGCCGCGCGAGCCGTGGTGCCCGGCGGAACACTGCTCATCGTCGATCACGGCGCTCCGCCGCCGTGGGCGGACCCCGCCGCACACGACCACGTTTTCCCCGGCGTCGAGGAGGTCCTGGGCGCGATCGACCTCGGTGACGGCCCCTGGGAGCAGGTTCGCGTCGAAGCGGTGGACCGCGACGCTGTCGGCCCGGATGGGCAGCCGGCGGTGCTCACCGACAACGTGATCGTGCTGCGGCGGGTGCGGTAGGAGCTCGCGGCGGGAGATTCCACCCGCAAGGGTCTCGGTAGGCGCCGCGGTCGGGAGCTCCCCGCCAGATTGCGTCCCGGGCTGTGGACAGCGGCCGTGCGCGACCCTGACCGCAATATGGAGATCGAGAGCATTACCGGAATCGGGCCCGGAACCAGTACGTTGATCAGGCGGATGAGCTGGCTGGGCGGCCGCGGCACCTCGGTGTCGAGGAAAGTCCGGACTTCACAGAGCAGGGTGATTGCTAACGGCAATCCGAGGCGACTCGCGGGAAAGTGCCACAGAGAACAGACCGCCACCACGGAGCCTTCGGGCAACGCGGTGGTAAGGGTGAAACGGTGCGGTAAGAGCGCACCAGCACCCCGGGTGACCGGGGTGGCTAGGCAAACCCCACCCGAAGCAAGGCCAAGAAGGCCGCAACCTGGTTGCGGTCGCGCAGGCGCTCGAGGGTTGCTCGCCCGAGCCTGCGGGTAGGCCGCTCGAGGCACCCGGTGACGGTGTGTCCAGATGGATGGTCGCCGCCTCGCCGCCGTGGTTCTCCGCGGCGGTGCGGAACAGAATCCGGCTTATAGGCCAGCTCATCCGCCCTGCGTTCCTGAGCGGGCAGTCGTCATGGTTGCGGATGGCCCCCACGCACCCGGCTGTGTTCGTGCGCTCGGACGGCGCCAGCAGTGTTGCCGCGTCGGTTGTCGGTTGGTTGCAAGTGAGTCATTGCAACGTTGCGTGATGCCCTGAACCATGCGATAAGTGAAGTCTGTATACGGTTTTGACTTCACTTAGCAGCATAAGTGAAGTTAATCTGAACCTGTGACCTCACTTGGCGCCATCACCTACGACGCGGTTCAGTGGGAACCGCAGGGGATGCGGCACGCGAGTGCAAGGCTGCCTAGATTTGGCACATACCACCCGGCTGTGCCGGCCGATATCGCAGATCTCGTCTTGGACCTGTCACCGTCTGTCATCGCGGATGCCGAGCACGCCAGCAACGAGATTGCACGTTTTGACGCCGAACTCGGAGGCGAAATCGCGCCATTTGCTGCCGTCTTGCTCCGGTCGGAGTCGGCGGCAAGCTCGCAGATCGAGAACTTGACGGCCTCAGCACGCGCGATCGCTGAGGCTGAGCTGCCTGGTGGCGGGGGCAAACGCAACGCCGAGATGGTCGTCGCAAACACCGCTGCGATGCAGGCAGCGGTCGCCCTCTCCGACAAGGTTGACGCCAACGCCATCCTGACGATGCACCGGACCTTGATGGTCAACGAGCCCCGCCACACGCCGGGTGCGTTCCGCACCGAGCCAGTGTGGATCGGAGGCGGCTCGACCCCGGTCGGTGCAACATTTGTCGGTCCGCGTCACGCGTTGATTCCCGGAGCAATCGATGACCTGATCGCATTCGCGCAGCGCAATGACGTGCCCGCACTGCCGCAGGTCGCGGTGGCACATGCCCAGTTCGAAACCATTCACCCCTTCACAGACGGGAACGGGCGCACTGGCCGCGCACTGGTACAAGCCATGCTGCGCAACAAGGGCCTGACGCGAAAGGTGACGGTCCCGGTCTCCGCTGGGCTGCTGGCCGACACGGATGCATACTTCGCAGCATTGACGAGCTATCGCGCCGGTGCCGCCGCCCCGATTGTCGACCGCTTCTCGCAAGCCACCCTCCTGGCCATCGCAAATGGGCGTCAACTGGTCGCTGATATTCGTGACATCCGCGACAACTGGAACGCCGTGATCAGAGCGCGTTCCGACTCCGCGGTGTGGAAAGTCGCCGATCTACTGACCCGCCGTCCGGTCGTGAACGCCGCGCTACTGGCGCAGGAACTGGGTATCGAGTCCACCAACGCTCATCGCTACCTCAACCCTCTAGCCGAGGCAGGAATCCTCGTCGAGACGAGCAGTGGACCTCGCAATCGAGTGTGGCGTTCTGCTGAGGTACTCGCCGCGCTCGATGCATTCGCCGAGCGCGCTGGACGACGCGGCTGATCCCGGTTCGATCGAGCCGGCGGCTCATCCGCCCTTCGCGGCGCTCCGCATCGACTTGTCCAGCTGCCGCAGCGCATCCTCGATTTGGGCCTCACAGCGCCGGGCCAGGTCGTCCTCCTGCTGGTAGAGCAGCCCGTAGGTGAAGGTGTCCTCGCCGGCGGCATGGGCCACCGCGGCCTGGCGGCTCAGATGGGATCGGCTCACCACGCTGTCCTGATGATCGCCCAGCAGCGTCTGGATGACCTTGGCGCGGTCGGCGACCCGGCTCGCGCCGGTCGCGGCGGCCGTGTAGCGAAGCTGCTTGGCTCGCTTGCGGATCCGGTGCAGGGCCTCGTCACTGTTGACGCCGGGGTCGTGCGCGGCCGCGCGGGCGGTCTTGGCCGCCTTGCGGACCCGGCGGTACGCCGAATCGATCGTCGCGTCGGCCGGTTGCTCACCGGGCGCCGCCGGGGCAGGAGGTTCGGCGGCGGTGAGGGCCTCCAGCGCGTCCAGCAGCCGGAAGTACCGCGGCGAGCGCATCGCGGTCAGCGACCGCCGCCACCCCGTCTGGTAGCGCTTCTTGGCGCCCTCCACCAGGCGTTCCCGCACCGGGCCACGCACGTTCGCCTCCGGCAGCGCGTCCAGGGCGCGTTCGTAGCGTTCGGCGAGGACTTCGGCGTCGCGGGCCACGCCCAGCACGGCGGCGAGTTCGCGGAGTTCGCTGAGGATCCAGTCGTCGTCGGAGATGCCGAACGACCCCTCCGAGGACTGCAGCAAGCTCCGGATCTTGCGGGTGGTCACCCGCATCTGATGCACCGAGTCGAAGACATCGGAGCGCACAGCCCGGTCCCACTCCAGCAGCTCCTCGACATGACCGGCCACCGCGCGGTGCAGAGGATCCGAGGACACCGGCCGCTGCTGCTCGTCGGCGGAGCCGCTCGAGGCCAACACCCGGGCCAGCTTGGACCCGTGCCCGGCCGGCAGCGCACCGGCATCGAACAGCCGGTTGGCCAGCCGGTCGAGCAGCGCGGGATCTGCGCCGTCGGCCAGCTCGAGCTCCCACTCGCGCCACTGCACCTCGTCACCGCCTTCGGCGCTGGCCGTGACGCGGTCGTCGCAGAACTCGGCGACCACCGAACCGTCGTGGCCGTAGAGCAACTCGATGGTCCTGGCTGTGCTGATGCGAGCCACCGGGGCCAGCGGACGGTCGCGCACGACAGCGAGCACCACGTCGCGCAACGCGTCCGGAACCGCCTCGCCCTCCAAGGGCATCCGGACTTCGGTGCGGGTGTCGGCGCCCGCCGGCAGTTTGAGGTGCCACCCGGCGTCCGATCCGCCGGTCCGCCGGCGCAATGTGATCTTGTGTCGGGCCAGGTCACGGCCCGGTGTGTCGAAGTAGACAGCATCGAGCGACTGTGACGGCGACCGCTCGACGCGCGATACCAGCGACAGCCCGTCGAACGAGGGGGAAACGGTGGTCTCGACCACCTCGAATTTGCGCTCCGTCTCCGTGTACCTGGAGGTTTCGGGCGATGTGGCGGCCATGGTCACCTTTGTCCGGGGGCGTGTCGGGGACCAACAGCGTGCCATATCCGGGTGAACCGGCGGCATGAGCGTGATGTGATCTTGTCCGCCACACCGGGCGTTCTTGCCACAAGATCAATTGGATGTCTCTTAATATTGTCTTATGAACCGGGAGATGAGACTCGAGGATTACCTGGACCCCGAGGGCAACATCGCGATCCCCGCGGGAGTGACGCTGACGTCGTTCCTGGAACGCAATGTCGCCAACTTCGGTGACACCCCTGCCTACCGCTACCTCGACTTCGACCACGACCGCACCGTCGAGCTGACCTGGTCGCAGATGGGCCCCCGACTGCGCGCGGTCGGCGCACGTCTGCAACAGATCACCCGGCCCGGCGACCGCGTCGCGATTCTCGCGCCGCAGGGCGTCGACTACGTCATCGGATTCTTCGCCGCCATCCAGGCCGGCGCCATCGCCGTCCCGCTGTTCGCTCCCGACCTACCCGGCCACACCGAGCGTCTCGACGCGGTGCTGGGTGACGCGGAACCGACCGTCGTGCTCACCACCACCTCGGCCGCCGGGTCAGTCGGGGATTTCCTGCGCACGCTGCCCCGACACCGCCGGCCCCGGATGATCGCGATCGACGCGCTGCCGGACTCCGTCGGCGCCGCGTTCACTCCCACGCCGCTGGACACCGATGCGATCGCGTACCTGCAATACACATCGGGGTCCACCCGCACCCCTGCCGGTGTGGAGATCACCCATCGCGCGGCGTGCACCAACGTCGTGCAGATGATTCTGTCGGTCGGCCTGGACTGGAACATCCGCAGCGTGAGCTGGCTGCCGCTGTTCCACGACATGGGGCTGCTGATGATCATGTTCCCCGCCCTGTGCGGCGGTCACATCACGTTGATGTCGCCGGTGGCGTTCGTGCGGCGGCCATATCGCTGGATCCGAGAGCTGGGCGCCTCCGACGCCCCGACCTTCGCCGCCGCGCCGAACTTCGCCTTCCAGCTCGCCGCCCAGCGGGGTCTACCGCCGGCCGGGGAGACCCTGGACCTCAGCAACGTCGCCGGGCTGATCAACGGTTCCGAGCCGGTGAGCATCGCCGCCGTCGACCAGTTCACCGCTGCGTTCGCGCCCTACGGGCTGAAGGCGACCGCCATCAAGCCGTCCTACGGCATGGCCGAGGCCACCCTGTTCGTGTCCACCACCGATGCCGACGCCCAGCCGACGGCGGTGTACCTCGATCGCGCCGAACTCGGCGCCGGCCGCGCCGTCGAGGTCCCCGCAGACCAACCGGGCGCAGTCGCGCAGGTGTCCTGCGGCACCGTCGCCCGCAGCCAGTGGGCCGTCATCGTCGACGCCCAGACCGACAGCGAGTTGCCCGACGGCCATGTCGGCGAGATCTGGTTGCACGGCGACAACATCGGCCACGGATACTGGCGCCGGACCGAGGAAACCGAGCTGGCCTTCCAGAACAAGCTGCAGTCGCGCCTGCAGTACCACAGTCACGCCGAAGGCAGCGCCGAGAGTGGGTTGTGGTTGCGCACCGGAGATCTCGGC
>Ga0208330_1000664_pt1 | contig 13993 bp, 12 predicted proteins | sample DeeseametaMP1896_FD_184180 | JGI IMG/M metagenome (GOLD analysis project Ga0208330, IMG submission 184180) | Marine microbial communities from the Deep Pacific Ocean - MP1896 (SPAdes) | ecosystem: Environmental > Aquatic > Marine > Oceanic | place: East of Hawaii, North Pacific Ocean | collected...
CGCTCGACGTGGACGTCGCCGAGATCGACGAGCATTGGTCCGGCGAGCTGTCGCTGCATTACAAGACCGACATCCCCCGCGACGTCATCGATCGGCTGCCCCGCACCTCGCTGGCATTCGATGCACCACCGGAGTTCGTGTTCCGCGCCGTGGGGGTGGCCTACCACCCCTGACGGTTCGCCGCCGCCCGGCCACCGTCGTTGCCGCGGTCCGGTCGCCGAAAGTGAATCGTCTGCGATTTCCGGGCCGATTTTTCGCACGACGTTCACGCTCGGTGACGGTTCGTCGCCGACCGACGGAACTCGCTCGGGTTGACCCGGCGAACCCGTTTGAACGCGGCGCTGAAGCCGAAGGGGTCGGAGTATCCGACCGCTTCGGCGACGTCGGCGACGGTCGAGTTCGGCTGCTCGACGAGCAGATCAGCCGCGAGCGTCATCCGCCAGCGGGTCAGATAGGACAGCGGCGGCTCACCCACCAACGTGGTGAACCGTTTGGCCAGCGTCGAGCGCGACACCCCGACGCGATCGGCCAGCGTGGCGACCGTCCACGGTTCCGCCGGTTCAGCGTGCAACAGCTGCAGCGCGCGCCCGGCGACCGGGTCGCGCTGGGCGGCCCACCACGCCGGCGGGTGACCACCGGGCCGGTCGAACCATTCGCGCAGCGTGCACACCATCATCCAGTCCAGCAACCGGTCCAGCACGACCTGCTGACCGGGCACATCGGTGGCGAGCTCGGCGGCGAGGTGATCGAGCACCGCGTCGCCGGTGCCGCCGGCCTCCACCCGCAGCACGACGGGGAGCACGTCGAGCAGCCGCCGGCTGATCTCACCGCGCACCGGATAAGCCCCGACGATCAGAGTGGGCACGCCGGACCCGCCGCCGTCGCTCCAGCCGAGCCGGTGGCGCGTGCCGCCCTGCTCGACAGTGGCGCAGTGCCGACCGCACGCCACCGGCTCGGCGCGAGTACCGAGCTCGTCGACGAAGGTGAACGTCGACGGTCCGCGCACCACCACGGTCTCGTACGGGCCGAGCCACTCCGGCGCCGCCTCGCTGTCGTCGGGCACGATCCAACCCGACCCGCCCAGCACCGTGCACAGCGTCAGCGGCGCACCGTCGACGAAATGCAACGCCCACGGCGCCGTCAGCGCCGAGCTGCCGAACAGCGAACCATGCGCCCGCACCCCACGGAACAGGTCACCGAACACGTCCACCCCAGCGAGGTTAGACGAATGGACAGGAGATCCGGCTCATTACCCATGGAATCGTCCAATCGAGACCGATTGAATGGGGTCATGAGCAACGACACCGCCCTCGTTCTGGGGGCTACTGGCAAGACCGGCCGGCGGGTGGCCGCCCGACTGCGGATGCATCGTGTCCCGGTGCGCGCCGCGTCACGATCGAGCCGGACGCCGTTCGACTGGTCGGACCCGACCACCTGGGACCCGGCGTTACGCGGCGTTGCCGCGGTGTACATGGTGGCGCCCGGCACGCCCGGACCGGCGCACGAGTTCGTCGCCCGGGCGGAGTCCGCGGGCGTGAAGCGGGTGGTGCTGCTGTCCGGCCGAGGCGCCGACACGTGGGGCGACACCACGTTCGGCCTGGAGATGCGCGACGCCGAGTCGGCGGTGCGTTCTTCTGCGCTCGAGTGGACAGTGCTGCGTCCCAACAACTTCGCGCAGAACTTCAGCGAAGAGCTCTGGTACGCACCGGTGCTCGCAGGGGAGCTGGCCCTGCCCGCAGACGGCGTGTGCGAGCCGTTCATCGACATCGAGGACGTCGCCGACGCCGCCGCCGCCGTGCTGACGCAACCGGGGCAGCACGCCGGGAAGATCTACGAGCTCAGCGGCCCGCGCGCGATCACCTTCTCCGAGGCGGCCGAGTTGATCTCGCTGGCTGCCCAGATTCCGGTTGACTACCGGTCGATCTCGCCCTCCGAATACACCGAGGTTCTGGTCCGCGAGGGTCTGACCGAGCAGGACGCGCATCACATCGCCGAGATGTTCGTGATGATGCAGCGTGGCGTGCTGGCCGATCCCACCGACGGAGTGACGACCGTGCTGGGCCGCCCTGCGCGCACGTTCGAGGACTACGTGCTGCGCAGCGCGGCGACAGGGGTGTGGCGGCGCTGAGCCTCCCGCGGCTACTCCACCCGGGCGACCACGAACACCCGCCGGAACGGGAAGAACGTGGTGCCGTCCGCGCGAGGCGGGTAGGCGGCGTCGAGCAGCGGGATCAGCTCGGCGTTGAACCGCGCCCACGCGGCGTCGTCGAGCAGTCTGCGCACCGGGCGCAGCGCTGTGCCGGCGATCCAGTGCAACACCGGGTCGGGTCCGCGCAGGCGGTGCACGTACGTCGTCTCCCACGCGTCGACCGCGCACCCCGCGTCGGCGAGCAGACCGGCATACTCCGCGGGGGTGCGCACCGCGTCGTCGCCGAGTGCGGCGCCGGCCAGTGTGGGCGACCAGTGCGCCCGGCCCGCGACCTCACGCACCGCCCGATGCGACGGCGCGTCGAAGTTCCCGGGCACCTGGACTGCGATCCACGACCCCGCCGCAAGCAGACCCGGCCAGCGGACCAGCAGGTCCGGATGCTCGGGCACCCAGTGCAGAACGGCGTTGCACACCACGACGTCGGTGTCGGGCGCGGGCGTCCAGCTCCGCACGTCACCGACGCGGGCATCGATCCCCCGGGTGCGGGCGGCGTCGACCATCTCCGGCGAGGAGTCCCACGCCTCGATCACCGCATCAGGCCAGCGGCGCGCCATCGTCTCGGTCAGGTTGCCGGGGCCGCAGCCGAGGTCGACCACTCGGCGCGGCCCATCGGCGCCGACCCTGGTCAGCAGGTCGACGAACGGCCGACCCCGTTCGTCGGCGAAGGCCAGATAACTTTCCGGATGCCACACCACACCAGTGTGGCCCGTGTCGAGCGTTAGCATGCCAAGGGTGGAGCCCGAGCCCCTGCCGGAACCGCCCATCCCCGTTCCGGACGTTCCCGGAGCCGATGCGACGGCACGCGGCCTGCCGCGCCGCGTCGACCTGACAACACGGCAACGGCTGCTGGTGGATTCGTCGGCACTGGCCGATCTGGCGTTGCGTACCTCCATCGCCTCGCTGCTGAGCGCCACGATGGTGCCCACGGTCGCCGGGGCTCTGCGCCGCTCGCAGTCCCGCGCCGAGCGTGAGCACCTGGAGTTCTACGCCGAGCTGGCGGCGGCCGCGGACCCGCACCGGGCATTCCCGGCGCCGACCGAACCACCGCGGGTGTCGTCGCGGGCGGCCAACCCGGTCGCCGAGTGGTTCGCTCACGGAAACGTTCGTAACCTGCGGTTCCACAGCACATTCCAGGCCGTCAATCCCGCGCTGCGGGATCAGTGCCGGGGCTATGTGCGGAACAACGTGGTGCATGCCCAGCATTGGCGCCATCACGACGGTCCGCGCCCGACCCTGTGCGTCATCCACGGCTTCATGGGCTCGGCCTACCTGTTCAACGGCATGTTCTTCTCGCTGCCGTGGTTCTACCGCTCCGGCTACGACGTCATGCTCTACACCCTGCCGTTCCACGGCCGCCGCGCCGAGAAGTACTCGCCGTTCAGCGGTTACGGATACTTCGCGCACGGGTTCTCCGGCTTCGCCGAGGCCATGGCGCAGGCGGTGCACGATTTCCGTTCCGTGCTGGACTATCTCGAGTTCACCGGCGTCGACCGTATCGCGCTGACGGGCATGTCGCTGGGCGGTTACACCTCGGCACTGATCGCCAGCGTCGACGACCGCATCCAGGCGGTCATCCCGAACGTTCCTGTGGTCACTCCCGACCGCACCGTCGACGAGTGGTTTCCGGCCAACAAGGTGGTCGCGTTGCGCGACCGGCTCGCGGGCACCGACTCAGCGCTGGTCGACGCGGCGACGATGTACTCCTCACCGCTGAACTACCGCCCGATACCCGCCAAGGACCGGCGGCTGATCATCGCCGGTCTGGGTGACCGGCTCGCGCCGCCCGAGCAGGCCGAGATGCTGTGGAAACACTGGGATCACTGTGCGTTCCACTGGTTCCCCGGCAACCACGTGCTGCATGTGAGCCAGCCGGACTACCTGCGCCGGATGACGCGGTTCCTCGGTGAGTTCATGTTCGACTGAGCTGGGCACCGGCCGGCCAATCCAGTTGCGACAGCCTGTGCGTCGAGACGGTGACCGGACGGCCCGGAAGCCGGCGATCGCAGGTCGGCGACAACGCTGCGGTCACGACGCCGTGCAGCCCGTTCTCCGCCGTCAGTCCGGCCATCGGCGCTTGTGCGCCCGGCTGATCGGCGGTGCGCAGCACGCACGCCGCCACGAGCGCGGGATCGGCTCTGCTGCCGCTGAGTTCCAGGGCCGTCCACGTCTCTGCCGCCCCGAGCGACCAGACGGCCTGCAGCGTGTCGGTCAGTGCCTCGTCGACGGTGATCCGGTAGGCCGCCAGATGTCCTCGCTCGTCGGCGATGGAGCGCCACGTCTCTTTCGCCTGCGTGGCAGTGACGGGTTCGACGGTGTCGGTGGTGGTGACCTCGAATCCCGACTCCCGAAGATGGTCGGCGAGTCTGCGTGCGGCGACCTCGGCCGTGTCCTGCAGCGGGATTCGCGATGAGCGCGCCGACAGCGCGGCGACGTTGTCGACGGCGCCGAGGGTCAGCCCCACCCAGGTGGTGCGCACGCCGTCGCGGTCGCGCGCGGTGACACGAACCTTGTCGAAGCGCAGTCCGTACCGGTCGAGGTAGCCGGCGATCAGATCGATCGGCAGGTTCTGCTGCTCGCGTGCAGAGACCTCGAGGGTCACCGTGGTGTGCTCCGAGGAATGATGGGCGCCCTCGGCGCCTCCACTGCGGCGGCGCCACATCGCGACGCGGCGGGCGATCAGCGTCGTCACGAAATGCCCTCGCCACCAGGCGAACACGATGACGACGATACCGACGGCGATCCCGAGTAGCCAGCGGTCAGCGACCGAATCCCACGGGTAGGCCAGCGCGGCGGGGATCCCCACCAGCAGCGCAAGACTGAGACGAACGCTCATGGCGTGGTGTCCTTCCGTGTTCTGCTCATCACGAGAGTGGCGATCACCAGCAGCGCCAGCACGCCCGCTCCGGTGAAGGCGATGATTCGTGGGGTGGGGTCGGGCGGTGGCGGTGGAAGCGGCGCCGCGATCTCACGGACCGCCGCGGGATCGGTGTCCGCAGCGGCGGGCACATTCCAGGTCAGCGCCGCGACAGGATCGATGCTGCCCGCACCGACCAGGTTGGACGGGGCACGGGCGGCCCCGTGCGCGGTCGCCGTGATCCGGTCGATGACCTGCCGGGCGCTCAGATCGGGAAATCGGCTGCGCACCAACGCCGCGACACCGGAGACGTACGCGGCGGCATAGCCCGTGCCGCTGATCGGCGCCAGCCCCTCCTGATTGTCCGGCATACCGTTGGCCAGCCCGCCCCCCTCGGCGTTGCTGACCGAGGAGATGCCCTCACCGGGTGCCGCCACCCCAACCCAGGGTCCGGCCATCGTGAACGACGTGGCCTGTCCGCCGGGCCCCACGGCGCCCACCGAGAGTACGTAGGGCTGCCACCACGACGGCACCGACAGCGTCGTGGCGCTGTCCCAGTTCCGGGGATCACCCGGCCGCGCGGCATCACCAAGCGGATTGCTGTCACACGCTGCGCCAGTGGACATTCCGCGTGAGGTGTCGCCGGCGGCTGCCACGATCACCGCATCCTTGTCGACGGCGGCGTAGCGCAACGCAGCACCCAGCGCGCTCTGATCGACGTCGGCCCCGGCCGGGATACACGTCGCGACCGCGATCGTGATGACCCGCGCCCCCTGGTCCGCGGCGCGCACCACAGCGCGCGCCAACGTGTCGACCGCCACCACCGCCTGCGCCAGGGCGGGATCGTCACCGAGGCTCCGCGGCGCGTAGTGCGCCGAGCTCTGCCGGATGGACAGCAGCTGCGCGCCGGGCGCGACACCCGAGAACCCGTCGGGACCGGGCTGTCCCGCGATCAGACCCGCGACGAGCGTGCCGTGCCCGTCGCAGTCGGTCAGGCCATCGGTGTCGGCGACGAAGTCACCGCCCGCCTCGACGACGGGCAGCCGCGGCCCGGGGGTCACGCCGGTGTCGAGGACTGCGACCAGCTGCCCGTCACCGCGGCTGTGTTGCCACGCCTCGGGCAGGCCGAGCGACGCCTGGCTCGCGGTGACCGCACCGGGTTCGGTACCGGGCAGCACACCGGTGGCTGTGCAGTCACTGCGCTGGGCCATCGGCTCGACCGGGCCCGCGCTGCCCGCCGGCGGGGTGGCCTGCGGGTCGACCTGCGGCGGCGCGACCGCCACGGCGGGTGCGCCGCTGACTGCGAGCAGCGCCAGGGCCGTCGCGACCACGCCCGCCCGGGTGGGCGCTGAAAGGGCGATCATCGCTCAGAACCCGTTGAGTGCCCAGGTGAACAGCCCCACCAGGTAGGCCATCACCGGGATCACCGAGGCGTCGAGGGCGGACGCGAGGAAACCGAGCAGCCGGCGCATCGGCAGCGAGTAGGTTGCCGGCTCGGCGATGCCCGGGTTCAGCGCGACCACCACCCAGGCCGCCGCCAGGGTCACCAGGACCGCCAGCGACCACCACATCGCGGTGTACTCCCCGGCGGCGGTGAATCCCACCACCAGCGCGGTGGTGATCAGGTAGGGATGGCCGAGCAGCCAGGCCTTGCACGGCGCGGAGTCCCACACCCGGGCCCGCAGCGCGGCGGCAACGGCGCTGGCTACGACGAGGTACCACGCCCATGGCGACACCGCGCCCTCTCCGGTGACGGCCGGCCACAGCACCGCCAGCGAACCCGTCACGGCCAGCAGCACACCGGCGGAGATGAACCCGGTCTGGTGGGAGTCACCGACCCGGATGCGGCGGGGCAGGTCCTCGAGCACCCGCAGCGGCAGCGCCGACGGCGTGGGGTCTCCGGGGGCGGGAATGACGGGGACCGGCAGCCGCGCGCACATCGCCGACAGTTGCGCGGCCTGCACGGTGATCACCAGCGCGACCAGGATCAGCCCACACCCCACGGCCACCGGCGACAACGTCCACAGCGATACCGCGGCGGCCGCTGCAGCCACCGTCAGCGCCGTCGCCGCGGCGGCGGTGAATACGGCGATGGCACGCTGCCCCACGGTGATGCTGATGACCGACCACGCCGCCACCCCTGCGGCGGCAAGCAGCACCTGCGCGGCGCCGAAATCACCCGGCACCGCCAGCGCGAACGCGGCGGCGATCGGGGGCAGCGCGGCCGCGGCCAGAGCGGTCGCCAACCGCGGCGACCCGGTTCTGCTCAACAACGTGCCGAGCACCGCGACCACCGCGACCGCGCTGACGGCGAACACACCGTAGGCCGTTCCGGTGACGACCCGGTGCACGATCGACACGCCCGTGGCGACGAGGATCAGCGCGGTGACCGCCAGCGCCGCGGCACGCCGGATGTGGTCCACCCCCCACGGCCGTTCCCGCGCCGCCGAGAAGATCATCGCGGCGTCGGCGATGTCCTCGACCAGCCGGGGTGCCGGCGGTCCGGCTGGAACAGGTTGCAGCGCAAGGAGGTCGCCGTCGACCACACCGACCGTGGTCAGCGTCGCGTCGCGGCTGAACGGGGCCCCGCCGATCGGGGCCAGGCTCAGTTGCTGGGCCGTGTCGGTGGGGTCGTCGTTCGGCGACACCAGGCGCTGCACCGCCGGGATGATCTCGCGCAGCGGCAGTTCGGCGGGCAGTGCGACTTCGGTGATCCGGCCGCTGCCGAACACCGCGATCCGCACGATCGGCATTCTCATGTTCTCGGGTGTCGCGGTGCTCGTCGACAGCGCCGCGCCGTTGGTTCCGTCTACGACCGGGTTTGACATTGCTCTTCTCTTTCACGCGTGGGGACGTCGAAGTCTCGGGTGGCGCCGCAGCGGGGAAACCAGGACCCGTCGGGCAACTCGGCGTTCAGGCGCTCCACGGCGGCGGCGACCGCGGCGGGGTTGCCGGCGGAGAAGGTGGACACCCACTGGCCGTCGAATGCCCTGGTCGGGCTGACCAGCACCCGGCCGACCGTGGTGTCGACGATGCTGACGCCGACGTCGGTGCTGACGCGGTGACCGTCGCGGTGCTGGCCGGCGATGATCTCGACGTAGCTGCGGTCTCCGTCGAACGCGGCCACCACCACGGGGCGCGCGGATGCGGGGATACCGAGGTAATCGAGCATGTCGTGCACCGAGGCGCCGTTGCGGATCCGCTCGTCGGCCTTGGCGCCGGTGTGCGCGGGCAACGAGAACTCCTCGAAGCGCGCGGGCCGCTGCCCGGACAATCCGACCGTCGGTACCGGCACCAGCGCCTCGGGGTGGTCGATCTCCATCGCCGTGAACGTGACCAGTGCTGCACTGCGCAACGCGACCACAGTGCCCGCCTGGCCGCGGGCCACGAAGCCGCGCAACATCTCGCCGCGGCCCGCGACGAATCGGAGCTCGAGCCACCGCGCGGGTCGGCACACCAACCGGATCCATTGCGCGACAGAAGGATCGACGTTGCCCTCGGCGTTCATCACGCCCAACCGGGTCAACTCCGAGGTGCAGTCACGCTCGAAGTGCACCCGCCGCACCTCGTCGCCGTAGGGCGGGGTGATGGCCAGCACCCACGGAAACGTTCCGGCGCCGAGCTTCTCGGCGAGGAACCAGGCCGACTCTGCAGTCAGCTCGACAGCATTAGCTCGCACGGAAGCCGATCAACCCCACTTGGCGCCTTCGGCCTGGTCCCGGGCGGCCATCGACGTGGTGTTCATCTCGTGGGTGCTGGCCATCGCCCGGTACGCGCGCACCAGCTCCTCCAGCGCGGTGTTCCACTGCGCCTGCCAGGCCTGATATGTCATGCCGGTGTCACCCTGCCAGGCACCGCGCAGCGCGGCCTGCTCGGCGGCGACCTCGGCGCCGACGGCGTGCAGCGCACCCGCGTAGCTGGACATCTCACCGGCGTGCGAGAGCATCGCCGGGTAGTTGTACATGATCTGCGACATCGAAAGTCCTTCTGCGGTGGTCGGGTTGGGATCGGGTCAGATGCCGGTGTAGGTGCTGGCGGCTGCGGCGTCCTCGGCGACGTAGGAGGCGGCGGCGTCACCGACGTTGGCCTGCGCGAGGTCGAGCAGCGCGTTGATCTTGGCCGAGACCTCGACGAAACGCGCATGGGCGGCCTGGAAGGCCGCCGACGACTCGCCCATGTGGAACGCCTGCGCGGACTGCGCGGCCTGTTCGGCCTGGGCGATGGTGCTGCGCATCAGCGCCGCCTTGGCGCCGAACGCGCTCTCCGAGGCGACCAGCTGCGGGATATGAGCATCGAGAAGGCTCATGGGTTTTCCTCTCTGTGGTGGTTGTCGTCTGCGTCTGTCGGGGTGTCGGGGTCCCAGCTGCCCGGCAACATCGGACTCTTGGGCCCGCCGCCGAACGAGTCTCCGGCCAGCGTGGTCAGACCGCCCGCCTGCTCGGTGCCTGAGCTGACGGTGCCGGAGAACCCCATCGGTCCGGCCCCGCGGGCCGAGGCGCTCACACCGGGCTCCGGCGCGGGCGGGTCGACCTCCGGTTCGTCCTCGTAGTCCATGACGGCGTCGGCGTAGCCGCGGCCCTTGATGTCTTCTTTTTGCCTGCGGCGCCGTCGGCGTCGTTCCGCGGCCGAGGCTGCGATGCCCGATGCGGCTGCGGGGATCGTCGCCGAGGGCGCCTTCGCCCCGGTCGAGTCACGGACGGTGGGTGACAGCCCGCCGTCGGGGTCGCGGCCCACCACCGCGTACGGCGCCAGTGGGGCTGCGGCCGTGGCCGGCGACGCTGCGCCGGGGGCCGATCCGGCGGAGACGGTGTTGACCGCGGGCGCAGCGCTGCCCGGCGCGGGAGCTGAGAGCGGGGCTGCCGGCAGGCCCTGGTCGCTGCGGACCGGTGACTGCCCCTGGGCGGCCGGCGCGGTCTCGTCGGCAGGTTCCTCGGCCGGAGGCTGTTCGGGCAGCCGGTCGAGCAGGTAGGCGCCGATCCCCAGCACGATGCCCAGCGCCGCGCCCACCAGCGGGGCCAGCAGCAGAGACGGATACAGGATCGAGGCGCCGATCCACGAAACCGCCTGGTAGGCCACCGCGAACAGGAACGGCCCCCAGGTGATGAGCGCCTGCGCCGGGTTGGTCAGGAAGTCGGTGATCAGCTGGATCGTGTTGCCGATTGGGTTGCGCAGGAAGTCGATGATGGGCTCGAACAGGAACCGCAGGATCTCGCCGTAGAACCGGATCAGGTCGGCGATGATGTCGCCGAGATCGAAGGAACTGCCTGCTTCGGCGGCCTGCAGCTGCGCGGCCGCGGCCATCGTGTCCGCGGCGGCCCGCCCGGCCTCCCCCACCCCCGGCATGAGGATGAACGGCGCCGGGGTGGACGTCGGAGTGGCGGCGACGGCTGCACCCGAAACCGCCTGGTAGGTACCCATGGTGGTGGCGGCCTGGATCCACATCCGCACGTAGTCGGCTTCGTTCAGCGCGATCGGGATGGTGTTGAGGCCAAGGAAGTTGGTGGCCACCAGCACCGCGTGGGTGGTGTGGTTGAGGGCGAGCTCCGGCAGGGTGGGCATCGCCGCCAGCGCGCTCGAGTAGGCCGCCGCCGCGGTCTCGTGCTGCGCCGCGGTGGCGGTGCTGACGGCGCTCTGCGCGGTGAGCCACGCCAGATAGGGGGCATGCGCGGCGACGTACTGTTCGGCGCTGGGTCCTTCCCACGCTCCGGCCTGCACGTCGGCCAGGATGGCGGTCAGTTCGGCTGCTGCGGTGGCGTATTCGGCACTCAGCGAGTGCCACGTGCCGGCGGCGGCCAGCAGTGGCCCCGGACCGGGACCGCTGCTCAGCGACGCCGAGTGCACCTCGGGGGGCAGCGCCATCCAGACGGGGGCGGTCATACCGGTCAGCCTCGCGCGATCAGGTAGGCGGTGGCACCCATTGCGTCACCGCTGGCGTAGCTGGCCGCGGACTCACCGACGCCGACACCGGAGCGGCCGAGTTCTTCGACGCCTTGGGCCGCCACCGTCTGATGTTCGGCCGCGGCGGCACTGAACGCCGCGGCGGTCTGCAGAGACACCGGGTCGACGGCCGGCGGGACGACGGCGCCGACCACCGGCGCGGCAGCGGCCTGGGCGGCGGCCATGCGCGCGGTGAGTGCCTCCACCGCCGCGCCGGCGGCGGTGAGCCCTTCGGGGACGACACGCAGGGTCATCGGTGGTTCTCCTCTCCGCCGCGGTGGGCGATGGCGGCTTCGGCCAACGGGTTGACGAGTTGAACGAAGCTCGGGGTGTCGGTGGCGTCGAGCAGCATGCCCCGCCCGACCGGCAGCCGGCTGAACCGGTGCCCGCGGATCTTGCCGCTGTCCTGTGGGTTGCCGGACAGCATCAGCAGGGTCGCCTGCAGGTCGTTGAGACGACGTAGCAGCGGTGCCGTCATCACCGCGTGCGCCGAGCCGGCCGCCCGGGCGGTGACGATCACCCGCAACCCCAGATCGGAGGCCTGCGAGAGCAATCCGAGCAGCGGGGTCCACGGACGTTGCCCCGCGAACGGCCCGCTGGTCGCCGGGCCGTCGGGGATCTGGTCGACGTCGTCGATGATCAGGTAGTGGGTGTGGCTGTCGCGGGACACGGTGCGGTAGTCCCAGCGGCTGAGCTCCTGCGGGCTCAGGCCGGCGGGTGGGCGGCGTTGCTCGATCAGCGCGGACAGGCCCAGCATCGCCGGCAGGATCCGGTCGATGTTCGGGGTGTACTCGTTGTCCGGGAACAGCGGTTCGTCGACCAGGTGCAGCCGGCGGTCGATCACCGTGAACGCCACCTGGTCCGGACGCGAGTTCTCCCGGATGGTTCGGATCAGGTGCCGCAGCAGCGTCGTCTTGCCGGTCTTGGCGTCGCCGAACACCATCATCAGCGGGTTGTCGGTGAAGTCGACGCCGACCGGCGCCAGGTCGGTCTCGCGCTGCCCGATGACCACCCGTTCCGGTGCCGGGTACAGCGGGCCCAGCACGTCGGGTGACAGGTCGGTCGGCAGCAGCCGCACCGGCGGCGCGCTGCGGTCGGGGTGGCGGGCGTTGAGCGCGGGAATCGCCTCCAGGGCGGGGCGGGCGAACAGGACATGCTCCGCCGCCATGGTCAGGCCGCGGCCGGGCTGGTCGACCGGCACCGCTTCGGCGGGACGGCGCAGCGCTCCGGTGACCCGCACGTTGCTGTCGCGGGGGTCGTGCAGCCGCAGCTCCAGGCGCAACCCGAGCCCGTCGCGCATCCCCAGCGGCACCTCGAGCCAGTTCGGCGTCGTGATGACGACGTGGATGCCGTAGGCCATGCCGGTGTTGACCAGTTCGGTCACCTTGGCCAGCAGTGGGTTACGGGTGTTGAACGTGTCGGTGTTGTCGCGGCTGAAGGCGTACAGGTTGTCGATGAGCAGGAACACCTCACCGTAGCCGTCGCGGTAGCCGCCGCCGCCGGCCCCGCCGACCTGCTGGCGTGCGCGCAGCAACTGGTCGAGTTCGCCGAAGGTGCGGCGGATCTTCTCCGACTCCAGCGGGGAGGCCACCGCACCGACATGCGCGAGGCCCTCCAGGGCGCGCAACTGCCCGCCGCCGTAGTCCAGACAGTAGAACGTCACGTCGCCGGGCGCGTGCAGGGCAGCCGCCGAGAGCACGAACGTCTGCAGGGCGGTGGACTTGCCCGACTTCGGGCCGCCGTGGATCACCAGGTTCGACGAGGCCGAGGTGGCATCGAAAACCAGGGTGTCGCGCCGCATGTCGAAAGGACGGTCGATCTCGCCGAGCGGCCAACGCCACTGTCCGGCCGCGATTCCCGCGCGGGTCAGTACGTCGTCGAGCGCGATCGGCTCGTCCAGTGGCGGCAGCCACAGTTGCGGTGCGCGCGGCCCGTAGTGGGCCAGCTGGTCGCCGATGGTGGCGATCAGCTTGCGCGGAGGCAGCACCTCGACGTCGGCGCCGTCGTCGACGATGACGGTGTCCGGTTCCGGGTCCACCCAGCCGGCGGGGAACACCTGCGGCTTGGGGATGGCGTGCACGACGATCGACCGGTCCACTCGTGGCGGCTCGTAGATGCCGTCGACGTAGGTGCTGCGGAACTTGACCGGCAGTGCGCCCGGCGCGGGGACGAGGAACCCCACGCCCTTGTGCTCCCGGCCCGACTCGATGTGGTAGGCGTCCTCCACCCCGATGATCTGCCGGGACACGCTGGGGCTGGCCACTTTCAGACCGATGCGGTAGGACGTGTTCTTGTCGATGTCCTTGATCCGGCCCACGTCGAGCGTCTGGGACGCGAAGAGCAGGTGGATGCGGAACGAGCGGCCCTTGCGAGCGACATAGTCGAACAGGTCGGCGTACTCGGGATGATCGGCGAGCATCAGGGTGAATTCGTCGGCCACCACGAACAGCGTCGGGATCGGGGGCAGATCGTGTCCCTCGGCGATGGCGTTCTCGTACTCGGTGACCGAGTTGAACGCGCTGCCCTGCACTCGGCGGCCGGCCTCTTTGAGTAGCTGCTCGCGCCGGGCGACCTCGCCGCGCAGCGTGTCGGCGAACCGGTCTGCCAGCGAACGCTTTTCGGCCATGTTGGAGATGACGGCGACGACCTGCGGGAAGTTGCGGAAGATGTCCGCCCCGGCCTCACCCTTGAAGTCGGCGTAGATGACGATGAGCCGGTCGGCGGGGTGGGTGGTCAGCAACGACAGCAGGATCGCCATCAGTGTCTGGGACTTGCCCGAGCCGGTCATCCCGATCATCAGCCCGTGCGGACCCATGCCGCCTTCGGCTTCGTCCTTGAGGTCGAAGTACAGCGGTTCACCGGTGGCGGTGACGCCGATCGGCACCCGCAGCTCGTCGTCGCGGTTGCGGGGGGCCCACAGCGCGGCCACGTCCAGCGCCGAGGCGTCCGGGATGCCGAGCAGCGTGGTGAAGGCCGCACCGCCCGTGGCGGCC
>Ga0208330_1000665_pt1 | contig 13977 bp, 13 predicted proteins | sample DeeseametaMP1896_FD_184180 | JGI IMG/M metagenome (GOLD analysis project Ga0208330, IMG submission 184180) | Marine microbial communities from the Deep Pacific Ocean - MP1896 (SPAdes) | ecosystem: Environmental > Aquatic > Marine > Oceanic | place: East of Hawaii, North Pacific Ocean | collected...
ACAGTTCGGTCCCTATCTGCCGTGGGTGTAGGATACTTGAGAGGAGTTGCCCCTAGTACGAGAGGACCGGGGTGAACGATCCACTGGTGGACCTGTTGTCGTGCCAACGGCAGTGCAGGGTAGCTACGATCGGACAGGATAACCGCTGAAGGCATCTAAGCGGGAAGCCCCCCTCAAAACAAGGTATCCCTGAGGGCCGTGGTAGACCACCACGTCGATAGGCCGGAGATGTAAGCGCAGCAATGCGTTCAGTTGACCGGTACTAATTGCCCGATAGGCTTGATTTGATCCAGTAACAGCCAGGCTGTGACTGATCGAAAAGCATACACACCGAACGTGTACGCGACTTGGACAGTGTTGAACGTCGAACCTGTCGGTTCGTCAGTTTTGGTTTTTTCTTGGTTTGGTGGTCATAGCACGAGCAAAACACCCGGCTCCATTCCGAACCCGGCCGTTAAGTGCCGTAGCGCCGATGGTACTGCGTCTCAAGACGTGGGAGAGTAGGTCACCGCCAAACCTAGTAAAAACCAGAACACAGGTATCTCTCTATCGATGCCGCCTCCGACATAAATGCCGCGAGGCGACAAAATTGGCGCGGGATGGAGCAGTCCGGTAGCTCGTCAGGCTCATAACCTGAAGGTCGTAGGTTCAAATCCTACTCCCGCAACCAGCTTCATTTGCCCGCCGGAGTCATCTTCGGCGGGCAAATCATGTCCAGATCGAGCCCCCGCAACCAGCTTGATTTGCAAAAGGTCGTCCGGCGAAAGCCCGGCGGCCTTTTTGCTTGTCTGGCAGAGGCTTAGAATGCCTGCCAGATCACCCTCGATATCCATGACGAAGCCACTAGGCTCATCGGACGAGGGGTGCAGCACTATCCGGTCGATCAGGCTGCGCAGAATCTCCACCGCTTCATGCTGGGCTGACTGATCAGCCAGCGTTGTGCGCAACTCGGCAACCGCCTTGCGGTACCGTGCGCCCATGGACGGATGCAGCAGCGGCTTTTCCTCCTTGGGTTCCGCCTTCAGCCGCTCTTCGACTTCGGCTCGTTCGGCTTCCAGTGCAATCATGCGATCCTTCACACGCTCGGCAGGCACGCCGTCGCAGATGGCATCGATCATACGGTCAAGCTCACGGATGATCTTGGCAAGCCGCGCTTCATCCCTCGCGCGGTTACCGCTCTCGGCCATGCGCAGCGCATTCAGTTGACGCGTGTATTCTTCACAGAATACAGCCAGTAGTTCTTCATCCATCAGATGATGCTGAAGACCATTGAGCACAGAAGCTTCGAGGACATCGCGGCGGATTGTCCGCTTGTTCTCACAGGTGCCCTTGTTGCGGGCGCTCGCGCAGCCGAAATGTTGCTGGCTGATCTTCACGAAGGTGCTGCCGCAACAGCCGCATTTGATCAGGCCGGAAAGCAGAAAGCGCGGTCGGCGACGGTCCCAGAAACCTTCTGCTTTTGATTTGTCATGTTTGCCAAGCGCGGTGGCGTCCTGCCGCGCTTTCACCTTCTGCCAGAGATCATCTTCGATGATCCGCAGATGCGGCACATCCTGCACGATCCACTGATCGGGCGGATTGAGGCGCGACAGGCGCTTGCCCGTCTCGGGGTCCTTGACGTAGCGCAGGCGGTTCCAGACCAGCCGCCCGATATAGAGCTCGTTGTTCAGGATGCCGGTGCCGCGATCCTTGTTGCCGTGGATCGTGGACGGCCCCCATGTCTTGCCGGTCGGACCTGGCACATGCTCGGCATTCAGCGTCTTCGCGATCACACGCGGCGATGTGCCCGCAGCATACTCATTGAAGATGCGGCGCACGATAGCAGCCTGATCTTCGTTGACCTTGCGATCCCCGCGTTCAGGCTCGCCCGCAGCGTTGACCTTGCGGACGACATCATACCCATACGAATTACCACCGCCGGACTTGCCTGCCTCGACACGACCCCGCAGGCCACGCCGCGTCTTGTCCGACAGGTCTTTGAGGAAGAGCGCATTCATCGTGCCCTTAAGGCCGATATGCAGCTCGCTGACCGCCCCTTCGCTGAGCGTAATGATCTGCACGCCTGCAAAGCTTAGCCGCTTGAAGACGGCGGCGATGTCTTCCTGATCGCGGGATATCCGGTCGAGCGCTTCAGCGAAAACCACCTGAAACTTGCCAGCCATGGCATCCTGCAAGAGCTGCTGGACACCGGGCCGCATCAGGCTCGCGCCGGAGATGCCGTGATCGGCATAGTGCTGCGTCACCGCCATGCCCTCGCAGGCAGCGCGCTCGGCGCACAGCCTGATCTGATCCTCGACCGAGGAGGCCGATTGCATGTCGGTGGAATAGCGGGCGTATATTACGGCTGGAATCATCGTGGCGCTCATGAGGATGAGCCTTTCGGAAGATGCGATATTTGGGTTTTGCTCGCCTCATAATCCGCTTCAGCCGCCATTTTGGCAAGAGTCCTGACCAGCGCGCGCACCTTGTCCGCCGTTTCAGCGGGGAGGGCGCTCTGCTTGTGCGCTGTATGGTCAGGCTTTCTTGCGGGCATGGCCCAAAGATAGCGCCATTGCCGACGTCGCGCATGGACACAAGCTGGACACGCGGCGCCTATCAGTTGGGTGAGAGCGTTTTAACGATGGAAGCGAAAGTTTCGCGCACGGCCATGACGCGCTGAACCGGATCACGGATATCAAGGTTCTGCCGGAACCGTGCGCAGTGCTCGGGGCGCGTCATATGCCGCTCCAGGAACAGCAACGCCTGCTTGAGCTCATCGGTACGCACATCTTCATCAGCGCAGCTGAGCATGGCCTCGCGGAGCGTGGCCACCGCATCGCGCACCAAGCGCTGATGGCCCGTGTCATCTGACCAGTGCCCAAAATACGCGACCTTATCCAAATTATCCGACGAGAACATTAAGTGAACACATCTCGATTCCGGCATGCGATCAACGAAAATGCTTTGCCCGCCGGATTGGCGGACAAAGCTTAGGTTTAGATTGTCGGCGTGGATGCCGTGCGCTTTGCGATAGCGCGGCTGATGTTTTCCAGGCTGGCAAGAGCGTCGCGGCGCTCGGGCGTTTCAGCCTCGCTCGCGGCAAGATCAAGCTGTGCTTGGCGGAACAGGGTGCGCAGTTCCGGCACGCTGTAGTGATCAAGGGCTGCGGCTGTGAATATCTTTGACATGGGTCTCTCCTTGTCTGTCGTTCTCGGCCCCGACCATCGAGGCCTTTCGCCGTCCCCCCACCATCATCATCGGCAGGAAGAAGGCCCTCATGGACGGGAAGAGACGGCAGGCGATACCAGGGAGACCCGATCAAAGTTCGGCAGAAGCAGGCACAGTTCGCGAAGGCACGCTGCGCTGCACACCGGCGACCGCCACGCCAGCAATCGTCGCAAGCGCGCGGCCAGCGCGCGTTTCGCAGGTGCGGAAAAGATAAAATGCCCGAGAAAATTAACGGGACGTTAACGCGAGCAGGGGCAAAATTGAGATATATTTAATGAATTTTATTATGGTTAATTTGAATGACGAAAAGACAGAAGCCTTACCGGCCGCCGCATTTAACGGTGGATTACACCGTCATGGGCATCATGACGATCGATGAGCTCAAGCAGGCGCTTTGGACTGACCTTCAGGTTCTCAAGGAGACCTATAACGTCAAATACATCAAAGCCCCGATGCTCAAGCTCAACCTCACCGACCAGTTTGGTGAGGTCGCGCCTCTGAAAAGCCTGGGCGATGGAAAGCCGATCTACCGCATGCATACGCGGCATTTTCGTCCTGCCTGCCAGGACTATGAGCCGTAAGGCGCGTCGGGAAGGAGGTCGCATGAAACCGCCATGCTATATCGGGCTTTCCCAGGCCCGCGAGGTGCTCGCAGAAATGGGGATCGAGCTCAACGAACGCCAGATCAAGCGCGCCGCTGATCCAGACCCGAACGGGAAGCGCAAGCTGCCCTTCTTCGTGGACCCGATTGACGGGCGCCTGAAGATCGAAAAAGGGGCGCTTGTTCGTATTTATCGAGAAGCGCAAATAAATGCTGAAAATAATCTGCGGGTTTGATAATGTAGAGAACTTTTCAAGAACATAATTTGTAACGAGTGATGTCAGATATAAGAAAAAGAACCGGAGCAAAAGGTACAACATATCAAGTTAGGTATCCGAGCAGCGCGACCAACACGGGGTATGCCTACAAGACTTTCGACACGATGAAGGAAGCGAGGGCTTGGCTTGAAAGCGGCCGCGCGCTCGAAGCAGGCCAAACAGTAGACCGGCCTGTATCAGTCGATGAAGGCGTCAAGATTTGGTTGGATGCATGCGAGAAAGAAGGACGCGGCGGGAGAAGCCCGGTCACCAAGTACACGCTCAAGACATACCGGTACCGCGCGGGCATTATCACCCAATACCCATGGCAAAAGCCACTCAACGAACTGACAGCACCGGATGTCGTCGAATTCCGATCATGGCTGCTCCGCAACCATAGTCGCGACCAGGCCCGAAAGGTGCTCTCCTATTTTCATTCGATGGTCCTGGAACTCGTAAATCGCGGGTTGCTCAAGCATGACTTCGCCGCCGGTGTAAAAGTCGCGGCGGCATCGCGATACGACAAGCCTGTGACGATCCCCTCCGAGCACGAAATCCAGGAACTGCTAAGGGCGGCAGATCGTCTTGCGAATTCCAAGAATGCGCAGATTGCCAAGACATGGGAGCGTTACCGCCCCATGCTATACTTGGCGATCGATAGCGGGATGCGCCCTCAAGAATATCTTGTCGTTGCACGGTCGAGCTTCGATGATCGCGGTGTGCGCGTGGACCGCGCCCTCGATGCTGGCGGGAAGAAAATATCCGTCACCAAAACCGTCTCGGGGCGCCGGTACATCGATCTAAGCCCGGAAACGCTCAATATGATAAGATACTACGCGGATCGTATCGCTACGGATAACGAATTTGACCTTGCGTTTCCAACTGCAAACGGGCGCTGGCTCAGCAGTAACAACTGGCGACGTCGCGGGTTTGTCGCCGCGTGTCGAGAAGCGGGTCTTGTCACGACAGAGGAAGTCGATGGTGAGATAGTCGAGACGCCCAAATACAAACCCTACGATCTACGACACTTCTACGCCTCGATGCTGATCGAAAATCAAGTCAATCTGAAGCGCATCCAAAAACTAATGGGGCACGCCGACATTCAAACTACCCTGAATGTCTACGGGCATGTCATTGAGCGTGTAGAATTCGAACAGGAGAGTAGAACCTGCCTAATATCTGGATTAGGTCAAAATTCTTGTGGCAAATCTGTGGCAAGTTCTCTGTAAGTCTCGGTATATAACGGTTTTGAAAGGATTGAAAATCCTTGTGTCGGTGGTTCAAATCCGCCCCAGGGCACCATTTAAAATCAATGACTTAGCCGGATTTACTGGCAAAAAATACCCAATATCGCCGTTTTTGCCACAAATTGCTGATCTGCTGTAACCCGCAGGAATCCGCCATCGCCTTTTTCGTGCTGAAATTCCTTGTGGCAAATTTGTGGCAAATCCTGTGGCGCGTCTTTCCATTATCGAATCGGGCAAAACAGCGCGATCATCTGCGTGACAGCTTCTTCGACCGTTTGTGCGTCGTCATCCGTCACGTATCGAGCGGCACCGAACTCCACCGCTTCAATGGCGGTGCGATAGCCAAGCGATAGCTGTCCATCCCCCTGTGGCGAGAACAGTTCTGCAATGCAGGCAGCCTTAACCGGTGCGTCCTGTTCGGCCTCCCGAAGCCGTATATGCATTTCTTCGCGGATGACCAGGATGCGGGCGTCGATGTCCATCGCGGCAAAGTCCGGATAGCTCGTATCGGCACTGGCAGCGGCGGGGAAGAGAAGGCATGCCATTGTGGCGAGTTTCTGCATCGTTTTGTTCGACATCATCTCTGCGCTCCTTCTATCTGGTTCCGTGGCATGCCGGTCAGCATAGAGCTGACCCGCCTCAATCTACCCGATCATAGACTATCTCGCGTGCTTCTGAAGGCTTCCCGGTCTGATTGTTTGCCTTGGCTTTGTTGGTGGCGGAATCGATGGCGATCAACTTGGCTTCCTTTCGCTTTCGCCTGGCTTGACCGGTTCGACGGGCTTGAAGGTTCAGTGATCGTGCTCAGCCGCACTCCATCTGGCAAAGATGGCCAGGCTCCTCGTTGTGCTGTGTCTAGCCGCTGAGCCGTGAGCGCGAAGGGGTTTGGACAGGCCTGAGTGTCGTCGCTACGTCGTATGGGGTTTGCCAGCATCGGGCGGCCATGATCGGTATGGCGAGCGTTCCAGCCCCGAACCGTGCTTGCCGGTGCGTCTTTGCCCGGCGTGGTCATTGCACCTTCCGTAGGGGCGTTCCTCAATCTCTGACGCATCCTTGGCCGGGGGCGCCGCCTGGTCAACGGCTTGCCCGCACCATCTGCCTTCACCTGCGGTTCCGCCAGACCGTGTTGGCCGTAAACCGCGCCATAGCCCTGACGGGCGTCGGCGGGTGACCAGTCGTCTAATACCCCCGTCCTTTCCGTGACGCGTCTTGAGGAAACGCCAAACGGAAGGAGACAGCTATGACCCGCAAGAACAAAACAAACCGCACCAGCAACCGCCCGGATAATCGGGCAGACATCTACACCCGCATCACCGATCAGATCATCACCGCCCTGGAGCAGGGCATCAAACCCTGGACGCAGCCCTGGAATGCCGCTCACGCCGCAGGCCCTGTTTCGCGCCCGCTCCGCCATAACGGCCAGCCTTACAGCGGCATCAACGTCCTGACCCTCTGGGCCTCATCGATGGAGCGCCATTTCGCCGCCCCGATCTGGATGACCTTTAAACAAGCCCGCGAACTTGGCGGCCATGTCCGCAAGGGCGAAAAGGGATCGCCGGTCGTCTACGCCAATACGCTGACGCGCACCGAGCGCGACGAAGCCACGGGCGAGGAAATCGATCAGACCATCCCCTTCATGAAGGGTTACACGGTCTTTAATATCGAGCAGATCGAGGGCTTGCCCGATCACTACTATGCACCGGCCAAAGCGCAACTCAATCCGGATCAGCAAATCGCCGCAGCCGACGCCTTCTTCGCCGAAACCGGTGCCGATATCCGCCATGGCGGCAGCAGCGCCTATTACTGCCCGCCGGAGGATCACGTCCAGATGCCGGTCTTCGAGAGCTTCCGTGATGCCGAGAGCTACTACGCGACGCTGGCGCATGAATGCACCCATTGGACGCGGCACAAGAGCCGCCTGGATCGGGATTTCGGGCGCGAGAAGTTTGGCGATGCCGGGTATGCCCGCGAAGAGCTTGTGGCCTTATCTTGACAGTCTGCACCGCATGCCGCCTTGCCGTAGGATGGGTGACAGGCGTCGACGGTAGGCAGTTTTCAGGCTGGCCGCCGCGCTTACCAAAGAGCTGGCGGCGGCCAGCCTGAGAACTGCCGGGCCGAAGCGTGCACCGGGTGGGGGCATGGGGAGGGTTTTGCGCTGGTGTCGATTATTTCTGTTTGCGAGCGTCGCGAGGCCGGGGGGCTCGACGCGCATGTGCCGTTGATCCTGCGCGGTGACGCGCTCTACGACCCTGATCTGGATCGCTTCTTTCTCGACCTGCCGCTATCGGGGATTCGATCGCGGCATTCGCTTCGCGCCCAGGCCTATGATGTGACAGTCTGGCTTCGCTTTCTCGATGCCTGCGGCAAGACCGTATGGGCTGCGACCCGCGACGATGTCGACGCTTATCATCGTGCGCGCCGGCGCGGCGATGCTGGTCAGCGGATCACGGCGGCAAGCTGGAACAGGGCCGTCGCCAGCCTTGATCGCCTCTATCGCTGGGGCGAGCGGCAAGGGCTGATCGCCGAGGCACCGTTCAACCGTCGTGCCGTGTGGCGACCGGCGCAGGGTGGACGTCGCGGAATGATCGCCGCGCGCAACGACGCCTATGAACGCGTTGCGAAGCGGTCGGATGTCCGGTTCGTCACGATGGACGATTACCGCATCTTCCGCGAGGTCGGTCTGCGCGGCCTCGCGCCTGACGGCAGCGAACGCCCCGGCGCACGTGATCGGAACGGATTGCGCAACGCGCTCTTCGCCGATCTGCTCGTCACGACAGGTTTGCGACTGGAAGAGGCCTCAGGTCTGCTCGCCGGTGATCTCGCGGTTATCGTTCCGGACGGCGATGAGAACCGGCAGCTCTGGCTGCGCCTGCCGCCGCCGCTCACCAAGGGCGATCGCGGACGAAGTGTTCTGGTCCCACGCCGGCTGCTTCGTCAGATCGCGGCCTATATCGATGTCGAGCGCGGGGCAGGCGCGGCCAAATTCGTCGCGCGCGATGGCGCGGCGCGCTTTGACCGGCCGATCCATATCACCGACGCCGGTCTCGACCGCATGCGCGATGTCTGCACGCCAGAGGAACGATGCCGTCTGATCCTGTGCAACGAGAACGGAACGCCGCGCGAGCCCGCGGCGCTATGGCTGACCGAGGTCGGACAGCCCGTTCGACCCAATTCCTGGGAGGTGATCTTCGCCCGCGCCTGCAAGCGCTGTAGAGACTATGGTTTCTCGTTGTCGATCAGCCCGCACCAGCTGCGCCACACCTTCGCGGTCCATATGCTCGCCTTGCTGATCCAGGAGCGTCTGCGCGAAGCCGCATTGCCGGCGGGGCCGATGGAGAGCTACCGGCTGATCCTGGGCGACCCGCTGCAGCAGGTGCAACGCCTGCTCGGCCACGCGAGTCTCGCCACCACCTATATCTATCTCGACCATATCGCGACCCGCGCCGATACGGTGGATTCGGCGGTCGAGGAGTTGCTGGCACTGCTGCCGGGACCTCAGGGCGCATGAGCGGGCGTCCCCGCAAGGGCAGGCCCGTTGCTTTCGCGCGCGTCACACCGGAGCGAGCCAAGCCCGATCCGGTGCTCGGCCTCAGGTTCGTCATCGAGGCGCGGCATGGCGGGACCGTCCTGGTCGACATGACCGATCTCGATCCTCGTCCGCTCGCCATCGCCTTTGCCAGCGCGTTGCGCCGGTCGGCCGCGCTCGGCGGCCGGATCGGTGCGGCCAGCGTCATCAAACAGTATGTAAACTCCTATCGCCGTTTCTTCACCTGGCTTTCCGATGAGGCGGGGGAGGTGGACGGGCCCGAAGACGTGCGCGCAGCCCATGTCGACGGTTTCGCATCGGCACTCGAACGCGGGGGAATGGGCGCGATCTACCGGCATGTGACGGTCAGCAAGATCGTCAATACGCTGCGTGCGATAGAGGCGGATCGGCCCGACAAGATCACGCCCGACCTCCATGAGCGGTTGCGTTATACAATGGCGACCTCGGCGGGACGCTCGACCCCGCGTGATGCCTACAGTCCCTTCGTCGCCCGCGCGCTGCGCGACGCGGCCCGTACGGACGTGGAAGCGATATTCCGCCGGATCGGCGCCGAGGATCGGACCGATGAGGGCGATCCGGTCATTGCCGGAGCGCGGGCCGATGTCGAAGCTCTCATCGCGCGCAATGGAGCCGTTCGGACCGACAGCGTCGAGCTGCGCCGTCTCTATTTCATGCGCTTGCGGCGCGGTTTGCCGATCAGCACGCTGATCGACGACCTGCATCGTCGGCATCATCTGCACGTCACCGATCTGCCGCCATTGCTCGTGCTGCTTGCCCTCGATACCGGCCTCGAGCCGGAATGCCTGAAGGCGCTGACGCTCGATTGCCTGGCCAATCCCTCCGCCGGAACCGTCGAACTGCGATACCTGAAGCGACGCGCCGGCGCCGCCGGGCACAAGAGCATGCGCGTGCGCGACGGCGGCCTCGGCACGCCGGGTGGCCTTCTCCGCCGGCTGATCGAGATCACGACCGTCGCCCGTCAGCATCTGCCCACCGATTGTCTCTGGGTTTACCACAACGTCGGCGGTCTCCATGCTGGCATCCGTCATCCGCGCGAACGCCTCGACGCCTGGGTGGCACGGCACCGGATTGTCGATGAGGACGGCAAGCCGCTCCATCTTCTGCTGTCCCGGCTTCGCAAAACCCACAAGGCGCTGTGGTACACCAAAACCGAGGGGTACATCGCCCGCTTCGCGGTCGGCCACACGCCCGAGGTCGCGGCGCGCCACTACGCCGATCTGCCATCGCTGCGGCCCCTGCACGAGGCCACCGTCGCCGATGCCTTCCGCGACGCTGTCGTCGCCGCGATGCCGACCATCCTCGCGCCAGCAGCCGAGAAGACGCTGCGCGAAGCGCCCGAACAGGCCGGGCCGCTGATGCCGCCGGATGCGGTCGGTTCCATTCTCGATGGGGAGCAGGATCTCTGGCTCGCCGCCTGCGCGGGGTTCCATAGCAGCCCCTTCGCCGAGGCCGGCTCGCCATGCCAGCAGCCGTTCTGGGGATGCCTCCATTGCCCCAACGCCGTCATCACCGCCCGCAAGCTCCCCGCGATCATGGCCTTCCTGTCCTTCGTCGAAGACCAACGACAGGGGCTTCCCGGTCCCGACTGGATGGTCAAGTTCGGGCAGGTTCATGCCCGGATCGTCCATCAGATCTTGCCCGCGTTTTCCGATGCCGTTGTCGCCGAAGCGCGGTTACGCGCCGTGGAGGAGCGCTTCTATCTGCCTCCCGAGGCGCGCGCATGACCGCGCCCGCCCTTGCCCGCGCTCACGCGTTCGATGATCGGCCCGTGCTGGCGTGCGCGCCGCTCAAGCCGGGCCATGCCCGCGAGGACCTGTCGCGCGTCGGCGATCCAAGCTGGGATCTGGGTCCCGCCGTCTTCCGCGAGAACGCCCGGCGCTGCCACGTCACCGTGCATTTCGATGTGCTGGAAGATGCCGATGTGCAGGCAATGATGCGCGCCTATCTCTATGCGCGTCTCAATGTCGACCTTCCCGGCCATCGTCCGAAGCTGCCGCCCAGCTGTGTGCGGCAGGCGTTTAACCGGGCGCGGCGCTTCTTCGCCTTCGTCCGCGAAGGATTGGGCGCGCTGGACCTAGCCCGGATTGATCCTCCGCTGATCGACGCCTATGCACGGCATCTCCGAGACGACCCGGCAAGGCGGCCCGTCATTGTCGGGCAGCTTCTCGAGGTCGTCATCGACTTCTATCTCTACCGCGAGCACCTTCCCGGCGGCGGCTTGTCGTTCGAACCGTGGGACGGGCGGCCACCCGCACGCGTCGCGGGCTATCGTCATGTTCCCGAGAACCGGACCCCGCGCATCCCCGAGCCGATCATTGCGCCGCTTCTGGCATGGTCGCTGCGCTACATCACGGTATTCGCAGGGGACATTCTCGCCGCCCGGCGTGAGCTTTCCCGGCTCGAAGCGCGCCGCGACCGGCTCTTCGTTGCGGAACAGGGATTGCCGCATGCGGAGCGCCGCCGCCGGCAACGGCAGCGACTGGCGCGCTATTTCCGGTCCCGCGCGCGGCAGGGCCGGGGCGTGCCGGTCTGGGCAAGCCCACCCAACGGTTCCGCATCCGTCGATCCGGTAAGCGGGGAGCTTCTGCCCGTCGTCAACGTGCAGCTTCTGCATCTACACGTCGGCGTCGATGCCGCCAGGGAGCCGGCGATGCATCTCGCTCTCGCCGGCGGCGCGTCCGATCTCATCGCTGCCGCCATCGCGGATATCGGGATCGAACCCGGCGGCATGGATACGGCGATCTCGGTCGATGCCGATCTCGGCCGGCCATGGCGGCACCGCTTTGATGCCAAATCCCTCGTCCTGGAAGAGCGCATGCTGCAGGCAGCGGCCTACGTGGTCTGCGCCTATCTGACCGGTATGCGCGATTGCGAGGTGCAGGCGATGCGCCGGGGATGCCTGACGCTTGCGCGCAGCGAGGACGGCACCGTGTCACGACACCGCCTCCGTTCCACTGCGTACAAGGGAAAGGGGGCCCGGGGAGGGTCGGCGGAGTGGGTGACCATCGAGCCCGTCGCCCATGCGATCGGGGTGCTCGAACAGTTGACCCGGCGCGCGGCTGTTGCCCATGGTCTCGATACGCTCTGGCCCGTGCTGTCAGTGACGCGAAGTAGCAAACCGCACGTCTCCGCCGAGATCGTGCGCCAGATAAACGCCTATCGTGACCACCTGAACAGGCTGTTCGGGACGGAAGAGGCGCCCGCCATACCGCCCGGGCCGGATGGTAAGCCCTGGCGGATCACGACCCGCCAGTTTCGTCGCACGATCGCATGGCACATCGCCAACCGTCCCTTCGGAACGGTGGCCGGCATGATCCAGTACAAGCATGCATCCGTCGCCGCGTTCGAAGGCTACGCGGGTAGCAGCGCCTCGGGTTTCCGCGCCGAGGTCGAGGCGCAGCGCCGGCTCGGTCAGATCGACGATCTGCTCGAGTATTTCGACAGGCGGCGCGGCGGGGCTGACCTTGGCGGGCCGGCCGGTCCTCGTGTCGCGCGTACCCTCGACGAGACAGCCACCGAGCTCGGGCCATTGCCGCCGATGATCGCGGACCGGTCCCGTCTGCGCACCATGCTTGCCAGTCTGGCCCGCACCCTGCATGTCGGACCGCTTGCCGATTGCTTCTTCGATCCGGCAACCGCCCTGTGCCTCAAGTGCGTGACGGATGCCGCGGCAGACCGCCCGCTGACAGCGCTTTGTGAACCGACCCGCTGCCCGAACGCCTGCATCGCGGAACATCACAGGCCCGTCTGGGAGCGAAGTGCCGATGAGGCACGCATGTTGCTGCGCGAGAAGCGGCTGCCCGGATTGCAGCGGGCCGCGCTCCAGCAGGAGGTTGACCGGATCGAGGGTGTGCTGGCCCGGATCGCGCCCGAGGGCGCGACGCCGCCCGTTCGGGCGGCGGTAAAGGGAGAGGGAGCTTGGGATCGGGGTGAGTGACGGGATGAGGAGAGCGGGAGAGGCCTGCTCCGCCCGTCCTGGAGACCTGTCATGTCCCGCTCTTCCTCATCGGCCGAGCGCGCCGATGTTTATAACCGTATCACCACCGAGATCATCGCCGCCATCGAGGCAGGCACCGGCGACTGGCGTGCGCCCTGGTTCCACGACGGGAGCAGCATCGCGCGTCCGACCAACGTTTCATCCGGCAAGCGCTATCGCGGCATAAACACTTTGGCGCTCTGGGCCACGGGCTTTGCCGCCGGATATGGCGACGGTATCTGGGGAACGTACAAGCAATGGCAGGATGCCGGCGCGCAGGTGCGTAAAGGAGAACGCTCCACCACGGTCGTCTTGTGGAGGGAGATCAAAGTTTCCCAGCAGGCCGACGACGAAGACGATGATGACGGGCATCGACGGATGTTCGCCCGCGCATTTTCTGTCTTCAATATCGCTCAGGTGGAGGGGTACGAGCGCCCGGCGACCCCTGTGCTGCCTGAGGCTGAACGCCTTGCCCATGCGGAAGCGTTCATCACAAACCTGGGCGTCAAGACGGAGTTCGGTGGATCGGAAGCCTATTATCGCCCGTCGGCCGACACCGTGTTCATGCCGCCGTTCACTTCGTTTCGTGATGCCGCGTCATTCTACGGTGTCTGGCTACACGAGAACGGTCACGCCAGTGGCGCAAAGCACAGGCTCGATCGCGACCTTTCCGGTCGCTTTGGTTCGGCCGACTATGCCGCCGAAGAATGCTGCGTGGAAATTCTCAGCGGGCTGGTCCTGGCAGACCTCGGGATCGCCCACCATCCGCGCCCTGATCATGCCGCCTATATTGCCTCGTGGCTCAAGGTCCTGAAAGACGACCCCAAGGCCATCTTCACCGCCGCCAGCAAGGCGCAGCAGGCGGCCGACTGGATGCATGCGCAGCAGCCCCATGCAGAGGAGGTAGCGGCATGACCAAAACCGTTCTCATTGCCGAAAAATTTCAGAATGGGGCTGGACTGTCAGGATATGTCGCAGAATTGACCTCGGTGTTCCTGGGTCAGACGCTCGGCTTCACGGCCCATACGCTCGAGATGAATGCCGCCTACCTCCACAACTGGTTGCGCGTTCTTCGGTCGGACAAGGGTGCGATCTTCAAGCACGCCGCGGATGCGCAGCGC
>Ga0208330_1000666_pt1 | contig 13964 bp, 10 predicted proteins | sample DeeseametaMP1896_FD_184180 | JGI IMG/M metagenome (GOLD analysis project Ga0208330, IMG submission 184180) | Marine microbial communities from the Deep Pacific Ocean - MP1896 (SPAdes) | ecosystem: Environmental > Aquatic > Marine > Oceanic | place: East of Hawaii, North Pacific Ocean | collected...
CCCTGTCCGGCACGGTCGAGGTCAGGATCCCGTTGGTGGGCGGCCGGATCGAGAAGTACATCTGCGATCAGATCACCGTCGAGATTCCCGCGCTGCAGCGTTTCACCTCGGATTGGATTTCCCGCAATGCCTGACATGGCCGATCGAGACCGCCGCTACACCGACACCCCCGGGGAGGTACCCACGACGGCAGAAGCCCTTGCCCGCCTTGACATGCCGCTGGTCGACGCGATGATGACCCAACGCGCCGTGCGAAGGGTCTATCCCGACCCGATCGACGACGAGATCCTGATGAAGTGCATCGACGTCGCCTTGCATGCCCCCACCGGGGCCAACGGGCAGAACTGGGAATTCATCGTCATCAAGGATTACGACACCAAGAAGAGGCTGGCCAAGCGCTACCGGCAGGCCTGGAATCTCTACTATCAGACCGTCATCCGCCGGGTGGCGGCGACCGACGAGTCGATGGCGAAGACCGCGCGGGCCGTGCAGTGGCAGGTCGACCACTTCACCGAGGTCCCGGTCCTGATCGTGGCCTGTCTGCGGTTGGGCGCCAAGGACGGTCGGGTCCCGTTCGTGCCGATGCCGCACGCGGCGCTGTCCGGCTTCTTCGGCTCGATCTATCCCAGCGTGCAGAATCTGCTCCTGGCTGCGCGCGCGATGGGGCTGGGCGCATCGCTGATCACGTTGCCGCTGTGGAGCGTCACATCCACCCGCCGAACTCTGGGTCTGCCCGTCTCGGTCACGCCGTGCTGCGTCGTGCCGCTGGGCTGGCCGCGGGGCCGTTACGGTCCCACCACCCGCCGGCCCGCGGCTGAGGTGATGCACTTCAACAGGTACGGCAACCGGCCCTGGATGGGCACCGACTGAGAGCCGGCACCCATCCAGGTCGCGGTTCAGTCGTCGCTGCCGCCCGAGTCGCTGCCCTTGCTGTCACTGCCGCCCGAGTCGCCGCCCTTGCTGTCACTGCCGCCCGAGCCGCTGTCCTTGCTGTCCGACGAATCGGTCGACGAGTTCGTCGCGCTCTGCGAGGATCCGCTCCTGCTGGCGTCGTCCTTGCGGTGCTTGCCGCCGCTGGTGGGGCTGTCGGCCTCGGCGTCAGCGTCGGCCTCCGCTGAGTCGACAGCCTCGTCAGCGTCGTCTGTGACGGCCTCGTCAGCGTCTTCTTCGGTGACAGCCTCTTCGGTGGCCGCCTCGGTGACTGAGTCCTCGGTGACATCCTCGGATGTGACGGCCTCGGACGCCTCGTCGATGACGTCTGCGACGATCGGCGCGGACTCGAACTTCTTCTTCAGCTCGTCGGTCGCCTTGGCCACGATCGACGGCTCACCCTGATCCGCCGCAGCGGCAGACTCGCCACCGGCGGTCTCGTCGGCATCCTCGTCTGCGGCAGGGACATCTGCGGGCGCGGCGGCGGGGGAGAGGCCGACGGATGAAGCGACCAACATGGCGTTCGCCTCGGCCGGAGTCTCCGACTCTTCGTCCACCTCGGGGGCGACGTCTTCCTCTGGTTCACGTAGGAAGTGCTTGAAGAACGTCTCGATCTCGCGCACGGCGATCCAGTCGGGCAGGTGACCGGTGATCTGCAGGGCCGCACTGAAATTGGCGACCGCGGTGACGACCTCCCACCAGGTGACGGTCTGGATGCCGGTCGGCTCGGCGGTCAGCGATGCCCACACCGATTTGATCGGCTCCGCCGGGTCCAGGATGACCTGCTGTTCGGACCATTCGGTCTCCTGGCCGTCGATCGGGTTGATGACGGTCGGGAAGGTGTAGCCGTCCTCGTCGTAGAACTCGCTCATCGGGACCTTGAACATCAGGTCCAGCATTCCGGGCAGGTCTTCGCATTCGTAGGCGCAGCCTTCGTACATCGGCAGATTCGCTGCGGCCCACCAGTTCAGGTGCTCGCCCCACGGCTGCGAGAACGACGGGAAGGGCACCAGGACGTTGACCGCCTCGCGCAGCATGTCCGGGTTGGCAGGATCCCAGCCCCACACGTTGTTGGGGTGCGATTCGTTCCAGCTGCCGCTGATCGCCAGCGCGGTGGCCAGCCGGTCCAGTGCGGCCACCATGTTGGCCGGCGCGCTGAAGACCTGCTCGATCGCATTGATCGGCACGTAGGCCAGCGAGGACGCGGTCAGGCTGACGTCCTGTTCGACTACTCGTGCGGTCGCGGGTGCCGGCGGCTCCAGTGGCGCGACGGCGAGGACACTGGCCCCCACCAGGGCCACGCTGGTCGTGATGACCGGTTTCACAGCTACTCGCATGACACCCATCTCTTCAGGCAGTTACGTTTGACGACCGCCTGACCATACCCTGTCGAGGAGCTGTGCGGCTTCCCGTTGAGCAAACTTTCGTCCCGACGCGTCGGTGATGCGATCCGGCCACTCGCGGACCCGCGCGCCGCCCCGCGTGCCACCGCCCGATCTCCTTGCTGCTCACAGGTGCCCGTGACCTGCCGCGGTAGGACAGCCGCCCCCAGCTATTGACGCAGGCGCGAATTATGCTGCTGGGTAAGTGATCTATCACGCCCGCCCGTCACCGGTTTGCCCGACAGCTTGCCGTCAAGACAGCAGCGCGGCCCGTGCTGTTCGCCAGAAAAGACGCCATCGCGGCCGACCGGGACGTTCGAGCCGGGAATTGTGCGCACCGACGTCGCGTCCGAGCAATCACCCGCAGTACCGGTCGATGCCGCCATCGGGCGCCACCCGGATGGCCGCCGGCAAACGACCGGCAGACCCCACCTACGTTCAGAGATTGCCGAGCCCCCGCAGCACCTTGGTGTACGGCAGCGTCGCGGTCATCCCCTTACGCAGTTTCGGGTTCAACTGGCTGCCGTTGATGACCAGCAGGTAACGCAGCCCGTGGTCGCGCCACTCGGCGACCTGATCGAGCACCTCGTCGGCGGTCCCGTGGAAACAGATCTCCTTCATCAACGATGCCGGCACGCGCGCGGTGTACTCGAGCGCGGTCTGCTCGTCGATGGTCTGCGGCACGAGGTCCTGCACGCCGGAGAAATCCGCACCCAGCGGATGCTCCACCCCGTGGCGCAACCATGCCTCCGCGGGCGCGGCCAACGCGACCGACTTCACGATCACCGAATCCAGTGCTTCGTCGACGTCGTCGCGGGTGCGTCCGGCCACGACGGTGCGGTTGACCGCAGGCACGATCGACATCGGGTCGCGGCCGTGATCGGAGGCGGCGCCGCGCACGGTCTCCAGCGCTCGGGCATAGTCGGCGGGCCGGGAGATGACGAACGGCACCCACCCGTCTGCGTAACGTCCGGTCGCGCGCAACATCCGGGGGCCGTGCGCAGCCACCCAGATCTCCGGCCACTTGCCCTGGTACGGGGGCAGATCGAAGACGGCGTGCCGCAGCGGGAAATACGCCGAGTCCCGCGTGATCGGTTCGCCGTTCGACTCCCACAGCGCCCGGATCGTCGCCAGCGCCTCGACGAACCGCGCGACGGGCTTCGTCCACTCCACCCCGTACGGCTCGTTGCCTTCACGTTCACCGACACCGATCCCGAGGATGGCGCGACCGCGGGTGAGCAGATGCAGGGTCGCGGCAGCCTGCGCGGTGACCGCGGGGTGCCGACGGCTGGCATCGGTGACGCAGACCCCGAAGCGCAGCCGGCGCATCCGGTTGCGCGCCGCCAGATGGCCGAGCATCGTCCACGGCTCCAGGATGGCGTCGACCTTGGGCACCAGCTTCGCCGCCAGGCCGAGGTGCTCGGGGGTGGCGACCGACCGCGGGACCAGAGAGTTGATGTGGTCGCCCACCCAGAACGAGTCGGCCCCGGTGGCCGTCGCGGTCAGCATGCTGGCAGAGGGCAACAGGGTCGGCGAGATCCGCGTGTTCACGATGCCGTCGAGCAATCCGAAACGAAATCCGGCCGCCTGCGGCCGGGTGCGGAACATCATGGGAGGGACGGTACTACCGACGGCCGACCACGCTCCGAATGGTAGGTTTCACCAGCACGCTTGCCGGCGACGCTCCGCCCGCGCCGGACTGCCCAGCCCCCGCCTCCCCGCAGAAGAGACCGTCTCACCGCCATGCCATCAGCCACACTCGAGGTGATCGACAAGGGCAGCACCAGCCCGGCGCATCCGGCCCCGCTGCTGTTCGTCCACGGCGCGTGGCATGCGGCGTGGTGCTGGGACGAGCACTTCCTCGACTTCTTCGCCGGCCGGGGCTACCGGGCGCTGGCCCCGAGCCTTCGCGGCCACGGCGCCAGTCCGGCCACCAAGCCGCTGCGGGCCTTGTCGATGGCCGACTATGTCGACGACGTGGCCCAGGTGGCCGCGAGTCTGCCGACACCTCCGGTGGTCATCGGCCACTCGATGGGCGGATTCGTCGTGCAGAAATTCCTCGAGTCCCGCGACATCCCGGCCGCCGTGCTGATGGCGTCCGCGCCGCCGCGAGGCTATCTCGGTTCGGGGATGCGCTGGCTACGGCGCCACCCGTGGCATTTCGTGAAGCTCTCGGCGTCGGGCCGTTCACTCGCCTACGTCAGCACGCCCGAACTCGCCCGTGAGCGGTTCTTCTCACCCCATACCCCAGAGGCCCTGGTGGCGTCCTGCGCGGCCCGACTGCAGGAAGAGAGCGCACGGTCGGGAGTCGACGGGCTGCTGGCGCTGCCGCGGCCCAGGCGGGTGGGTGCGCCACTGCTGGTCCTGGGCGCCGGACACGACGGCGCAGTCACCGCCGCGGAGGTGCGCGCCACGGCCAAAGCCTACAGCACCGAGCCCGAGTTCTTTTCCGAACTGGGTCACAACATGATGCTGGAGCCCGGGTGGCAGTCGGTCGCCGAACGCATCCACACCTGGTTGGGCACCCGGGGACTGTGACGCCGGCCGGCGGGCCACACATACCGTCGGCTCACGACTTCGATACCTGTGCGACACCTGTTAACACCTGGGACCGCGCCGGCGATAGGTGGGCGAGAGGTAATTGACGCCGCCGGCAAAAGTTATCGCCGGACGGGAAAGGCTGCCTGACAGGTTGCTGGAGCGGGGTGGCGATGGTGTGCGCCGAGGCGGCGTTCGCCCGCATGAGCACGCGCGTCACCAAAAAGTAACCCCCTGTTCTCGACAGTTAGCCAGCAACACGGAACTCGGCGCATTGTGCAGGCTCCACCTGCGCAAACGCTGTCAATCATGGTTGCACGACGATGCGCCGGACCGACTGAGCAACGACCGTGCGGTCCCCGCCGCCTGCCGCGGGGACGAAGGACAATTGGCAATTCGCGCACGTCCTGTGGTTTTCTCGAAGGGTTAGCGGTGATGCGCTGGAATTCCTCCAGCAATCGCTTGCGCAGCGGCGAAGTGTGATAATCTGCGCACACCTCACGTCGTGATCAGATCGTCATCACATTGCAACCACCTGGAAGGGTCGGCACATGCATTCTGCGCTTCGCCCGTACATGACCACGGGCCTGGCAATCGTCGGGTCGAGCGTCCTGGCATTCGCCCCCATCGCGCCCCCGGCCCCCGCGGAGAGTGCGACGACCACCACCAGGCAGGTCACGCAGGACGTCACGCTGTCCGCCAGAGTCGTGACGATCAACCCGGCGCCAGACGCGCTGAAAATGGGCGAGCAGTTACAGGGAACTGTCTGCGGCGGGAACGGTACCCCGTGCTACGAGCTCGAGTACGCGCCCATATTCACGGACGGGACCGGATACCTCGGCTTTGGCGTGCAAGCCCTCAGGCGGAACCTCGCCGGAAACCTTGGCGAGGAGACCACCATCTTCGCTTTCAGCGAGGGTGCCACCGTCGCATCGCAGTGGCTCGAAAAGCACCTCGAAGACCCTGAGGCATACCCGGCGCCGCAGAATCTGACGTTTGTGGTCATCGGCAATCCGACTCGCAAGTATGGCGGCTCGCTGTTCCTTTCGCCCTGGACCGAAAGTCCGTACAAGGTGATTGACGTCGCCATGCAGTACGACCCGACGGTCGACCAGCCCACCAACAAGCTGAACTCGCTGGCTGTCCTCAACGCCGCATTGGGCTTCTTCACCAACCACCTCGGTAAGGGCTACACGGACGTCGACATCGACGCCGAGGAGAACAGCAAGTGGACTGAAGACGGCATCGAATACGTCTTCGTGCCGTCCAATACGCTGCCCATCGTCGAGCCTCTGCGCTGGCTCGGTCTCGACGAGCTCGCTGACGGGCTGACCCCTGGTCTGCAGTACCTGATCGAGCAGGCTTACGACCGCGACGATCGCATCACCAACACGACGATGGAAGCTCCGAACGAGAGCCTCTCCTACGTGCCAATCAACCTTCTCGAGACCGTCGCCAACATTCCCTTCTACGCCGTGGCGGGCACCAATCGGTTCGCCGAGGCGATGCGCGACAGCGGCAGCTGGTGGGTGTACACCGAGACCAACGTGCTGGGCTGGGATCCGGCCAACCCGGAGATGACCCGCGCGTTCGTCGACTTCCTGGTCGCCATCCCGTCGATCTCGGGTCCGATGGGCGAGATCGCCGATTACTGGGCGCGGGCGAACCTGCCGATGAACGAAGGATGCACGGGCACCGGCCGGACGGCTTGCCTCAACCCGGCCGGCATCACCGACCAGATGTTCAAGGTGATGCTGTGGGATCTGTTCGCCAAGGACGGCTACACCTTCGAAGGCCCCATCACCCCCGAGTACAACCCCGTCAGCGACGAGGAGACGTACTGGGGTCAGGAGATGGGTCAGGACGGTGACCCGGTCGAGTGGTACGGCGAGACCGTGTACCTCGAGTGGTTCGCCGAGTCGAAGTCGTTCTGGAACCACCTGATCTCGCCGCCGGAGGGCATCAAGACCCCGACGATCGGCGACCAGCTCGGCGCCGCGGTGAACCTGTTCGAGGCACTGATGGTCACCTGGTACCCGTTCGTGCCGAAGAGCCAGCTCTGGAACCCGAACGAGACCGCGTTCGCGTACCTGTTCCGGCCGTTCGCCAAGGTCCTGTGCCCGGACTGCAACGAGGTCGACCCGTTCATGCCGACCGACTGGGAGGTCGGCGACGACATCCCCAAGGGCCTCTACATCCCGGCGAAGGTCGAGGACCTCTACGACGAGGACGGCAAGTACATCGGGCCCCCGGTCGACTCGACCGACGAGGACGCCGACGCGGACGCGGACGCCACCTCGCGGTCATTCCTGGCGGCGCTGTTCGGCCAGGAAGAGCAGACGACCGAGGAGACGGTCGACGAGACCACCGAGGAGGCCACCGGGACCACCGAAGAGGCCGCCGAGGAGACTCCCGCCGTCACCGAGGACGCCGCAGAGGAGCAGACGGATGTCGTCTCCGACGCGATCCAGGGTCTGAAGGACAAGTTCGAATCGGTCACCGACGAGGGTGAGGTCACCGACGAGGCGCCGGCCGAGGAGGCCCCCGTCGAGGAGGATGCCGCCGACGCGGGTGACGAGGTCGAGGACGTCGCCGACGAGACCGAAGAGGCCGACGACGCCGACGACGCCGAAGACATCGCTGACGAGGCCGACGAGGCCGACGAGGCCGACGACGACCAGGCCGACTCGGATGACTCCGATGCGGGCTCGGACGATTCGTCCGACAGCGGCAGCAACAGCTCGGGCAGCGACAGCGGTGACTCCGGCAGCAGCGACTCCGGCAGTGACAGCGGCAGCTCCGGCGGCTCCGACGATTAGGAATGGCCGGGACGGAAGCCCGTAGTATCGCCCCGTGAGCACGGAGCAGTATGACGCCGTAATCGTCGGCGCCGGATTCGGCGGCATGGGATCAGCCATCCAGCTGAACCGGCTCGGTTACGACAAGATCGCCATTCTCGACCGCGAGGACGACCTCGGTGGGACGTGGCACGTCAACCGTTACCCAGGCTTGACGGTTGACGTCCCGTCCACCACCTACTCCTATCGGTTCGAGCCCAACCCGTACTGGTCGCGCCTGTATGCGCCCGGCAGCGAACTCAAGACCTACGCCGAGCACGTCGCCGACAAGTACGACCTGCGGCGCTACATGCGGTTCAACACCGTGGTCGACGGTGCACGCTGGGACGACGACGCGCAGGAATGGCTCGTGTCGCTGTCCGACGGGCAGACGCTGCACACGCGGTTCCTGATCCTGGCCACCGGGTACCTGTGCCAACCGAAGAAGCCGGACATCCCCGGCATCGAGAGCTTCGCGGGCACCGTGCTGCACGCTCAGGAGTGGGATCACTCGTACTCGCTGGCGGGCAGGCGCACCGCGATCATCGGGACCGGTTCGACCGGGGTGCAGCTCATCCCCAAGCTCGCCGAGGACGCCGCCGAGCTGACCGTCTACCAGCGCACCCCGATTTGGGTCATGCCGAAGCTCGACTTCGGCTTCGGGCCGCGGGCGCAGCGGCTGTTCGCGAAGGTCCCGGCCACCCAGCGGATGCTGCGGGTGTCCAGCGACCTGTTCATGGACATCATGGTCACCCTCGCGATGTGGCGCTTCCGTCAGTTCCGGCCGGTGAACCGCATCGCCGCCGCGATCGGACGGCTGCACCGGTTCGCGGCGATCCGGGACCGGGATCTGCGCCGCAAACTGACCCCGAGCTACGACTTCGGGTGCAAACGGCCGACGCTGTCGAACGTCTACTACCGCACGTTCAACAAACCCCACGTCCACCTGGAGACGGCGGGCATCGACCGGATCGAGCCCGACGGCGTCGTCGGGACGGACGGCACCAAACGGGTGGTCGACACGCTGGTGCTGGCCACCGGATTCGATGTGTGGGAGTCGAATCTGCCGGCCATCGAGGTCATCGGCCGCGAGGGCCGCGACCTGGGCAAGTGGTGGCGGGAGAACCGGTTCCAGGCCTATGAGGGCCTGACGGTGCCGCTGTTCCCGAACATGCTGAGCCAGGCCAGCCCGTACGCCTGGGTGGGCATGTCGTGGTTCGACACGGTCGAATACCAGATGCGGCACATGGAGCGGTTGTTCGGCGAGATGCAGCGCACCGGCGCGCGGACCTTCGAGGTGACCGAGGAGGCCAACGCGCGGTTCCTGGACCGCATGCTGACGCTGCTCGACGACTCGGTGTTCCTGCTGGGCAACTGCGCGAACTCCCGCTCGTACTGGTTCAACAGCTCCGGTGAGGCCCCGCTGTTCCGGCCCACCACCGTGCGTCAGGCCGTCAAGGAGCAGCAGCACTTTCCGCTCAGCGACTACGCGCTAGCCTGAGACCTCACGGTTAGAGCGACCCGCGACCGACGCGTCCATCTGTGATGAAGGGGTGACGACATGGCTACCGCGACGACGGAGCCCGTGCGGCTACCGCCGGGCCCGCGCCTGCCCAAACTGATCCAGGGCGCCGCGGTGCTCACCGCACGCTACGGTGCGGTGGCCGCATTGGGGCGCCGCTACGGCTCGACCTTCACCCTGCAGCTGCCGGTGTTCGGCGAGACCGTCGTGATCAGCGATCCGGTGCTGGTCAAGGACCTGTTCAGCACCAGCCGCGAGCTGGTCGGGCGACCGCAGAACAACCTCGGCGGCGACGTGCTGGGGCCCGGGTCGATCTTCAACCTGGAGGGCGACGAGCTGCTGGCCCGCCGCAAGCTGCTGTTGCCGCCGTTCAACGGCAAGAACATGCGCAGCTACGAAACCATCACCGAGCAGGAGGTGATGCGTGAGATGCAGTCGTGGCCCGAGGGGGTGGAGTTCGAGACCCTCGATCCGATGATGCGGATCACGCTCAACACCATCCTGCGCGCCGTGTTCGGCGCGAAGGGCGACGAACTCGACGAGCTACGCGTGGTGATCCCCGCGGCGGTGGAGTTCGGCTCCAAGATCGCCCTGCTGCCGTCGCTGGTGCGCAAGGACCTCGGCGCCTGGAGCCCGGGTGGAAAGTTCGCGCAGTACCGGCGTCGCATGGACGAGATCTGCACCTCGTTGATCGCCGACGCACGTTCGGACCCCAACTTCGCCGACCGCGGTGACGTGCTGTCCCTGCTGTTGCAGGCCCGCTACGACAACGGTGAGCCGCTGCCCGACTCGTACATCATCGACGAGCTGCTGACCATGCTGGTCGCCGGCCACGAGACGACGTCGACGCAGCTGGCGTGGACCATCGAACGGATCCGCCGCCATCCCGACCTGCTGGCCCGGCTCACCGACGAGGTGGACGCCGGCGGGTCGGAGTTGATGACGGCCACGATCGCCGAGTCGCAGCGCACCAGGCCGGTTCTGACCGCGGCGCTTCGCCGCGCCCGGACCCGGATTCGCCTGGGGGAGTGGGTGATTCCCGAAGGCGACACGATCATGGCGAGCACGCAACTGGCGATGGCGGCCGAACAGAGCTTCCCGAACGCCGACAAGTTCGATCCGGACCGGTTCGTCGGCAATCCGCCCAACCCCTTCGCCTGGATCCCGTTCGGCGGCGGAATGATGCGCTGCATCGGTGCGTCCTTCGCGACGATGGAGATGGACGTCACGCTGCGCACGATCCTGCGCGAATTCACGCTGGAGCCGACGAACGAACCGGACGAGAAGCCGCACAGCCGCGGCGTCACCGTCACGCCGGGGCGCGGGGGACGCGCCGTGGTGCACCGTCGCAACGATGCAGCGCCGCGCACCGAGTCAACGGTGTCGGTGGCCGAGACCAACGGTTAGAACCGGTACTGCACGATCCTGGCCTTGCGCGCGATCGCCGGAACCCGGTGGGACAACCTGGCGGCCACGCGGAGACCGGCTGGGAACAGTCGCGTCTCGGGCCGGTGCATGCCACTGGCCTCCTCGATCAACTGCAGGGCGGGGTTCCAGAGTTCGGGCGTGTGGGCGTCCTTGAAACCGGCGAACTTCCACTGGGTATGCGGGGAGTTCGCGTTCCTGGACGTGCTGAGCCTGCCCATCAGCTGATTGAGCTTGCTCACCGGTCCGTAGTCGTTGAATGCCAGGACCCCGGAAGCGAAATGGCCGGTGACGTCGCGCATCACCGACATCACCGCGGACGCGTCGAGGAATGCGAACAGGCCGTCGGCAAAGATCAGTGTGGGCCGGGTGGCCGGAATGAGTTCCAGCCACGTCGATTCCAGGACCGACGCGGCGACGGACCGCGCACTGGCGTGCTCCGGTAACAGCGCGTCGCGCAGGGCGATGACCGCAGGCAGGTCCACGCTGTACCAGTCCACGGTGGCCGGCGGGTCGACGCGATAGAGCGCGCTGTTGAAACCCGATCCCAGGTCGACCACGACGGCGTCGGAGTGCGCGGCGATGAAGGCGCGGATCCGTTCGTCGAGCATCGTGGCGCGCAGTGCCACCAGCGCCACCACACTGGCGGTAGCGCCCAGACTCGTATAGTCACAGTCGATCTGAGCCACCGTGGCACTCGCGAGGGGATCGGCGAGGATCGGGTGCGCATGCGCGCTGTCCAGCGCCCGGGCGTACTCGGTGAGCAGGGCTGTCTGCTCGATCGGTGCGAGACCCGCGACATCCATCATGCCACCCAACCACACCTGTCGACGGCCAGCCACCACCGCTGTCGGCGATCACCGTGCCGTTCGGTGGAAGTCACGGTGTCCCTGCACTAGTCGTCCGCGTGCCCCCGCACTACTCGCCGCAATGCGCCTGCACTACTCGTCAGAGCCGTTCGATTCACCGGCACTGGAAGCCGCGGACCCGGAATCACCGGCACTTGCAGCGCTCTCGCCGGAGGAACCTGCGGCACCCCCGTCGCCGGTCTCCTGCCGATCCTGTTCGTCGGAGTCGGCCTCCCGGCCCTCCTCCGTCTGCAGGTCGGCGTCGGCGAGGGCAGCCTCCTCGTCGAGGGACTCGGCGTCGTCGAGATCGCCCGTACCCACATCGCCGGACTCCAGGTCGACGGTGTCCAGGTCGCCGGTGTCCAGATCGCCGGTGTCCAGATCGCCGGGTTCCAGGGCTCCCGTTTCCTGGTCGCCGGTGTCCGGGGTGGTGTCGGTGTTCGTCAGCTCCACCTCGTCGCCACTCTCCGACTGATCGGCGCCCACGGTCTCGCCGCCGGCAGTCTCCCCGCCGGTGACATCAGTGACATCGGTGACATCGGTGGCATCGGTGGGCACGTCGATGGTCGTCTTCGCCGCAGCCAGGGTGGCCGCCGGCTCCGCCGGGCCGTCGTCGACGGTGCCCTCGTCCTCGCCCGGCGTCTCGGGTTCCGGCTCGGGCTCGGGTGCCGGCTCCGGAAGACCCGGCTGCGCAGGCAGGTAGGACCGGTCGTAGGCGCGTTCGACGATCTCCTTCAGCGGTTCGTTGAGGGCATCGGCCAGTGCCGACAACCCGACCCATCGCAACGGTTCCAGCAGTGGCAGGTTCTTGGTCGGCACGTAGACGTAGGTGGTGTTGCCTTCGGTCCACACATAGTTCGCCGGATCGTAGATGTCGACGTCCTCGTAATCCTGGTGCACGAACAGGAAACCGGCGTTGGCATTGAGCAGGGCCAGCAGGTTGAACGGGTTGTCGGGGAAGTCGGAGGCGGCGTCGTACTGGCGGGACACGTCGATGACGTGATAGTCGGTATCGGGGATCACCTGGTCCCAGTCACCGTCCGCGCCGCCGTACTTGCGCCCCGGGTTGCCCATCAGCACGAAGCCCAGATCGTCGGGCGTCGGGGCGCCCTCGACCTGGGAGCGGGTCTGCAACCACAGGGACACCACCCGGGCGCCCTGGCTGTAGGCGAAGACGTACTGGCGCCCCGTCGTCCCGTCCCGCAGAGCCTCGTCGAGGTTGTTCACGGCCAGCGTTTTCGACAGATACGAGTTCTGCACCATCTCGCAGGTGCGGGGCGACTGGCACATCACCCCCTGCAAGTCATCGTCATTGCCGTGGGGGATCAGGCTCAAGGTCAGCACGCGCGCCGGCTCCGGCGGGAAATAGTCGAACTCGGCGGCCGAGGCCAGCAAAGACACCGATGCCCCCGACACCCCCGCAGCGGTCGCGGGCAGCGCCACCAGAGGCACTGTGGCAATCGCAGCAGCTAACCAACGCGACCGCCGCCGTCGCACCCCGGTGCCGTTAGTGCCTGACCCCATCGTTGTCCCCCTCGTCGCCGTCCCCCCGGTTTGCTGAGCAAAGCCCAGCCTACGCGCAGATCCGTTCCCTGATGAGACTTTGACACGCGGGTTTTCTTGGCAGAAAAGCCTGTCTTTGCAGTCTGGCCGTACCTGCACCGATTCCGGCCGGCTACCGAACAAGGGCCCAAACTGGCTTTGCCGGGCGAGGGCCTCAGCGCACCCGGTCAGCGACGAACGAGGTGGCCTGGTCGACCATGCCGTTCTTGACGTAGGAGAAGTGCGCGGCAAAGTTCAGTCCGGAGGAGCAGAACGGATCGTCGAGTCCGCACAGGTCGATCGTCTTCGGGCCGTACACGCCGCTGAGCTCGGGAAGCGGTCCGCCGCCGCTGATGTCGCGCAGCGGGTTTCCGAACACGGCCACCGCGGCGACGTGGTCGGCGACGTCCGGCGGCATCGGCGTCGGGGTGAAACGACCGAGGGGCTTGGGGTCGACGGTGATCAAATCGATCACGCCCGCGCCCTGCGAGTTGCCGCCGAGCACCAGTTTGGTGTCCGGGCAGTTGTCGGCCATGTACCGCACCCGCCCTGCCGCGTCCGCGGCGCCCGCCGGCGCCGAGGTGTCGAAGTCGAAGCTCGCCGGATAGTTGACCGCGTAGGCGCCCACCGTGCGGTCGCCCACCTTGCCGCGCAGCGACTCGACGAACTCGTCGCCCAGCCACCCGAGGCCCGCCGGAGCGCCGGTACCGCGCGCGAAGATCACCTCGATGTCGGGACACGGCTGGGCCGCTGCGACCGGCATCGCGAACGGCACCGCAAGGGGAACCGACACCGCCGCGCACATTGCACCGACCATTCGCCTCAACAGCATGTCTCCATGCTGACACATCCCTGTGAGGCGTCTGTCCTTGACGGCGCTGACCTGCGGGATCAGTCGAACGTGTAGTCCGTCAACGCGAACGTGTCGTTCTCCCGGTTG
>Ga0208330_1000667_pt1 | contig 13950 bp, 9 predicted proteins | sample DeeseametaMP1896_FD_184180 | JGI IMG/M metagenome (GOLD analysis project Ga0208330, IMG submission 184180) | Marine microbial communities from the Deep Pacific Ocean - MP1896 (SPAdes) | ecosystem: Environmental > Aquatic > Marine > Oceanic | place: East of Hawaii, North Pacific Ocean | collected...
CTGAACCCAGCTCACGTACCACTTTAATTGGCGAACAGCCAAACCCTTGGGACCTGCTCCAGCCCCAGGATGTGATGAGCCGACATCGAGGTGCCAAACACCCTCGTCGATATGAACTCTTGGAGGGTATTAGCCTGTTATCCCCGGCGTACCTTTTATCCGTTGAGCGATGGCCCTTCCACTCAGAACCACCGGATCACTATGACCGTCTTTCGACTCTGCTCGACTTGTCAGTCTCACAGTCAGGCAGGCTTATGCCATTGCACTCCACAAACGATTTCTGACCGTTCTGAGCCTACCGTCGCACGCCTCCGTTACTTTTTGGGAGGCGACCGCCCCAGTCAAACTACCCACCATACAATGTCTTGTAGCCGGATAACGGCTAACAGTTAGATATCAAAAATAACAAGAGAGGTATTTCACTGTTGACTCCGCGATAGCTAGCGCCATCACATCAAAGTCTCCCTCCTATACTAAACATGTCATTTCTAATACCAATGTAAAGTTGCAGTAAAGGTGCACGGGGTCTTTCCGTCTAACCACGCGAACTCCGCATCTTCACGGAGAATTCAATTTCACTGAGTTGATGTTGGAGACAGCGGAGAAATCGTTACGCCATTCATGCAGGTCGGAACTTACCCGACAAGGAATTTCGCTACCTTAGGACCGTTATAGTTACGGCCGCCGTTCACCGGGGCTTCAGAAATGAGCTTGCACCCATCGCATTAACCTTCCGGCACCGGGCAGGCGTCAGACCCTATACATCCACTTACGTGTTAGCAGAGCCCTGTGTTTTTGATAAACAGTCGCTTCTCCCTAGCTTGTGCCACCCACTTATAGTTGCCTAAAAATGGGTCCTCTTTCTTCCGAAGTTACAGAGGCATTTTGCCGAGTTCCTTCAACATCATTCTCTCAAGCGCCTAATTATACTCTAATAATCCACCTGTGTCGGTTTCGGGTACGGTCTAATGATGGAGCTATTTCCTGGAACTTCTTCGCGGCTAACTCAATCCATTAAGAGTTAACAACTTACGAAATCCGTCACTACCATCTGGTCTAGGAATATTAACCTAGTTCCCATCGACTACGGCTTTCGCCCTCGTCTTAGGGGCCGACTAACCCTGCGCGGATTAACCTTGCGCAGAAACCCTTGGATTTTCGGCGACAGAGTTTTTCACTCTGTTAATCGTTACTTATGTCAGCATTCGCACTTCTGATACCTCCAGGATCCCTCACAGGTATCCCTTCACAGGCTTACAGAACGTTCCGCTACCGCGTATAAAATTCGAAAACTTTATACACCCACAGATTCGGTACATGATTTGAGCCCCGTTACATCTTAGGCGCAGAAACTCTATTAGACCGGTGAGCTGTTACGCTATCTTTAAAGGATGGCTGCTTCTAAGCCAACCTCCCGGCTGTTAAGGAGTCTCCACATCCTTTCACACTTAATCATGATTTAGGGACCTTATCTGGTGATCTGGGCTGTTCCCCTCTCGACCATGGACCTTAGCACCCACAGTCTGTCTGTTGAGGAATGACTTTTGGCATTCGGAGTTTTATTAGGTTTGGTAAAGATTTCTCTCCCCTAGCCCATTTAGTGCTCTACCTCCAAAAGTCTGTTTATTCAACGCACTACCTAAATAGTTTTCGCGGAAAACCAGCTATCTACGAATTTGGTTGGCCTTTCACCCCTTACCACAAGTCATCCAAAGACTTTTCAACGTCAACTGGTTCGGTCCTCCGGTTGGTGTTACCCAACTTTCAACCTGCTCATGATAAGCTCATTCGTTTTCGGGTCTAATTCATATAACTAAACGCCCTATTAAGACTCGCTTTCGCTGCGCCTCCACCTAATCGGCTTAAGCTTGCTATACAAATTAAGTCACTGACCCATTATACAAAAGGTACGCCGTCACTCTAAAAAGAGCTTCGACTGTTTGTAGGCAATCGGTTTCAGGTTCTATTTCACTCCCCTAATAGGGGTTCTTTTCACCTTTCCCTCACGGTACTAGTTCACTATCGGTCACTGTAGAGTACTTAGGCTTAGAGGGTGGTCCCCCAAAATTCAAGCAAGATTTCACGTGTCCCGCTCTACTCATGAACTTAGATTAGCATTACTTTTACGGGACTATCACCCTCTGTGGTTAGTTTTTCCAAACTATTCAAATTGTCTAATACTAAGTTGCTGGCCTAGTCCGCTTTCGCTCGCCACTACTCACGGAGTCTCAATTGATTTCTTTTCCTCTGGTTACTTAGATGTTTCAGTTCTCCAGGTTCACTCTTTATACCTATGTATTCAGTATAAAGTAACACACGAAGTGTTAGGTTTCCCCATTCGGAAATTTTCGGATCAAAGCTTGCATACAACTCCCCGAAACTTATCGCAGTATACCACGTCCTTCATCGTCTTACAGTGCCAAGGCATCCGCCAATCGCCCTTAAACGCTTGATTTATGCACAGAAAAAAACTTTCTGTGTAAAATTCAAATTTTTGTTTTGATTGTTTTCAAAAAAATATATGAAAACAATCGGATATAGATATTGATAATAAAATTATTCACAATTTAAAAAAGCTAAATGTCTCAAATTTTGGTGGAGGATAGCGGGATCGAACCGCTGGCCTCCTGAATGCAAATCAGGCGCTCTCCCAGCTGAGCTAATCCCCCATAATATTGGTGGGCCGAGGAAGATTCGAACTTCCGACCTCACCCTTATCAGGGGTGCGCTCTAACCACCTGAGCTACCGGCCCCTTACATTATTTTTACTCAGAGACATTAAAAGAAGAGAAATGAGGACGGTCACATTACCGGTTTTTTTTAAATCGAAAATAATTGATTTAATATTTTTCGATTTCCTTAGAAAGGAGGTGATCCAGCCGCAGGTTCCCCTACGGCTACCTTGTTACGACTTCACCCCAGTCGCTGATCGTACCGTAGTCAAAGGTTTTACACTTTGCCTTAAGGTGTAACCAACTTCCATGGTGTGACGGGCGGTGTGTACAAGACCCGGGAACGTATTCACCGCGGCGCGCTGATCCGCGATTACTAGTAATTCCAGCTTCATGTACTCGAGTTGCAGAGTACAATCCGAACTGAGGTATTCTTTGAGGGTTGGCTAGGAGTTGCCTCTTTGCATCCCACTGTAAATACCATTGTAGCACGTGTGTAGCCCAACACATAAGGGCCATGAGGACTTGACGTCATCCCCACCTTCCTCCAGCTTATCACCGGCAGTTCTTTTAGAGTGCCCAACTAAATGGTAGCAACTAAAAGTAAGGGTTGCGCTCGTTGCGGGACTTAACCCAACATCTCACGACACGAGCTGACGACAGCCATGCAGCACCTGTGTTTCGTCCGGCCGAACCGAAAACTCTAATCTCTTAGAGTCGCGACGAACATGTCAAGTGTTGGTAAGGTTCTGCGCGTATCTTCGAATTAAACCACATGCTCCACTACTTGTGCGGGTCCCCGTCAATTCATTTGAGTTTTAACCTTGCGGTCGTACTCCCCAGGCGGTGTGCTTAACGCTTTTGCTGCGACACTGAAAAATAAATTCCCAACGTCTAGCACACATCGTTTACGGCATGGACTACGAGGGTATCTAATCCTCTTCGCTACCCATGCTTTCGCACCTCAGTGTCAGTAATGATCCAGAAAGCTGCCTTCGCAATTGGTGTTCTTTCTAATATCTACGAATTTCACCTCTACACTAGAAATTCCGCTTACCTCAATCATACTCTAGTTAAAAAGTTTTGGTGGCAGTTCCAAGGTTAAGCCTTGGGATTTCACCACCAACTTTCTTAACCACCTACGTGCTCTTTAAGCCCAGTAATTCCGAACTACGCTAGGTCCCTTCGTATTACCGCGGCTGCTGGCACGAAGTTAGCCGGACCTTCTTATTCGGGTACAGTCATTTTCTTCCCCGACGAAAGAGCTTTACAACCCAAAGGCCTTCTTCACTCACGCGGCATCGCTGCATCAGGGTTTCCCCCATTGTGCAAGATTCCCCACTGCTGCCTCCCGTAGGAGTTTGGGCCGTGTCTCAGTCCCAATGTGGCTGGTCTTCCTCTAAGAACAGCTATTGATCGTTGCCTTGGTAAGCCATTACCTTACCAACTAGCTAATCAAGTGCAGGCTCATCCTTTGGCGCTAAAGCTTTCCCTGTGAAGGCTTATCCGGTATTAGCACAAGTTTCCTCGTGTTATTCCAAACCAAAGGGCAGATACCCACATTATACTCACCCGTTCGCCACTAAGTATTGCTACTTCGTTCGACTTGCATGTGTTAGGCGTGCCGCCAGCGTACGTTCTGAGCCATGATCAAACTCTCAAGTTTAATAACGGCGCACACTAGCTTCATATAAATAATAAAAAATTATTTATATTTTATTGAAGTGTGTACGACAAATTTTGGTAACCTAACCGTCCACACTTCTCTTCTTCTTTTTTTTACAATTTAAAAGAGCTAAAAACGCTTTATGACAACATCACACTCATTGGTTTAGTCATTAACATTTTAATTAACAACTCCTCAATTTAGCTAAGTAAATTAACCTTTTTGGGGGGTTGGACCGTCGCTTATAAGCTAATTAATGAATAAATCAAGACGAATATAACCTTAAATAATAGAAAAACTAAGCATTTTCGAAGCAAATTTATAAAAATTTGATATATAAATTTGATTGAATATAAAAATTACAACCAAGGCTAAAATAAATCCAATCATGTACCAAATCTTAAAACAAAATAGAGAAAAAACAAAATATTTTATCCTATTTACTTTTATCATAGCTTTTTCACTTCTACTGACAGTTGTTTTCAAAAATGATGAAAAAATCAAAAATAAAGAAATAAATGTTTCTTTTCAGTATGAAGATTTAACTTCAATTAAAGAATTTTTGCTAACACTAATCAAGTCTCCATTCATCAATATAAATTATGAAATAAAAAGTGGAGATAGTATTCAAAAAATTCTTAAAAAATTTAAAGTACATAACAACGAAATTCAAGCTGTTATCAATCAATACAAAAAATATAGTAATCCCAATCAATTGTTAATGAGTAACAAAATTGATTTAATTATTGAAGAAAATTTATCTGAAAAAAACTATTCTATAGCAAAATTTGCTATACCAATTACTAAAAGTACAACAATAGAGATAACCAAAGATGAACAAGGTAAAATTGCGTCGAGAAAAATTATTACTAAGCTTTATGAGAAAAGAATTCTCTCTGAAAATGTAATTAAAAATAATCTTTATTCATCAGCCATAGAAGCTAAGATTAATCCTGATGCAATTATTGAATTCGCAAGAATTTTCGGTTTTGAGATTGATTTTCAGAGAGACATTAGAGAAAACGATTACTTTAAAATTATATACGATAAATATTTTGATGAAAACGGCGAGTTTGTAAAAAGTGGATCTATTCATTATGCACACATGTCCGTTAATGGCCGAGAAATTACACTTTACAAATTTGGAGATGATAAAAATTATAGCTACTTTGATATAAATGGAAAAAGTGTTGAGAAGGCTTTAATGAAAACTCCAATAAATGGAGCTCGTTTATCATCAAGTTTCGGTATGAGAAAACATCCAATACTTGGATTCAACAAAAAGCATACAGGTACTGACTTTGCCGCACCATCAGAAACTCCAATCATGGCTTCTGGGAGTGGAACTATTGTTTTAGCTAAATGGTGTGGAGGAGGTGGTAATTGTATTAAAATAAAACATAATTCAACTTACGAAACTATTTATGCGCATATGAAAAGTTTTGCAAGGGGTATGACAAAAGGTAAAAAAGTTAGACAAGGTGAAATTATTGGATATGTAGGATCAACTGGAATATCTACAGGCCCACATCTACATTACGAAGTAACAGTAAATGGAAAAAAAGTTAATTCTCAAAAGTTAAAGCTACCGTCAGGAAAAGTATTAAAAGATAATGAACGAAAACTATTTGAAGTTCATAGGATTAAAACTGATGTATTAATTGCTGAGATGTTTGCTGAAAAAAAATAATTTATTAAAGAGTTCTATTCTTTTTTTTCTTCTTTTTCTTCGATGGTCTTATCTTGATTAACGCCACTATTTTCAGCTGAATGTTTATCATCAACTTGAACTTTATTTTGTTTTTGATTTATATTTTTATTTTCAATAATTCTCACGAAATGATCTGCATGTTGAAAGTAATTTTCAGATAAAGTTTTGTCTCCTGAAGTTAAGGCTTCTTTTGCTAGAGTATTGTACTTTTCGAATAATTTTTCCGCACTTTGTGGTGTCCTAAAATGATTTCTTGTTTGACTGTTTGAAAATGAATTAGATCTTAGTCGTGATTGTGTGTCACCATTGTCACGTGATTGATGATTTCTACCATTAGAATGACGTCTAAATCTTCTGGGTCTATTTTGATACATAATATTTTATTGAAATACCCTATTCTATTAGGGATCTCAGCGATAATACTCAATAATATTTTAATTTGTCAAAATATTTATCATTAAAATTTAAAATAATTACACTTTTGTGCTTATTATGCAACGTACATTATGATTATGATCGCATTCCCTGCTCATTTCTCTAAATCTGTACTGCCTTAATAAACTAGAAACTTTTAAATATTGATTAAATCCAATTTCAATTGCAAGTAATCCATTTCTTTTTAAAAGACTATTTGACTTGTAAATTACTTTTCTTATTAGGTCAAGACCATCTAGCCCTCCGTTTAAAGCAACCAAAGGCTCATAATTTATTATATCTTTACTTAAATTTTTTATATCCTTTGATGGAATATATGGTGGATTCGAAACAATCAAATCATATTTTCCTACATTAAATTTACTTATATCAAAAACTTTAAACTTTGACTGATTGAACAAATTAAGATTCTTTGAATTGATTTGAGCTGTTTTAATAGCCTTTGTTGAAATATCTATACCAACTCCTCTTGAAAAATCTAACTCCTTTAATATTGAAAGCAATATACAACCTGAACCAGTTCCAATATCTAAAACATTTATTCTCTTATTTTTAAAAAAATCTACCACTTTATAAATTAATAGCTCAGTTTCTGGTCTTGGAACCAGTGTTGCCTGGTTAACTGCAAAATCTTGGCTCCAGAATTCTTTCTTCCCAATTATGTAGGCAACTGGTTCTCGATTAATTCTTCTCTTAATTGCATGGTTAAATTTTTTTATTGTATTTATTGAGACATTGATATGGCTGTTCGCTATAAAAAAATCTCTTGTAACCCCCATGATATCTGAAAGAATTACTTGAACATCCAATTCGTGTGAAATAATATTTTTATTTTTTAAAAGTTGTGACGCTTGTTTAATTGTGTTTTCTAAAATCATTTTATTGTTTTAAATTTGCTAATTTGATTTCTTGATCTTGTATCCTTAAATTTCGACCGAATTCTTCAAATGCGTCTCCATTTAAAAATTCTTGAAGTTTATGTATTGTCAAATTTATTCTATGATCAGTAACTCTGCTTTGTGGAAAATTATATGTCCTAATTCTTTCTGACCTATCTCCTGATCCTATTTGGTTTTTTCTATCTTTTGATCGCTTTTTATCTTTTTTCTCTCTTTCAGCATCATAAACTCGTGATCTTAAAATTTTCATAGCCTTTGCGCGATTCTTATGTTGTGATTTCTCATCTTGCTGACTTACAACAATTCCTGTAGGTAGGTGAGTAATTCTTACAGCACTATCCGTCGTATTAACTGATTGTCCACCAGGCCCACTTGATCTGAAAACATCAATTCTTAAATCTTTTTCATTAATATTTACATCTATTTCTTCTGCCTCAGGAAGAACTGCAACAGTAGCTGCTGATGTGTGAACCCTACCTTGCGTTTCTGTTTCAGGTACTCGTTGTACTCTATGTACACCCGACTCAAATTTTAAAAAAGAGTAAATGTTAGTACCTTTTATTAACAATATTACTTCCTTAAAACCGCCAGCTTCACTTTTGGATAAATTTATAATTTCAAATGACCATTTCTTATTTAAACAAACCCTTTCATACATTTTATAAAGATCCGCAACAAACAAAGTGGCTTCTAATCCGCCAGTACCGGCTCTTATTTCAAGTATGGCATTTTTTGAATCCGCTTCGTCTTTTGGAAGAAGATATACTTTTAGTATTTTTTCATTCTCTTCCCTTTTTTTTGATAATTGAATAAGTTCATTTTTGGCTAGCTCAATAATATCTTTATCACTTTTTTTATCTTCTATAATTTTTTCAAGTTCTGCTTGTTCTTTTTTAAAACTCAGATAGCTTCTAGCCTGATTAATGACTTCGCGAATACTAGAATATCCTTTAGATTTATTAGCAAAATCTTTTTTGTTAATATCACCTGACGCAAGTTCTTTTTCTAAAGTTTCGTACGTACTAACTATTTGTTGAACTTTCTCTAAAGGGATCATTTTTGGTAGTTTAATTGCTTCTAAGTTCTTTAGACTTTTTTTCCACTAAACTAACAACTTCTTCGATTATTTTGTCGCTAGCCACTTTATGATGGGGCAAACCAGAAAGATACATCATGTGATTGCTTTGTCCTCCACCAGTCAATCCTAGTTGAGTTTGGGCAGCTTCTCCTGGACCATTAACAACACACCCTATTATCGATATAGTAATTGGTTCTTTGATATGTGAAAGTTTCTTCTCTAAAATTTTAACTGTATCAATAACCGGAAATGCTTGTCGAGCACACGAAGGACAAGATATAATGTTTATTCCTCTATGTCTTAAATTTAAGGATTTTAAAATTTCATAACCAATTTTAACTTCTTCAACAGGATTTTCCGATAAAGAAACTCTTATGGTATCTCCTATACCTTCCATAAGTAAAATTCCCATTCCAATGGATGATTTAATGCTTCCGGGTGTCAAGCTTCCGGCTTCAGTAATGCCTAAATGCAAAGGATAATCACAAATTGATGACAAAGATCTATAAGCTTTGGTTGCTAAAAAAACGTCAGATGATTTTACACTTATTTTAAAATTAAAAAAATCTTCGTCTTCTAGAAGTTTTATATTATTTATAGCGCTTTCAACCAATGCTTCGGGACATGGTTCCTTGTATTTCTCAAGCAATTCTCTTCCTAGGGATCCAGAGTTGACTCCAATCCGTATTGAACAATCGTTATCTTTTGCAGCCTTAAGAATTTCCCGAACTCTTTCTTTAGAACCTATATTGCCAGGATTAATTCTTAAACATTGTGCTCCAGAAATTGCAGCCTCTATTGCTCTCTTATAATGAAAATGAATATCAGCTACAATTGGAACATTAATATATTTTAAAATTTTTTTTAGAGATAAAGACGAATCTTTATCCGGACAAGACACCCTAACTATATCAGCACCTGCTTCAGTTAGTTCATTAATTTGTTTAATTGTGCCGTCTACATCAGTTGTTAAAGTATTTGTCATTGACTGAACTGATATCGGAGCATCACCACCTACTTCGATGTTACCCACTTTAATCTTTTTAGTTTTTCGTCTTTTAATATCTCGAAATGGTCTTATGCTCATTTATTTATTAATCCAGTTCAAATTTTTTATGTAAAGTTTTTACTGCCTTTTGGGTCATATCCTCTTGAACTAAAACAGAAATCTTTATCTCTGAAGTTGAAATTGCCAAAATATTTATTTGTTCACGTCCTAAAGCTGAAAACATTTTATAAACTACCCCTGGATGTGAAATCATCCCTGCACCAATAATAGATACTTTGGAAACTTTGTCATCATGTATTATCTTTTGATAATTTAAATACTGGTTGTTTTTTTCAATTAACTTCAGTGTTTTAAATAAATCCTCTCTTTTGACAGTAAAAGTAACATCTGTTTTTTTGCCGTTAGAAGCAGCAGTTTGTATTACCATATCAATATTGATGTTGTTTTTTTCAAATGGTTCAAAAATCGCAGCCGCAACACCAGGTTTATCTGCAACTCCAACAAGAGTAACTTTTGCATCATTTTTTGAATAGGCTATGCCCGTAACTACTTTTTTATAATCGATTTCACTTTGGGATATTATTGTTGTTCCAGCTTTTTCTGAAAAAACAGACCTCACATGAACGGGAATATCATTAATCATGGAGGCTTGAACAGAAATTGGTTGCATAACTTTTGCTCCCAAAGAAGACATTTCCAACATTTCTTCATATGAAATTTTATCAATTTTTTTTGCCTTTTCGTGTATTGAGGGATCTGTTGTGAGTACCCCCTCAACGTCAGTATAAATTTCGCAAGAATCTGTTTCAAAAAATTTTGCAACTGCTACCGCAGATAGATCAGAGCCTCCTCTGCCTAAAGTAGTAATTCTATTTTTAGACGAAACTCCCTGAAAACCAGCAATTACTGCTACACCTCTGCCTGAAATAAAATTTAAGATTTCTTCCGTTTTAATGTTTATTACTTGTGAGGATGTATGATTACCGTCTGTAAGAATTGGAAGTTGCCAACCCATCCATGATCTCGCTTTAACTCCTAAATCTATAATAGCTCCTGACAAAAGTGAACTTGAAATCTGTTCGCCTGAAGAAAGCAATACATCCAACTCTTTGCTATCAAAATTTTTACTAATTGAATTTGATTTTTTTTTCAAATCATTAGTAACTCCAAACATTGCAGAAACGATAACGATAATCTCATTACCTTCTTCATGTCTCTTTTTTATAATATTGGCAACTTTCTGTATTTTTTCTATACTTCCAACAGAAGTTCCGCCAAACTTAAGGACTAATCTTTTCATAACCCAAAATAATTTATTTACTTTATATATTATTTGGTAATAAATACTCTTTATTATAAAAATGCACAAGAGAATCTAAACGATTATCATTTTGAGTACAGTAGATAAAATAGAAGTAGAAAAGTTTTCAAAATTAGCTAGCGATTGGTGGAATCCAAATGGAAAGTTTAAACCTTTACATCTTTTTAATCCTACTAGAATTAAGTTTATTAAAGAAAAACTAGTTGATTATTTTGGACTAAACCCAAAAGCTCAAGAACCATTAAAAAAAATAAATATTTTAGATATCGGTTGTGGTGGAGGACTGTTATGTGAACCCTTAAAAAGATTGGGAGCAACAGTAACTGGAATAGACGCATCAAAAAACAATATTAAAGTTGCAAAATTCCACGCCAAAGAAATGAATTTAAATATCAACTACATCAAATGTTCACCAGAAAATTTAAAATTTAAAAATAAATTTAATGTAATTCTGAACATGGAAGTTGTTGAGCATGTTTCAAATGTAGATTTGTTTATTCAAAATTGTTCAACGTTAATCGAAAAAAATGGAATTATGTTCGTCGCTACAATAAACAAAAATTTAAAATCATACTTGTATGCAATCCTGGGTGCTGAGTATATTTTGAGATGGCTACCAATTGGTACTCACGATTGGGAGAAATTTTTAACACCACAAGAGTTAGAAATTATTGCAATCAGAAATAACTTTACAATGGATGAAATAGTTGGAATGAAATTTAACTTATTTTCAAAAAAATGGCTCGAGAGCACTGACGCATCAGTAAACTATATTTCAACTTTTTCAAAGAATTAGTTTTCTGACTTATTCTGCCAAGGTATAGTAGCAACATCAATACCCTCCTCCAGCAACTCAAGGGTTTCTTCTGGTGTAGCCATGCCATATATACCTTTTGAAGCTTTCTTATCATAATGGATACTTCTGGCTTCGCGAGGAAAATTGTAACCAACATTCTTGCAATTTTTTTCAACATATCTTCTTAACTCTAAAAGTTGTTTTTTTATTTTTTTTTCTATATTAGTATTTTTAGAAGTTTTATTTGTTTTGCTAAATAAATTCGGAGCCATAACTGATTTTCTAACTGAGGTAGAATCACAATAAATACAATTAATAAGTTTTTTTCTCTGCTGCACATCGTGCTCATCTGAACTTGAAAACCAACTTTCAAACGTTTTTCCGCATTCACATATTAAATTGTATTTTATCATCAATAATTATATTATTTAATTTTTAGTTAAGAAAAACACAAGTCTTAATTTCTATAATCGGCATTTATATCTATATATTCGTGTGTAAAATCACACGTGTAAACTGTGTGAAATGCATTTCCAATGTTTAAATTGACTTCAATATTAATTGAATCCCATTTCATATACTCTTTTATATCACTTTCTTTATAATCTTTGGCAGTTTTATTTTGCTCAGCAACTAAATAATCTCCAATTTTTATTTGCATTTTGTTTGGAATAATATTCTCTCCTGATTTTCCAATTGCCATAACAATCCTACCCCAGTTTGGATCCTCTCCTGCAATTGCAGTTTTAAATAAAGGAGAGTTGGCAATTGAAAAGCCAATATTTTTTGCCATAGTCGTTGATCTTGCTCCAATTACTTTTATGGTAATAAATTTTTTTGCTCCTTCTCCATCTACAACAATTTGCTTGGAAAGATTTAACGCTAATCTATGTAAAGCTTTTTCAAAATCTTGTAGTTTAGGATCTAAAACATTGTATATTTTTGAATTTTTTGCTTTACCGGTAGCAAAAATAGCAACCATATCGTTTGTTGAAGTGTCTCCATCTACAGTTATAGAATTAAATGTTGTTGTAGCAACTTTCCTTAGAATAGCTTTTAAAAATACAGAAGGTATATTTGCATCAGTAAATATAAATGACAACATAGTAGCCATATTGGGAGCAATCATACCTGAACCTTTTGCAATGCCTGAAATTTTAACTAATTTATTACCTATCTTACATTCTTCGTAAGCAAGCTTTGGTTTTGTGTCGGTTGTCATTATCGCGGTCGCAGCCTTAAACCAAATAAACTTGTTCTGTTCAGTCCTTAATTTTTTTACTAATTCAGGGATTCTGTTTTTTATCTTTAAATAAGGAAAATCTTCACCAATTACCCCCGTTGATGCAAATAATAAATCTGTTATTTTTACAACCTCACTTGCCCCTTCGGGAGATTGGGATAATTTTAGTGTAAGAGCTTTTGACAAAGATTGAGCAATTTCTTTTAATCCTTGAGCGCCCTTTATGCCTGTAAAAGTATTTGCATTTTTTGTATTCACAAAAAGTGCTTTTACAAAATGTCTTTTGATTTTTAAATTCCAATTTATACTAGCCGAAGTAATCTTTGATATTGTGTATAGTGCGGCAAAATTAGCTCCTTCCTGAAAATAAAATAGCGAAAGGTCATCTCTACCGTCGCCATAAAGATCTGCCGATATGGAAGATATTTTCAGTCCTTCAATGTGCTGTAATTCTTGAAATTCACCCATTTTTGACATCTTAATTTTAGGATTGAGAAAATTTTTCAAGTTTAAAGTCATTAGTATTTAAAATTTGTTATTATTGATTATATAAGTCCTAATTGATCTATTATATTTTATACTGCTTTGCAAAAAAAAATAAATATTTATGCTAAACATTAGCAAGATTATCGGCAAATTTATTAAAAATTCAAGCCAAAGAGAACTGGATCGTTTAAGGTTAACCATCGAAAAAATTAATGCTTACGAACCAAAAATCAAAGAAATGCCTAGTGAAAGTTTTCCAGCCAAGACGGCTGAATTTAAATCAAAAATTCAAAAAGGAACAGCTCTAGAAGATTTGATTCCAGAAGCTTTTGCATGCGTAAGAGAAGCTGCCAGAAGAACCTTGGGTGAACGCCATTATGATGTACAGCTAATGGGTGGCATTATTCTTCACCAAGGTAAAATTGCGGAAATGAAAACAGGAGAAGGAAAAACTTTGGTATCTACACTACCCGTTTATTTAAATGCACTAACGGACAAAGGAGTTCACGTTGTAACGGTAAATGATTATTTAGCAAAAAGAGATTCGGTATGGATGGGTCAAGTATACAATTTTTTAGGTTTATCTGTTGGATGTATTACAAATGAAACGGGGGATGAGATTAGAAAAAAAAAT
>Ga0208330_1000669_pt1 | contig 13950 bp, 13 predicted proteins | sample DeeseametaMP1896_FD_184180 | JGI IMG/M metagenome (GOLD analysis project Ga0208330, IMG submission 184180) | Marine microbial communities from the Deep Pacific Ocean - MP1896 (SPAdes) | ecosystem: Environmental > Aquatic > Marine > Oceanic | place: East of Hawaii, North Pacific Ocean | collected...
GCGCGTCGTCGGGGCTCACCTCGGGTTGCTGCGCGCCTCACGACGCCGGCAGGTGTCGGCGCTGATCGAGACGCTCGGCACGATGGAGCCCCTGCCGACCCTCGTGGCCGGGGACCTGAACGAATGGTCGCTCAAAGTGGGCCTGGGCCGAATGTCGCGGCATTTCACCCTTCACGCACCGGGCAATTCCTTTCATGCCAACCTGCCGCTCGGCGCGCTGGACCGCATTGCGCTGGACCGGCATCTGATCCGCAAGGCGGCGGGTGTTCTCGATACGCCGATCACCCGTCGCGCCTCCGACCATCTGCCGATCTGGATCGACATTCATGTCGGTCCAGGCCCGGACGGCCGCCGCGACACCGGGCAGGGCTGACAAGCGGGCATGCGCAGCGACCCGTCGAAGACGGCCCCGAGGCGCAATTCGCTGCGACGGTCTCGCAAGTCCCGGCGCAATGCCCTCAGGCGGACAGCAGATCCCGCACCGCCTGCGCGATCACCGCCTCGTCTTCGGGTGTGTGCTGCGGATTGCCGGCGCGATGACCCCAGTCTGATCGGATCGGCCGCAATTCGGCATTGGGCATCCGCGCGGTCTCTGACCGGCTGTCGTCCAGCGTGAAGTACAGGTCCGTCGTCGACGGCATGATGATCGCGGGCGCCTCGATCGCGCCCAAGGCAGCGTCGAGGTCGCCGCGGAACCTGTCGTTGTCCGAAATGTCCGACGCGATCCAGGTGTCGATCATCGACAGCAGGTCCATCGGATCGCGCCTGAGAAAATTCCCCTCCCACGCCCGGATCAGGTAATCCTCGCGCGAGACGAAACCGGCCTCGGACCAGAGGGCGTTGCGGTAGAAGGCCTGGCTCAACGCCCAGCCCGCGTAGATGCGCGCAAAGGCCCGCAGGCCGCGAATCGGGCGTTCGGTGAACCACGCCCCGTTCCAGCCCGGGTCCGCCGTGAGCGCCGCACGCAGGCCCTCGAGAAACAGCGCGTTGTGCGGACTCGTGCGCGCCGATGTGCATGTGGCACAGATCGCCGCGACCCGTTCGGGATGCAAGGCCCCCCAATGCAGCGCCTGCTGCCCGCCCATGGACCAGCCGTAGATCAGCGAGATACGGTCGACCCCCAGCACTTCGGTCAGCAGCCTGTTCTGCGCCGCGACATTGTCGAGGTGGGAGAAGGCCGGCGCGCGACCGAAGGAAAAGGGGTCCGGCAGCGAGCTGGGACTGCTCGAGAGGCCGTTGCCAAGCTGGTTCGGAATGACGATGCAGTAGCGTTCGGGATCGAGGATGCGGCCCGGGCCGATCAGCCAGTCGATATCCGAATGCTGCGCACCGTAGGAGGTCGGGTAAAGGATCAGGTTCGACTTCTCGGCATCGAGCGTGCCGTAGACTTTGTATGCCAGATACAGCGAGGGAACCGTTACGCCGCAGGCCAGCGTCGTGGGCCCCAGGTCGAAGATGTCGTGGTCTTTCATCCGGTGGCCCCTTGTCAGTGGTGTCCCGACGGTAGGCAGCCGCAGCCACCCTGTCGAGTCGGCGGTCGATGGGCGAACCCGGCTTTGCCGGACCAACGGGCGTGTCGATTCGCTAGGATTGATCTAAAGGTTCAAAGGCACTTAAGCGATTAGACAGATCAATCCTTTCAATGATCTGCGCGTTTATCCGGGAAAAAGCTTGCCCAAAGCGATTTTCGATGACACCTTTACGATCAATCTAGCGTTTTGGTCACACCAATTCGACCATTGATCAAGAGTATCGTGAACCAGATGTTGCGTATTCAGAGTGCATGGAATGAAACGGCGTCAGAGCGGTTGCTCAGCTTCATAGCAGAGCGGGCGCTCGGCCCCGGCGACCGGCTGCCGTCCGAACGTGCCTTGCAGAACGAGCTGAACCTAAGCCGATCGGCCCTGCGCCACGCGCTCCAGGAGCTCGAGGACCAGGGCAAGATCTGGCGGCACGTCGGCAAGGGGACGTTCCTGTCGGACCCGGCCCAAGCGCAGCCGATCGGTGACACGACGCTGTCGCTGTCCCGGCGGACGACGCCGGTCAAGATGATGGCGGCCCGCCTCGCCATCGAACCGTCCATCGCGCGCGAAGCGGCGATGAACGCCTCGGGCGAGGCGTTGGACAGGATCGCGGCGGCGGAAGCGGCAACCCACGACGCGGGCGACTGGGACTCTTACGAAGCCGCCGATGACGACTTCCATCGCGCCATTTCCGAGGCGAGCGACAACATTCCGCTGGTCGCGATCTTTGACCGGCTGAACTCGATCCGCCGGTCCGTCACCTGGGGCGCGGTGCACCGGCAGACACCAAAGCCGACGCCGGACCACGGCAGTTTCGCCGAACACACGGCGATTGCCAAAGCCATCGCCGACCATGACCCGGACGCGGCACAGGCCCTGATGCGGGCGCATCTCAAGGCCGTGTCGCACCGGCTTTTCGGAGATTTTTGAAGCCATTGCCGCGGCGGCAGGAGGGCCGCCGCGGCAAACACCGGAGGAAAGACCGGTCACCACGACCGGTGACGTCAGCGGCGCGAAGGCGCCGCGATTTGGAGGAGAAAAGTTCCCATGAAAAGACTGCTCGCTGCCGCGATTGCGGCCATCGTTGCGTCAGGTGCCGCAGCACAGGACGATTATCCGAACCGCGCGATCACCATCCTCGTGCCCTTCGCGCCGGGCGGGGTCGTGGACCTTGCCTCGCGCACCATCGGCGAAGGGCTGTCCCGCCGCCTGGGCCAGGAGGTGATCGTCGAGAACCGTGCCGGCGGCTCCGGCTTCATCGCGGCGACGGCGGCCGCACAGGCCGACCCGGATGGCTACACGTTGTTCATGGGCGAGGCCGGGACGCTGACGATCAATCCGTCGCTCTTCGAAGACACGCCCTATGACGCCGAGGCCGATTTCACCACCGTCTCGACGATCACCGACACGCCGCTGATCCTCGTCGCGAACAAGAATGCGGATTTCAAGACCTTCGAAGATTTCCTGGCGGCAGCGCGCGCCGAGCCGGGCCGCATCACCTATTCCTCTGCCGGGATCGGGACACTGAACCACCTCGCGCCGGAATGGATGGCCATGGAGGGCGACCTGGACATCCAGCACATCCCCTACAAGGGCGGCCGCCCCGCCGCCACCGCCGTGGCCAGCGGCGAGGTCGATATCAGCGTCGTGTCCTATTCCTCGACCAAGCCGTTCATCGACAGCGGCGACGTGGTGGTGCTTGCCACCACCTCGGCAGAGCGGATCGATCCGAGCCCCGACACACCGACCATGCAGGAAGGCGGCGTTCCCAACATCGACACCAGCCAGTGGACCGGGCTGATGGCGCCGGCCGGCACGCCGGACTCGATCCTGGACACGCTCAACAGTACCATCGCCGAGATCCTCGCGGAACCCGAGGTCGCCAAGACCCTGACCGAGGCCGGCGCCGCGCCATACCCGTCGTCGCGCGCCGACTTCGACGCGATGCTCGACCGCCTGCGGGGCCAGTTCGCCACGATCATCGAAACCGCCGGCATCTCCGCGCAGTAAGAACCCGACCGGGGCGGCGGCCACACCCCGCCGCCCCGCTGCCCGACCGAGAGGGGACACCATGCCGTTCAAGATGCGCAAAGACCTGGGCGCCGGGCTGATCGCGCTGGCCATCGGGATCGCCGTCTGCGCGATCAGCCTGACCTACCGGATCGGGACGCCGGCGCGCATGGGGCCGGGCCTCGTTCCGCTGGTCCTGGGCGTCGTGCTGGTCCTGTCGGGCATCGGCGCGATCCTCACCGGGCTGCGCAACCAGGAGCTCGCGACCGAGATGCGCCTGCGCCCGATGATCATGGTGACGCTGTCGCTGATCGTCTTCGCGCTGACCGTGGAGCGGCTGGGCTTCGTCCCGGCCTCGGCCCTGCTGATCGTCCTTTCAGGCCTGTCCGAAAGTCCGCCGAACTGGCGCGCGCTCGCCATCCTGTGCGTGGTGCTCATTCCGGCGGCCTATTTCCTCTTCATCGTGCTGCTGGGCATTCCGGCCCCGGCCTTCGACTGGAATTTCCGATGACCGTCGTCGACAACCTCATGGTGGGCCTGGAAACGGCGCTCACCTTCCAGAACCTGATCTATTGCCTGATCGGCGTCACCGTCGGGATGGTCGTCGGGGTATTGCCCGGCATCGGCCACCTAACCGCGATCTCGCTGCTGCTGCCGCTCACCTTCTACGCGCCGGTGACCGCCGGGCTGGTGATGCTCGCGGGCATATACTACGGCGCGCAATACGGCGGGTCGATCGCGTCGATCATGATCAACATGCCGGGCACGGCCTCTTCGGCGGTGATTTGTCTCGACGGCTATCCCATGACCCGCCAAGGCAAGGCCGGGACCGCGCTGATCATTACCACCATCGCATCCTTCGTCGGCAGCTGCATCGCGATTCTGCTGCTGATTTTGCTGTCGCCGCCGCTGGCGCGGGCGGCGCTGTCGTTCCATTCCGCAGACTACTTCTCGATGATGGCGCTTGGCCTTGTCGCGGCCGGGACGCTGATCCAGGGGTCGAAGTTCATCGGCGCCGCCAGCGTGGCCGTCGGGCTATTGCTGGGCATCGTCGGCACCGACGTCAGTTCCGGCACGATGCGGTTCACCTTCGGCGCGCCGCAACTTTTCGACGGCATCAGCATCGTCGTGATCGCGATGGCGTTCTTCGGCGTGACCGAAGTCATGACCAGCATCGGCAAGGTCCGGGATCATGCGCTGAACGCCAAGGTGACGCTGCGCAGCATGATGCCGAGCCGCAAGGACCTGGCCGAAAGCCGGTTCCCGATCCTGCGTGGATCGGCAGTAGGATCTGCCGTGGGCATCCTGCCGGGCGCAGGCGGCGGGTCGATGGCCGCGTTCATGGCCTATGCGGTGGAAAAGCGCCTGTCCCGCACGCCCGAGAAATTCGGCAACGGCGCCATCGCCGGCATCAGCGCGCCCGAGGCCGCCAACAACGCCGCGGCACAATCCGCCTTCATCCCGACGCTGACGCTGGGCATTCCCGGCGACGCGATCATGGCGCTGATCCTGGGTGCCCTGCTGGTCCACGGAATCACCCCCGGTCCTCAGGTCATTGCCGACAGCCCAGAGCTTTTCTGGGGTCTTGCGGTCAGCTTTCTGGTCGGCAACTTCATCCTGCTGATCCTGAACATTCCGCTCATGGGGGTCTGGGTCCGGCTGCTGCGGATTCCGCCGACCTACCTCTTTCCGGCCATCACGCTCTTTATCGCGGTCGGCGTCTACAGCGTCGCCAACATCAGCTTCGACGTCTTTCTCGTCGCCGGGCTGGGGCTGATCGCCTACATCATGGTGGCCTTCGGCTTCGAACCGGCGCCGCTGCTTCTGGGCTACGTGCTCGGTCCGCTGATCGAGGAGAACTTCCGCCGTGCCCTGCTGATCAGCCGCGGCGATTTCATGATCTTCGTCGAACGGCCCATCAGCGCGATCTTCCTCGTGCTGTCGGTCCTGCTGGTCATCTGGGTCGTCATGGGTGCCCGTACCCCGAAAACCGAAACAAAGGAGACCTGATCCATGCCCTCCGGACTCGTCATCAGCGCCCACGCCGCGGACTTCGTCTGGCGGTCGGGCGGTGCCATCGCGCTGCATGCCAGCGAAGGCTGGGACATGCACGTGGTTTGCCTGTCGCTCGGCGCGCGCGGCGAAAGCGCGAAGCTCTGGCGGCAGGAGGGCATGACGCTCGACCGGGTGAACGCCGAGCGCACTGACGAAACCCGCCGCGCCGCAGAGGTTCTCGGGGCGAACCTGCGCCTGCTCGACCACGGCGACTACCCGATGCGCATCCCCGAAGACACGATCCTGCAGCTGGCTGACATCATCCGCGAGGTCGCGCCGTCCTTCATCCTGAGCCACGCGCCCGGCGATCCGTGGAATTTCGACCACGAGCTCACCAGCCGTGTCGCGCAGGAGGCGCAGATCATCTCGCAGGCCAAGGGGCACAATCCGGACATGCCGTCGGCCAAGCCGGTGCCGATCCTCATGTACGAACCGCACCAGCCCGAGAATTCCGGCTGGCGGCCGGATGTCTATCTCGATATCGACCCGGTCTTCGACCAGAAGCGCAAGGCCTTCGCGTGCATGGACGCGCAGGAATGGCTTTGGGAGTATCACACGCGCGTGGCGCTTCAGCGCGGCAACCAGGCCTGGCTCAATTCCGGCCGGAAGATCACCCATGCGGAGGCATACCAGACGCTGTTCCCGCGGGTCGTATCGTCCTTTCCCTCCATCTGACAAGGGCCCGGCAGCGGGCCGGTAAAGGCCCGTGGTCGCCTATCCCACCCGACAGGCCGCGAGCCTCTCCTCGTCCGGCATTAGCCCCAGTCCGGGGCGGTCGGACGGCGACATGTTGCCCTCGGACATCGTCGGCAGGTCCGGCAGCAGCATCCGGGCGATACGGGTCTGGGCGCGGTGAAGCTCCACCGCGCCGTCGGTCAGCGCGCCGCACATCCAGTGCAGGTTTACCAGGTCCCAGCCCCCGGCAGGCGAGACGGCACATCCCGCCGCCGCTCCGGCCTGGGCAGCGGCGACCGCGGCACAGATGCCCCCGGCAAAGACGGCGTTCGGCTGCAGCACGTCGATGCCCGCCTCGGTCAGCAGGTCGAACCGGTCGGCACTCTGTTCCATCTGGCCCGCACCGATGGGCACCCGCCCCTCTGCAGCAAGCGACGCGAGCGCGTGGCGGTCGTTCCCCGCCACGGGTTCTTCCAGCCAGGCGAGGTTCAGCTCGACCGCACCACGGGAAAAGGCGCGGGCCGTGTCGAGGTCCATGCGGCAGTTGGCATCGGCGATCAGCTCGGCGCCCGGCCCGATCGCGTCGCGCACCGCCCGGAGCCGCGCCAAGTCCTGCGCCACCGTCCGGCCTTTTGCAGCGATCAGCACCTTCACGCCGCGCGCGCCGGCGGCCACCTCGGCACCGCAGGCCTCGACCAGCGCCTGGGTGTCGAGCGCCGGGAATCCGCAGGTCACGTGCACCGGCGCAGAGGCGCGCGCGCCGCCCAGCATCTGCGCCACCGACAGGCCAAGGCGCTTGGCGCGCAGGTCGCACAGCGCGATTTCGAGCGCCGACAGGGCGGAGACGACGACACCCGTCATCGCCCGCGGATTGAACCGGCGCCTGAGGTCCGGCAACGGGTCGTCGCCCGCCTCTGCCAGCGCCTCCGCCGCGGCGCCGTTGAGGAAATGCGCCACCTCGGGGGCAAGGAACCGGCCGGTAAAACCGTTGCCGGTCACACCGTCGCCATCGCGCAGTTCCACCCGGACGAAGGTAAAGCTGTCCGCGCCCGCATAAGGGGCTGCGTCGCCGGGCATGGCGGGCGGACTGTGCACGGTGGCGCGCAGGGAAAATCGTTGGGTCATTCGGAGCCTTTCGAAGGGGGATTGCCGCCGCGCACGCCGACCAGCCTTGCCGCCAGCGGGGCACCGGTGATGATCAGGAAGACGCGGGTCAGGTGGTGGATCACCACGTAGCCAAGGTCGGCGCCCACGACGATCGCCAGCACCGCCATTTCCGCCTGGCCCGCCGGGGCGAAGGCCAGGAATCCATCGACCGGCGGCGCAAGTCCGAAGCGGATGACGACGATGGTGATCACCGCCGCAAGCGCCGCGACGAAGAGCGTGAACACGACGCCAGCGACGACGAAGCGGCGGATTTCGGTCAGTGTGATCCCGAGGTATCCCGCACCGAGGCCGATGCCGATGAAAAACTGCGCGGCGAGGATCGCCTCGGCCGGCGGGCGGTGGTGCAGCACCCCCGTGAGCGACAGCACCGCGGCCAGGATCATCGGACCGAGGATCGCCGCGCCGAACAGGCCGATCCTTTCCGCTCCCTTCCAGCCGGCGATGGCCGCGAAGGCCATGATCGCCATTTCGTGCAGCGGCAAGGTCGCGGCCGGATCGCCAACGGGATTGTTCAGATCGCCGCCGAAGCCCTGCGTCAGGATGATCGGCGCCACCAGCACGATCAGCAGCAGGCGGGTGGCATGGATCAGCGACAGGGCGCGCACGTCGCCGCCCGCCTCCTGCCCGAAAAGCACCATTTCCTGCAGCCCGCCGGGCATCGACGCGTACCAGGCCGTCGGCAGGTCGAAGCCGCAGAGGCGGCGGAAGAACGGCAGTCCGACCAGGGCGGTGATCGCGAGGGACACCGGCACCAGCGACAGCGACAGCGCCATCTGCGGCAGGCGCTCGGCCACTTCGGGCGTGATCGACGCGCCGATGGCGACGCCGAGGATGGTGCGCGTGACCTTGCCCAGCTTGCCCGTCCCGCTGATCGGCACCCGCGCCAGCGCCGCGACGAGGCAGGCCACCAGCGGTCCGAAAAGGAACGGCAGAGGCGCTTCGATGAAGACGAAAAGCACGGTGCCCAGCAGGGCAATGACAACCGTCAGACCCTGGCGCTGCCAGGCCGCATCAGGCCGGAGGGACCCAAACGCCACCGCGCCCTACCAGTACCGCGCTGCGGGTTTCAGGTCTCTTCTCCGCCGTTTACCGCGATCATCTGTCCGGTGATGAACCCGGCCTCCGGAGAGGCCAGGAATGCCGCGGTCGCGGCTATGTCGCCGGGCCGGCCCATCACGCCTGCGGGAATCGAGGCGGTGCGCTTGGGGTCGTCCTCGGTCGCGGTTTCCTTGCGGATCTGGCCCGGAGAAATGACGTTGGCGGTGATGCCCTTGGGCGCGAATTCTGTGCTGAGCGCCTTGGTCAGACCCCAGACCCCGTGCTTGGCCGCCGAGATCGGCGCACCTTCGAAATAGCCGCGCATCGCCTTCATCCCGGCGAAGTTGATGATTCGGCCCCAGCCTTTGTCGACCATCCCCGGCAGGAAGGCGCGGGCGGTGCGGAAGGGGGCCGTCAGCGCCACATCGACCACCGCATCCCAATCCGCATCGGTCATCTCGAGGAAGGGCTTGTGCGGGCGACGGGCGGCGTTGTTGACCAAGATATCGACCGTTCCGAACCGCTCCAGCGCCTCCGCGGCCATCTTGTCCACAGCCGCCGCGTCTCCGACATCCCCCATGACCACGAGTGCCTGTGCTCCGGCCTGCTCCACCATTCTTGCGGTTTCGCGGCACGACTCGGCGTCGCTCGACCCGTTCACGACGACGTTGCATCCCATCCCGGCAAGGCGCAGGGCGATGGCGCGACCGATGTTCTGGCCCGACCCCGAAACGAAGGCGGTCTTGCCCGAGAGTGTCTGTTCCGTCATCCTGATAAATCCTTAATCTGCTGTTTCAGAGCCGTTTTTCGCCAGATCCGAGCGATGGAAGGGACCGCGCACCCGGTCATTCCTGGTCCGAGTGTTACCTTTCGACCCTTTCACATTCAACAGAATATTGTTGACAATCTACAATCAGACAGGCTTCCTGCGCCTATGGGAGTGAAGCAATACATGCGCCAGGGCATCGAACGACAGCGACCGCTGACGCTCGAAGTGCGCGACGAACTCGAGAGGATGATCCTCGACGGGGAGGTCGCCGCGGGAGAGCGTCTGAACGAGCTCACACTGGCCGAACAGATGGGCGTCAGCCGCGGTCCGGTGCGCGAGGCGGCGCGGTCGCTGGAGCACGAGGGGCTGGTCCGGACCGTGGCCAACCAGGGTGTATTCGTGCGCGAATTGTCCCTGGAAAGCGCCCTGGAACTCTACGACCTGCGGGCGATGATCGCGGGATATCTTTGCGGCCGTGTCGCGGAAAAGGCCGATCCGGTGGTCAACAAGGCCCTGCGGCAGGCGGTGCGCGACATGAACGCCGCCATCGCCGCCGCCGACGAACCGCGCTATTTCGAGATCAACCTCGCCTTCCACGACCGCATCGCGATTGCCGCCGGCACGGACCGGGCGCAGCGACTGTACACGTCGCTGGGCAAGGAAGTCCGGCTGCTGCGCCGCCGGGTGCTGTGCGGCGACGAATCCCTGCGCACGTCAAACCATGAACACGACGGTATCGTCGCCGCCATCGAGGCGGGCGATGCCGATGCGGCTCGCGCCGCGGGCATGCAGCATCACCTCAACAGCAAGTCGCGTCTGAAGATCACGATGTGACCTGCGACGAACCACCAGCCGAAAGGGCCGGCCCGGGCAAGGAGGCCGCGCCGGCCTTTCCGGAAAATCAAGTCCAGAATGGGAGGAAACAATGGACATGACTTTCAATCTCAACAGCGGCTGGCTGCGCGCCGGGGCTCTGGCCACCGCCTTTGCCGCTCCGCTTGCCCTGGCCGCACCCGCGGTGGCGCAAGAGGTCTACCCGTCCGGCGACGAAACGCTCGACTGGACCATCGCCTTTGGTCCCGGTGGCGGCAACGACATCATGGCGCGCAGCATCATCGAGATCCTGAACAAGTACGACCTGTATCCCGGCGACATCCAGGCCGAGAACCGCGCCGGCGGATCCGGCGCCGTGGGCTGGGGCTACCTCTATGGCCAATCCGGCAACCCCTACGGCATCTCGACCACGTCGGGCAGCTTCGTCACCACGCCGCTGCAGGCCGACACGCCGTGGGAGCCCGAGGATTTCACGCCGGTCGCACTGCTGGCCACCGATGACCTCGTACTCGTTGTGAACGGCGACAGCGAGATCCAGAACATCGAGCAGTTCATCGAGAACGCCAAGGCCAACCCGATCAACATCGGCGGCACCGGCACGGTGAACGTCGACTTCATCGTGCCGACGCTCTTTGCCGAGAAGGCCGGGTTCGAATTCGACTACGTGTCGTTCAACTCGATGTCCGAACAGACCACGGCGCTGCTGTCGAACGCGCTCGACGCGATGGTCGGCAACCCGGGCGAAATCCTCGGGCTGATCGAATCCGGCGATCTGCGTCCGCTGGTCTTTTCCGGCCAGAACGTGCCAGAGGCGCTCGAAGGCGTCCCGACCATGGGCGACCTGGGTTACGACATCGGCGTGTCGATGCCGCGCGGCCTGATCCTGCCGCCGGATGCGCCCGAAGAAGCGCAGAGCTGGTGGATCGAGACCATGAAGCAGGTCGTCGAAACTCCCGAATGGGCCGAGTACATTCGGAGCAATACGCTCACGCCGACCGTGATCTACGGCGACGAGTTCGGCACGTTCCTTTCGAACACCAAGAACGGGTTCGGCCAGGTTCTGCGCTCCGTCGGCGCGATCCAGTAACCGGCACATGACGTTTCCGGGCCGGGCGCGGATCTGCGCCCGGCCCTTTACCACCGACATCCAGGAGCGCGCCCATGCGCATCGCGTTTTTCGTGGCCTTGCTGGCCGCGAGCATCTTTTACAGCTATATCGCCTTCGCCGACCTGAACTTCATGACCCGCAGCGGCCGGCTGGGACCGGGCTTCTTTCCGCGCATCCTCGGCGCCACGGCCATCGTCATGACGATCTGGGCGCTGCTGGAAGAGATGCGCAACGAGGACGCGCCCCATGGCGCCGCCCAGCAATGGCGCGACGTGGCGCTGCTGATGGCGCTGGCACTGGGATATGCGGTGCTGCTACGGCTTTTCGGCGGGCTCGTCGCCACGGTGATCTTCCTCGCGGTGGCCCTGTCGCTGCTGAACCGCGGCAAGCCTCTGAAGAACGCGCTGATCTCGGTTCTCGTGCCGGCCTTCGTCTATCTGCTGTTCGACCGCATCCTCAACGCGAACATGCCACCCGCCCTGATCGACCTGCCGATCTGACCGCTGCCCCAAGGAGTCCTCGATGGATATCTTCTCCGATCTGGTGATGGGTCTGACCATCGCGATCTCTCCCATCAACATCCTCTACCTTCTGATCGGCGCCGTGGTCGGGATGATCGTCGGCGTGATCCCCGGCTTCGGCCCCTCGGCGGGCCTGGCGATCCTGCTGCCTGTGACCTTCGGCATGGATCCGATCGGCGCGATCATGATGCTGGCGGCGATCTATTATGGCGCGATGTACGGCGGCACGATCACCTCGATCCTGCTCAACACGCCCGGCGAAAGCGCCACCGTCGCCTCGACCTTCGACGGCTTTCCGCTGGCCAAGCAGGGTCGTGCTGGCCCGGCGCTGGTCATGCAGGCGGTGGCGTCCTTTGTCGGCGGCACGGTGGGTGTCATCCTGATCACCATCCTCGCGCCGATGTTCGCGCAGGTGTCGCGCAGTTTCGGACCACCGGAGTATTTCCTGCTGGCATTGATGGGGATGCTGACGCTGATCGTGATGATCGGCGCGCAGTGGAAACTTGGCGTCATCTCGGCGCTGATCGGCTTTGCCCTCGGCACCGTCGGTGTCGACCTCGAAACCGGACAGAGCCGCTACACCTTCGGCTCGGCCGAGCTGATCGGTGGCATCTACTTCATTCCCATCGCCATCGGTCTCTTCGGCCTGGGCGAGCTGTTCTATGCCTTCTACAGCGGGCTGCACAAGACCGGCAGCGGCGGCATCGTCGAATACGACAAGGAAGAGCGGTTCTGGCCCACCGCGCAGGATTGGCTGTCGACGCGGGTCACCATGGTGCGCTGTTCGGTGCTGGGCTTCGTCGTGGGCGTCATCCCAGGCGCCGGCGCCACCATCGCGTCGCTCATGGCCTATTCGACCGAACGGTCGCTGTCGAAGAACGGCGACAACTTCGGCAAGGGCGAGATGGCGGGCCTCGTGGCACCCGAGACGGCAAACAATGCCGCGTCCTCCGGCGCGATGATCCCGCTCCTGACGCTGGGCATCCCCGGCTCCGCCTCGACCGCGGTGCTGCTGGCGGCCTTCCTGCTCTGGGGGCTGCGCCCCGGGCCGCTCTTCATGGAACAGAACCCAGAATTCGCCTGGGGCCTTATCGCCTCGATGTACCTCGGCAACATGGCGCTTCTGGCGATTTCGATCTTCGCGATCCCGCTCTTCGTGCAGATCATCAAGGTGCCCTACCGGGTGCTGGGCCCCTGCGTCGTCGTGGTCTGCGCGCTGGGGACGTTCAGCGTTCACGCCAGCTTTGTCGAGACCTTCCTGATGTTCGGCGCGGGCATCGTCGGGTTCTTCATGCGGCTCTACGGCTTTTCCGCCGCCGCGCTGGTGCTGGCCCTCGTGCTGGGGCCGCTGGCCGAAGAGGCGTTGCGACAGACGATGACGATCTCGCGCGGGTCCTTCGCGATCTTCGTGGAAAGGCCGCCGTCGCTCTGGATTATCGCCATCACCATCGCGCTGGTCGTCCTGCTGCCGCTGCTGAACCGGTTCGGAAACAGCAGCAGCGGCAAGGCGGAAAAGGCCGGCCAGTGACATCGTCGTCGCAGCGGCTCCCTGTCGCTGAGGCCGAAGAGCTTGCCACCCGCGCGTTTCAACGCGCGGGTGTGTCATTTGAGGCGGCCCGCGATGCCGCCGAAATCCTCACCCTCGCCGAGATGATGGGCATCGCGACGCACGGCCTGAAACGGGTCGCGACCTACACCGCGCGGATCGAGGCAGGCGGGATCAGGGCGGGTGCGACGCCGCGCGTCACCGCGCCCGCGCCGGCCCTGCGGCAGGTGGACGGCGACGACGGTCTTGGCCCCGCTACGGCACGGCTGGCGCTGCGCAAAGGCATTGCCGCGGCGCGGGACTGCGGCGTCGGCGCGGTCTTCCTGCGGCGCGGGGCGCACCTTGGCGCGCTGGCGCCTTACCTCTGGATCGCGGCAGAGGCAGGCATGGCCGCCATCGTCACCACCAACACCGCGCCGATGCTGGCTTCGGCCGGCGGGCGCGAGGCGCTGATCGGCAACAACCCGGTGGGGCTGGGCCTGCCGGGACCGAAAGGCGCGCATGTGATGCTCGACATGGCGTTGTCGGTCGCGGCGCGCTCGAGGGTGCGCGCCGCCGCCGAGATGGGGGCGGAGATTCCCGACAGCTGGGCCACCGATGCCACGGGCCGCCCGACCACGGATGCGCGCGCGGCGATGGAGGGGCTGATGCAGGCCATCGGCGGCGCCAAGGGCGCGCAGCTGGCGCTCTGCCTCGATCTCATG
>Ga0208330_1000675_pt1 | contig 13862 bp, 11 predicted proteins | sample DeeseametaMP1896_FD_184180 | JGI IMG/M metagenome (GOLD analysis project Ga0208330, IMG submission 184180) | Marine microbial communities from the Deep Pacific Ocean - MP1896 (SPAdes) | ecosystem: Environmental > Aquatic > Marine > Oceanic | place: East of Hawaii, North Pacific Ocean | collected...
CACAAGCATCATGTTCAAGACTTGGGTAGTATGCGTTAGCTTCGGTTAATTTTTTTAAATTTTTTTTATAAAGATTCATAGTTATGCTGCTTTTACATTTTTGCTCTGCTTGTGTTCTAAATATTTTTGAATTGATATAGTTGCATCTCTACCATCTCTAATTGCCCAAACAACCAAAGACGCTCCTCTGACTATATCTCCTGCGGCAAAAACGCCGGAAAGATTTGTTTCCATAGTTTTTAAATTGATCTTTATAGTCCCCCATTTAGAGATAGATAGTTCTGGGGAGTTAAATAATTTTGGTAAATCTTCAGGATCAAAACCCAAGGCATTAATTACCATATCCGCTTTCATTTCAAATTCAGAATTTGGGACAGGCTCAGGTTTTTTTCTTCCAGATGAATCCTCCCCACCAAGTTTCATCCTCTCTACTAACACTGAAGAAATTTGCGATGTACCAATAAATTTTTTTGGATTCGATAACCAGATAAACTCAACCCCTTCTTCTTCTGCATTATGTACTTCTCTCGCAGAACCGGGCATATTTTCTTTATCTCTTCTATATAAACACTTTACTGATTTTGCGCCTTGTCTTACTGCAGTTCTAACGCAATCCATTCCGGTATCACCTCCGCCAATGACAATGGTGTCCTTGTTTTCAGCATTGAGTATACCATTATCAAAATTTTTTACTCTATCTCCCAAACCTTTCCGATTGGATGCCGTTAAAAATTCCATAGCTGGAAAAATATTTTTTAAATCAGAACCTGGTAAATCTATTTCTCGAGGTATATAAACACCAGTTGCAATAAGTATTGCATCATGTTTTTTTCTTAATTCATCGAGAGATATATCTTTTCCAACCTCAAAATCTTGTTTAAACTTTATTCCACTCTCTTTTAAAAGATTGGTTCTCCTTTCAACAGTAAATTTTTCTAGTTTAAAGTTTGGTATTCCGTAAATCAAAAGCCCACCTGGTCGGTCGTATCGATCGTAAATAGTTATTTTATATCCTGATTTTCTTAGCTCTTCTGCGCAAGCTAATCCCGCTGGTCCTGCTCCAATGATACCAACGGATTGATCTATTTCTTTCAAAACTTTAATTGGTTTAATCCACCCTTTTTCCCATGCAGTATCTGTTATGTATTTTTCAACAGATCCGATTGTAACGGTTCCATGTCCTGCTCTTTCAATAACGCAATTACCTTCACATAAACGATCTTGCGGACAAATGCTTCCACAAATCTCAGGCATATTATTTGTGCTATGAACTAATTCATGAGCTTCTTGAAGCCTCCCTTCGGCGGTCAACTTTAACCAGTCAGGAATATTATTATGCAAAGGACAATGAACTTGACAAAAAGGAACTCCACATTGTGAACATCGGCTCGATTGTTCTTTAGCTTTCTCGTGAATAAATTGATCATAGATTTTTTTAAAATCTTTAGTTCTTAGACCACCGGCTCTTTTAGCTGGCATTTGCATTCCAACGTTTACAAATTTAAGCATTTTATCCGACATAATATTTTCCCTATAACCGTTATCTTTTATACCAATAAAAATAAGGCTAAAAGGATTTTTAGGACATAAAAGCTGACCTATATGTTGAAAAATCCAATAAATTAATGATTTATTTTTGCATATCTGTTATGCAATGCCTAAAATCAATGCTTTCATCCATAGAAATTTTAATTTTAGCGGCTATTCAAGGTATTTCTGAGTTCTTGCCAGTAAGTTCTGTTGCTCACTTAGTTTTAGTTTCAAAATATTATGCATTTAACAATCAAAACTTATTAATCGATATCTGCTTACATCTTGGGTCCTTAATAGCAATCATATTTTATTTTAGAAAAGACTTATTTAATTTCATTCAAAATAAAACTTTCTTAATCAAAATTCTCATAAGCACCATTCCAATAATTCCTGTCGGTTACATTCTTTATCAAACAGGATTAATTAATCATTTAAGAAGCTTAGAAATTATTGGATGGACAAGTTTGATATTTGGCCTTCTTTTATATGTTAGTGATAAGGTTAAAATTACAAAAAAAATTGATACAGAATTTAATAATAAATCGGCAATTATTATTGGTTTGTTTCAAGTTATAGCTTTAATACCTGGAGTTAGCAGAACCGGAATTACTATCACCTCAGGAAGACTATTGGGATTTAATAGGTTTGATTCAGCTAAAATTTCATTTTTCTTATCAATACCAACTTTAGCGGCCGCTAGTCTTTTAGGGATTTATAATATTTACAAGGTGGGTAGCGCTGAACTTAACTTTTTAGCAATTATCGCTGTTATATTTTCTTTTATTTTTTCATATTTTACAATCGCAGTCTTTCTAAACTATATTAAAAAATTTAGTTTGAATATATTTGTAATTTATAGAATTTTACTTTCATTACTATTGCTGTTTATTGCTTACTTATAATTTTTTTCATAAATTGGTGCAACCTGAGACAATAAAACACCTCCAAGGATCAGCGTACAACCAATAATATTATTTAAACCTAAAATCTGGCTTAAAATTAACCATGCAGCAATTGCTGCAAAAACTCCCTCAAGTGACATAACAATTGCTGCTGGAGCTGGTGCAATATTTCTCTGACCAAAAATTTGTAAAGCAAATGCAGCGCCGCCGGATAGTATGCCCGCGTATAAGATTTCAAAAGTTTCCAATTTAATTTTTGAAATATCTATTTCCTCAAATATAATTGCTAATAAAAAGGATAATGTGGCAACAATCAGATTTTGTAATAAAGCAATAAAAAAAGGTAAATCAAAGTGTTCTATTATTTTTCCTATATAAATAATGTGAAGGGCCCAAAATAAAGCGCCGATTAATACTAAACCATCGCCAAATCTAATATTGGCATTACTAATGTCGCTTAAAAGATAGCCTCCAATTATACACGCTAATACAGAAGGCCATATAGACCAATGTAATTTCTTGGAAAATAAGAAATAAACAATGATTGGAACCATTGGTACATAAAAAATAGTGAAGAAAGCAGAATTGGCTACATCGGTGTAAAGCAATGAAACTTGTTGGAATACAGTTCCGAAAAATAAAAATACTCCAATAATTATTATAAGTTTTGAAAAACTTTTTGGTTTAGCTTTTATTTGTTCATTAATTTTTTTTCTCTCTAATAATAAAACAAATGGAGTCACTGTTAAAAAGCCCACAAAAAATCTAACAGAGTTAAAAGTAAACGGGCCTATATTATCCATACCCGTATCTTGAGCAATAAACGTCGTCCCCCAAATGAAGGTACAAACAACTAAACAAATAAGCGATATTGTTTTTTTCATTGGGGAAGGACTATACTGCTAATTTATAAGCAAAATCCTTTCCTAAACTTTCTCTTAAATGTACACAAAAACGAGCGCCTTCAGCTCCATCAATGATTCTGTGGTCGTAAGACAGCGACAATGGAAGCATGATTCTACTTTGATATTTTCCATCCATAAATACTTGTTTAGTTTCTGCTCTACCAACACCAAGAATAGCAACCTCAGGTTGATTAATGATAGGAGTAAAAAAACTTCCTCCGATATTTCCTAAGCTTGAAATTGTAATTGATCCTCCAAAAAATTCCTTTTTATCAATTTTAAGTTCTTTGCAAAGTGTACTTACCTTTTTTAATTCTTTTCCTAATGCCGTTATATCTTTTTTATCTGCATCTCTAATTTTGGGAACCATTAAACCATGTGGAGTATCTACTGCTATTCCTACATGGAAATATTTTTTATAGATTACTTTTCCATTTTCTAAATCTAAAGAAGCGTTAAAATTTGGATAATCTTTTAAAGCTTTTACAACCGCTCTTATAATAAACGTCAATGGTGTAATTGAAATTTTTTCTCCCGTATACAAGTCTCTTAAAGTTTTTCTAAATTTATCCATTTCAGTAATATCTGCTTCATCATGGTGGGTAACGTGCGGAATTTCATTCCAAGATTTTTCTAAATGTGATCTAGCAATTTTTTTGATTCTGGGAATTGGCTGGACATCAATTTCGCCAAATTCTGAATGCTCATATTCTTGAGGTGTTACAGTTCGTTTTTTTGCAATTTCTCCCGAAAGCGATTCTTTGATAAAAGACCTAACGTCGTTTTCAGAAACTCTTCCTTCCCTCTGCGATCCATGTATTTGATATAGGTTAGCTCCTAGCTCTCTTGCAAACTTTCTTACTTTTGGACTTGCACTAATGATTTGTTTTTTATCAGACATCTTTACAATACCGTTGGAATAGGCTTATCTTTATCTATCTTATACTTTTTCATTGCTTCTTCAGCATATTTTGAAGAAATGAGTTGTTCTTTAGCCAATGCACTTAATGCATAAGTTACAATATATTCTTTATCAACTTCAAAAAATTTTCTCAGGTTTTTTCTACCATCACTTCTGCCATATCCGTCGGTTCCAAAAGAATAAAAAGATCTGGAAATGTAAGGTCTTATTTGATCAGCATAAGTTTTAATATAATCAGAAGCTGCAACAATCAGACCCTCTTTATTTCCTAAGCATTTTTCTATATATGATTTTTCCGGTTTCTTTCCTGGATTTAGGAGATTTTTTCTTTCAATTTTCATACCATCATTTCTTAACTCATTAAAACTCGTAACGCTCCAAACATCACTATCGATGTTATAATCTTTGCTTAGAATTTCTGCTGCCGCTATTATCTCTCTTAAAATCGCTCCACAACCTAGTAATTGAATTTTAGTTTTTCCTTTATTGTTAAATTCTTTAAATAAATACATACCTTTAAGGATACCTTTTTCGCAATCTTTAGGCATCTCAGGGTGTTGATAGTTTTCATTCATCACTGTTATGTAATAGAAAATATTTTCTTGCTTATCATGCATTCTTCTTAATCCTTCTTGTAAAATAATTGCTAACTCATAGGAAAACGTTGGATCATAACTTATGCAATTCGGAATCGTTGAAGCCAATAAATGACTATGGCCATCTTGGTGCTGCAGCCCTTCTCCAGCTAGAGTGGTTTTGCCTGATGTCGCCCCTATAAGAAACCCTCTGGTTTGAGCATCTCCAGCGGCCCAAGCAAAATCCATTATTCTTTGAAAACCAAACATAGAGTAAAATAGGTAGATCGGGATCATTTCTAAATCGTGATTGGTATAAGCGGTTCCTGCCGCGATCCACGAACACATTGCTCCTGCCTCAGTAATTCCCTCTTCTAATACTTGCCCTTTTTTATCTTCCCTATAAAAGCTTAATTGTTCTGAATCTACAGGTTCATACTTTTGACCTTCATGAGCATAAATTCCTATTTTTTGAAAAAATCCTTCCATTCCAAAAGTCCTTGCTTCATCTGGGATGATAGGAACTAATTTTGAAGCAATGTTTTGATCTCTCAATAAACTTGTTAACATCCTGACTAATACCATGGTGGTTGACATTTTATGCTCTCCCGAAGATTTTAACATGCTCTTAAAAATATCTTTTGAAGGTTTTTTAATTGGTTTTGCGTAAGAAGTTCGCTCTGGTATATTTCCTCCGAGCATCATTCTTCTTTCCTTAAGATATTTTATTTCCTCAGACTTTTCACCTGGTTTATAAAATTCTACATTTTTTACTTGTTTGTCTGTAAGAGGAATATCAAAACGATCCCTGTAGTATAGCAAGTCTTCCTCTCCTAATTTTTTTTGCTGGTGAGTTATATTGATACTTTCTCCGGACTTGCCCATACCATAACCCTTAATAGTTTTTGCAAGAATTACGGTTGGTTGACCCTTAGTCTTCATTGCTGCATCATAAGCTGCATAAACTTTGTGAGGATCATGACCTCCTCTGTTAAGTTTCCATATATCTCCATCAGTCATAGTTGAGACTAATTCTTTTAGCTTGGAATATTTTCCAAAAAAATTCTCTCTAACGTAAGCCCCACCTTTAGCTTTAAATGCTTGATATTCCCCATCAACACATTCATTCATTCTTTTTATTAATAAGCCGCTTTTGTCCTTTGCGAGTAAAGGATCCCAGTAAGATCCCCAAATAACTTTTATTACATTCCATCCAGCTCCTCTAAAAATGCCTTCAAGCTCTTGGATAATCTTGCCATTTCCTCTAACTGGACCGTCTAATCTTTGTAAATTACAATTAATAACAAATATAAGATTATCCAATTTTTCTCTGGAAGCTAATCCAATTGCTCCTAGAGATTCTGGTTCGTCCATTTCTCCATCTCCTAAAAATGTCCAGATTTTTCTGTCTTCATCTTTTAATAAACCTCTGTTAATTAAATACTTTGTAAACCTGGCTTGATATATTGACATAATAGAACCAAGACCCATTGAGACTATTGGAAATTGCCAAAATTTAGGCATTAGCCATGGATGAGGGTAGGATGAAAGACCCTCTCCATCAACTTCCTGTCTAAAATTATTTAGTTGCTTTTCAGTAAGTCTTCCTTCTAAGAAAGCCCGTGCATACATTCCGGGTGCACTGTGACCTTGAAAATAAATTAGATCTCCTCCAAATTTATTATTTTTTGCACGCCAGAAATGGTTCATTCCCACATCGTAAAGTGTAGCAGCTGATGCAAATGTCCCTATATGACCCCCTAATTCTGGATTTTTTTTATTTGCTTTTATAACCATGGCTGCTGCATTCCATCTAATTAAAGATCGTATCCTTCTTTCTATATTTTGATCACCTGGAGACTTAATTTCGGATTCAGGAGGTATGGTATTAATATAGGGAGTGATACGAGTTAAAGGTCTATGAGAACCTTCTTTATAAGTTTCATCTATTAATTTCTTAAGTAAATAATGTGCACGATCCGAACCATCTTTTGAAATAACTGCATCTAGAGAATCTAACCATTCTTTTGTTTCTATTGGATCAATGTCGCTACCATTTGGACGGGCATAAACTTTTTTTGGTGATTCTGTTTTAGGTTTTTGAACTATAGTCTGTTCAGCTTGCTTAATAATTTTCTCAGTTTCTGGAAGTATATCTTCTTTTTTTTGTTCTTTTGATTTCTGTTCAGATTTTGTTTCAGCATCTTCAATTAATACTAAAACACTTCCTTTTGAAACTTTGTCACCTATTTTAACTTTTAAGGAGGAAATTTTTCCTGCAAGTGGTGATGGAACTTCTACGCTAGATTTGTCACTTTCTAAGGTAACGATAGGATCATTTTTATTGATTACATCTCCGGGTTTAACCAAAACCTCTATAATTTCAATGCTTTCAAAATCGCCAATATCGGGAACGGATATTTCTGTTGCCATAATTGTTGTTTTATTTATACCATAATTTCATCTTTTTTCAGCCATGTAAATATTGTCGCTGTAGTTATGACTTTAATTTTACAAAATATAGGTAAATTATTTGAACCTAAATTCAAAAATTTAGATGCAAAACTTTGGGTACAAAAAGTAATTTTAAAAAAATATTTTAAAAAAAATTAAGAATTGCTTTCTATACACATCGCAATTCCCATGCCACCACCAATACAGAGAGTTGCCAAAGCTTTTTTAGCATCTCTATTTATCATTTCATGCAAAAGTGTTACAAGTATTCTGGCACCAGAAGCTCCAATAGGATGACCAAGAGCAATAGCACCACCATTTACATTTACTTTTTCTTTAGGTATTCTTAAATCTTTTATCACCGCCAAACTTTGTGCTGCGAAAGCCTCATTCGCTTCAATTAAATCCAAATCACTAATTTTCCATCCTGCTTTTTCTAAAGCTTTTTTTGATGCAGGAATCGGTCCCGAGCCCATCAAAGAAGGATCTACGCCGCATGTAGCCCATGAAGCAATTCTCGCTAGAGGATTTAAATTTCTTTTGTTGGCTTCACTTTGACTCATTAAAACAACTGCAGCAGCGCCATCATTAATACCAGAAGCATTTCCTGCAGTTACAGTTCCGTCTTTTTTAAATGCAGGATTTAATCTCGTAAGAATTTCTATTGTCATTCCCGCTCTAGGATGTTCATCAACCTTAAATATGGAATCACCTTTTTTAGATTTTAAAACCACTGGAACTATTTCATTTTTGAATTTTCCATCCTTTTGTGCTTTTTCAGTTTTAGTCTGTGATGACAAGGCAAAATCGTCTTGATCTTTTCTAGTAATTTGCCATTTAGAAGCTACATTCTCAGCAGTAATTCCCATATGATAACCATTAAACGCATCCCACAGACCGTCTTTGATCATTGTATCTACAAGTTTTGATTCTTTCAATTTTTGCCCTTTACGAATATTAATTGCATGGGGTGCGTTCGACATACTCTCTTGACCTCCAGCAACTATTATATTTGCATCGTTAGACATGATTGCTTGATATCCGGCAGCGACCGACCTTAATCCTGATCCACATACTTGATTAATAACATACGCTGTTTTATCAATTGGAAGTCCCGCTTGGATGGCAGCTTGCCGTGCTGGATTTTGTCCAGCAGATCCTGTTAATACTTGACCCATAATTACTTCATCAACATCATTTGATTTTATCTTTGATTTTTTTAAAACTTTTTTAATCACAACAGATCCAAGCATGTGACCTTGTATATTTTTAAGAGAACCACCAAATGTTCCAACTGGAGTACGAACCGCAGAAGTTATTACCACGTTTTTTTCGTTCGATTTCATAATTTAATTTACTCTGTTAAATGATAAAATGAATTTGATCAATAACAACATATAACATTAACTTTACAAAGAAATTACTCACAAAGACGCTTTAAATAGGACATATTCTTTGGTAATAAAACATTGAGCGCCTGTAGCTCAATTGGATAGAGCGCTTGGCTACGGACCAGGAGGTTCTGGGTTCAACTCCTAGCAGGCGCGCCAAAGAATTACCTTTATCTTAAGTTTTGAACGGATAGTCTTAGTAAAAGGTTTTTGGTATCATAGGAAAGAAATTGAAAATAAATGCAAAAATTATTTCTATACACGTTTCTGGTATTAATAATATTTATAAATAGCGCTAGCGCAACTTGTGATGACAAACCGGGCGATGGAGTTGATTATTCCAATTGTCAGTTTGCAGATGAGCAAGACTTGAACGGTACATACATTCCGAATGCCAATTTGTCTTTTACCGGATTTATTAAAGTTATATTTGATAAAAGTATAATGATGAACTCAACTTTGGCGAATGGCAATTTTCCAGAATCTTCCTTCTACCGAGCTAATTTGTATGAGGCTAATCTTGAAGGAGGTAACTTTGAAAAAACAAATTTTGAAAGCACCAATCTAACTCGTGTTAATTTCAAAGGTGCTTCTTTAGTTGAGGCGATATTCAAAAACAGCAATCTTTTTGAGGCTGATTTTACTGGAGCCAATATTTTGAATGCCAATTTTGAGGGAGCTAATTTAAATAATGCAACTTGGGTTGATGGAAAAAAATGTTCCCTCGGCTCGATTGGTGTGTGTAAAATAAATTAATTATGAATTTTAAATGGATAACACATGCGCCATTACAAAAAGCAGTAATATATTTATTTATTTTTATTATTATCTTTATTTTAATTTTAACATTTATTTTTTGAATTAAATTATGACTGAAGAATTTAAACAAATTAGCACCAAAAGTGGTTTTATGAAACATAACGGTGGAATTTTGTTTAGAACTATTTCTGAAAATGAATATGAATTTAAGACCAAAATTAATGAAAACCATCTAAATACAGCAAAAATTACTCATGGTGGATTTATCGCAGCTCTAGTTGATGCTGGAGCTGGTACTGCAGCGCACAGATCAGCGGATAGTGGTCTGTGCGTTACTATTTCATTAGAGTTAAAATTCATTTCTTCCGTTAAACTAGATCAAGAATTAATAGGATTGGCCAAGGTTCAAAAAAAAACTAAATCGTTAGTTTTTTTGACTTGTGAACTAAGGGCCGATAATAAAATTGCAGCAACTGCTTCGGGCATTTGGAAAATAATCAAGAAGTAGTTTTTCTTTTATAATTTAAATAACCAAATCCAAATAATACCAATAAAGCAAAAGGATAAACGATGGCTTTATTAGGCCTTTCTAAATTTTCAATTTTAAACTCGCTAATTACATCTCTAGTTTCAAAGCCCGATTTTTTGGCAAGACCGTTCCATATAAGAGTGTCTACAGTTATCCTTCCCTCTTTATCGACAAGATTAATACCATAATCCTCTAATGAGTAATTTTCATTAAAGCTATCTTTCTTGATTACAAAAAGCTTATATCTGTCACCATATTCTGTTCGTCTCGTTACCCTTATATGAACATCTCGATCTGGTTTTAAATTAATAAATTGTAAATTACTTATTTGTAATTGTGTGTATTCATACTTTGGATAAAATTTATCAAGCACGTAGTCTGGCCTAAATAATGATAATGATATTAAAATAAATACTATTATTTCATACCATTTCATTTTATTGATGAACCAACCTTGTGTTGCAGCTGAAAAAACCAGTATAGCAATCAATGATGTTGTTATTACCATCAGACCGTGCCAAATACTTTTGATTCCGATAAGCAAAAGTTCACTGTTAAAAATAAATACCACTGGCAATATTGCTGTTCTTAGACTGTACCAAAAAGCTTGAATACCTGTCTTGATAGGGTCAGCTCTTGATATTGCTGCAGCTGCATAAGATGCTAAACCTACAGGTGGTGTAACATCAGCCATTAAGCCAAAATAGAAAACATATAAATGTACCGCTATTAAAGGAAAGACATAACCTGATGCAGCACCAACCTCAACAACAACATGTGCCATCAACGCTGCAACGACAAGATAATTTGCCGTAGTTGGCAATCCCATTCCCAAAATAATACAAAGAACAGCAGTTAGAGCTAATAATATTATTACATTACCGCCAGAAATTGCCTCAACAATTACAATTAAATTATTGCTTAATCCAGTGGAAGCTACCGCTCCAACAATGATCCCCGCTGTTGCAATGGCAATTGCAACATTAATCATATTAATTGCTCCTTTTTCTAAACCTGCAATTATTTCATTGATACCAAATTTTAATCCATCAAATAGACTAAGATTATTTTTCTTTGCCGTTAATACTGCTCGAACAAGAATAATAATCATTAAAGAAAGAATAGAGTAAAATACAGCCGATGCGGCTGTCCATCTTTCTATTAAAAGAAGATAAACCAAAATAAATATTGGAATTAAATAATGAATTCCGCTTAAAAAAGTTTTTCCAAGTGGTGGAATTTCACTTTCAGGTAATCCTCGAATATTTAGTTTTACAGATTCAAGGTGTGAAATATAAAAAAGTGCAATGTAAGATATAACAGCCGGCAAGAATGCATGAGTAATGACTGTAAAATAAGAAATACCTAAAAGTTCTGCCATAACGAAAGCAGCCGCACCCATAATGGGGGGCATTATTTGACCATTTACAGAAGCCGCAACTTCTATGGCACCCGCTTTAACTGCAGTAAGTCCAGATTTTTTCATAATGGGAATTGTAAAAGTTCCTGTGGTAACTGTATTGGCTACTGATGAACCTGAAATTAATCCTGTCAGTCCCGAGGCAAGAATAGCTGCTTTAGCAGGTCCTCCTCTCATTTTTCCAACTAAGGCAAAAGCTAAATTTATAAAGTATTTACCTCCACCCGCTGTATCTAAAATTGCGCCAAATAAAACGAATAAAAAAATAAAACTAACCGAAACACTTATTGGAATTCCGAAAATTGCTTCTCCACCAAACCAGTGGTATCCGACTAATCTTGTGATCGATAATCCCTGATGTGAGATTAAAAATGGCATTGATTGACCAAAGATTGAAAAAAGTATGAAAATGAGCGCTATTGCTACCAAGGGAATTCCTATTGCTCTACGTGTGGCCTCTAATAATAAAACAATTCCGAGTATTCCAATAATTAATTCATAGGGTATAACAAATGATCCAAATTCAATTTTTGCTAAAATTCCTTGACGATAAACCAAACCTTCATAATCAAGAAAAATGTATAAGGTCACTAAAAGCGATATAAAAACCAAGACAAAATCTGAAGTTGATATTTTTGATTTTCTTTTTGATTTTAAAGTGGGATAAACCAAAAAACATAAAACCAGTCCAAAAGCTAAATGTAATGACCTAGCAGGAACATCAATAATTTTACCAAAGTTTAAAATGTAGGGTAAAGGTGAAGCGTACCACAGTTGAAAAAGTGACCAGGATATCGCAACAATAGCTACTAACTTTAAATTCCAACCCTGAAGGTTTCTTTTAGAACCGCCTTCTTCATCAAATTTATCTAGGTTTATTGGCTGGGAATCAATTTTTTGATCAACATTCATTATTGGAACATAAAAAAAAAGGCCCAGTTAATCAACTGGGCCTTTAAATTTTAAAGACTTACATTAAGCCTGCTTCTTTATAGTATTTTATTGCTCCAGGATGTAATGGTGCAGATAAACCATCTACGATCATTTTCTTTGGATCAAGATTAGCAAATGCTGGATGTTGTTTTCTAAAATCGTCAAGATTTTCAAAAACAGCTTTAACAACCACATAAACTAGTTCATCTGGTACATCGGCGCTTGTTACGAATGAAGCCATTACACCAAAAGTCGTTACATCTTTTTTAGATGTTTTATAAGTTCCTTTTGGAATTGTTGCCCATGCATAAAATGGATTGTCAGCAACTAATTTTTTTACAGCATCTGTCTGTAAATCAATTATGTATGCTCCACATCCATCTGTAGATTGTGCTACTCCTGAATTAGGAACTCCAACTGTGTAACCGAATGCATCAATTTTTTTATCGCAAAGAGCTCCAGATTGTTCTGATGAAGTAAGTTCAGATGTTCCACCAAAGAAACTTGTGTCTACACCGTGAGACTCCATAAGAACTTCAAATGTTCCTCTTTGACCAGAACCTGGGTTACCAATATTTACCTTTTTGCCTTTTAAAGAATTCCAATCTTTTATTTTAGAACCCTTACGAGCAATAATATGGAATGGCTCTGGATGAGCAGAAAATACTGCTCTCAAACCATCAAAAGGTTTAACTTTGTCTGGCTTAGTACCATTGTAAGCATGATATTGCCAGTCAGACTGTGCAACACCGAATTGAAGTTCACCTTCCATTATCTGACCGATATTGTAAGTTGATCCTCCTGTTGATGGTGCTGAACAACGATAAGCTTTATCAGTACCTTTTTTTCTACCATGTTCTGCAGACTGAATTTTCGCAACCATCTTGCAAATTGCGTTACCTACTTGGAAGTAAACTCCGGTAGGTCCACCTGTTCCTATTGAAAAGAACACTGCTTCTGATTTTGCTACTGTCGCCAATGGCGCAGATAAAGCAAACATCATCAGTGCTCCTGCAATAGTGGAAATAAATTTTTTCATTTGCTTTCCCTTTTTAGTTGTTAAAATTAAAATTAATGTTTGAAGGATATCAATTTTAAAATTAATCTAAAGTGATTTTGACCAATCTTTAAGTTTTGCTACACCTTCAACTATATTTGGTGCATATTTTTTTATAGTTGCATGATCTAGTTTTTTACTACCTATGGTATTAGACAAGAGACTGCTCCCATCAAAATCAGTATAACTTAGTCTAGCAAGCATTTTTTTGCTATCGACTCCAAAATCACTACCCGGAAGTAAAGCAACACCTGTTTTATTTAAAATATCCTTGCACATTTTTTGCGATGAAGAAAATTTTGCATTTGTAAATTCTGGAAATAAATAAAATCCTCCCTCTGGCTTTGTAACATTTATGACATTTGATTTTAAGTTTTCATAAACATAGTTGCCGGTAAAAGATAATATTTTTCTTACAGCGTTTAAATAGGCTGAATGATCTCCTTTGTACGCTTCAACTGCAGCGTATTGGATTGGTGCGC
>Ga0208330_1000676_pt1 | contig 13830 bp, 15 predicted proteins | sample DeeseametaMP1896_FD_184180 | JGI IMG/M metagenome (GOLD analysis project Ga0208330, IMG submission 184180) | Marine microbial communities from the Deep Pacific Ocean - MP1896 (SPAdes) | ecosystem: Environmental > Aquatic > Marine > Oceanic | place: East of Hawaii, North Pacific Ocean | collected...
GCGTGCGCGTAGGTGAGGGGTACGACGACGAGCAGCCACGCGGTGGGCAGCACCATCGCGCAGGCGAACGCCCACGCCGACAGCGCCTTGTGCGGCTGCTGCGCCACCGACAGCCCGCCGACCAGGACCCGGCCGATCTCCACGTTGAGCGCCGACATCGCGATCAACACCAGGCAGGTGAACCAGTCCGGGGGTGTCATGTCGACCAGGCGGGCCTCCGCCCAGGGGCCGGTCAGCAGTAGCGGCAGCGCCAGGGCCACCGTGCCGGCCGCGACCAGGTAGACCTGCTCGCGGCGCGGGGCATCGCCGAACAAGAGGGGCGTCGTCACGGCGGCCCCCTTCCCTGGCGGTGGACACCCGTCCGTGGCGTCGCGGCGACCGCGTCCTCAGGTTAGGTGCTGCCGAGGCGGCCGCGCGGCAGAACGGTGGGCCCGGGCGGCCGCGCAGGCATGGCCGGGACCTCCGGCCCATGAAGAGGTACGGGCGTCAAGGTTCGATGAAATTGCGCTGGACCAGATGGCGAGGACGACGGTCACGGCGGATGATGGGCGTCCCACCCGTCCCGAGCCCAGGAGCACCGATGATCCTCGCCGACATCCCGCTCCCTGACCTCGAGCTCGAGGCGCACGACGGGATCGACGTGCCGCACGACCTGGTGGCGCTCTCCGAGCCGTTGGAGCCGGGGCAGATGCTGCTGCTGCGCACGCTGGACGGCGTGCACCGCTGCGCCGAGGTGGTGGGGTTGGACTTCACCGAGAACGAGACGATCTACCGGCTGACCTACGGCGCCCCGATGGCACCGGAGATCGCCGCCGCCGTGGCCCGGCCGCCGCGCTCGGCCGTCCGGCACTGGGTGGACGACATCGACGTGGAGGTGCTCCTCGGCGAGCTGGCCGACGCGGCCCGTCGGACGGCGACCACGTCGCAGGCCGCGGCTCCCGAGTCGTCATGGTGAGCGCCGGGCGCCTCCTGGTCGCCGAGCGCGACCCGGAGCTGCTCGAGCTGATGGTCCCGGTCCTGCGGCTGGCGGGGCACCGCGTCACCGCCGCCCGCGACGGTCTCCAGACGTTGGGTCTGTGGCGCAACCAGCACTTCGACCTCGTGGTCCTCGACATGGTGCTGCCGCGGCTGACCGGGATCGAGGTCCTGCACGAGATGCGCGCCGACACCGAGCGCACGCAGTCGGCGGTGGTCATGCTCTCCTCGCTGACCACCCGCGAGGAGGTGCGCACCGGGTTCATGGCCGGTGCCGACGAGGTGCTGGCCGTGCCCTTCACGGTGCAGGCCCTGCGCACGCGGGTCGAGGAGCTGCTGGCCGAGCGGGCCCTGGTGGGCGCCACCTCCTGAGTGGTCCCTCCCAGAGCGGCCAGCCCGGGGCGGCCAGCCCGGCGCGGTCGCTCCCGACCCGCTGAGGGCTGCCGGGGTGACCCTGCGGGCGAGGCGAGGTCACAGACGGTTCACAGCCTGTCCCGGGGGACGCCACAACGTGGTCGGGCCTGATGGTGCGTGTTCACCTGCCATCCACCCGGGAGTCACCCGCCATGCCGTCCTACGTCGCCCACCTGGCCGACCTCGTCGCCGTCAGCGTCCTGGTCTTCGGCCTCTTCCTGCCCCGCCACCGTCGGCCCGAGCTCGTCGTCGCCTACCTCACCACCAACGTCGGGGTCCTCGCCGTCGCCTCGGCCCTGACCACCAGCACCGTCGGCGCCGGCCTCGGGCTGGGCCTCTTCGGCATCCTGTCGATCATCCGGCTGCGCTCGGAGGAGCTGGCCCAGCACGAGATCGCCTACTACTTCGCCGCGCTGACCCTCGGCCTGCTCGGCGGTCTCGGCACCGGGACCAGCGCGCTGGACCTCGGCCTGATGGTCGCGGTCGTCGCCGTGGTGGCGATCGGCGACCACCACCGCATCGCTCCCCGGTCGCGCAGCCAGCACGTGCTGCTCGACCGGGCGCACCCCCGGGAGGCGGCGCTGCACGCCCACCTCGAGCAGCTGATCGAGGGGCGGGTCGTGGCGGTCCGCGTCATCAAGCTCGACCTGGTCAACGACACGACGCTGGTCGATGTCCGCTGGCGGCCCTCCGGAGCCGTCACCACCGACCCGGACGGCAACGACGACCCGGACGGCAGCCCGCGCACCGCGGCGCTGGAGGCCGTCCGATGAGCGCGCTCGCCATGGAGCCCCTCGCCGAGCTGGCACCGGTCGCGCTCGCCGACCTCGTCGAGGAGGCCGCCCTGCTGGCGCGGGTCGACCGCAAGTACGTCGTGCCGGTCGCCGCCCTCGACGAGCTGCTCGCCGCGGTGCCGCGCGGGACGCGGGTGCTGGAGATCGAGGGGCGGCGCCGGTTCGGGTACTCCTCGACGTACCTCGACACCCCGGAGCTGCACAGCTTCCACAGCTCCGGCCGGTCGCAGCGGACCCGCTGGAAGGTCCGGACCCGCGACTACCTCGACACCGGCGGACGCTGGCTCGAGGTCAAGACCCGCGGTGCACGGGGCGCCACGCTGAAGCAGCGCGTGCCGATCGTCGGGGACGGCCTCACCGATGACGCGGCCGGCCTGGTCGACGCCGCCGTCGGCGACGGGACCGCCCGCGCACTACGACCGGTGCTGACCACGGCGTACGGCCGGACCACGCTGCTGCTCCCGGGAGCCGCCGCCCGCGTCACGATCGACACCGAGCTGACCTGGACCTCCCCGGCAGGGGGCTCTCTGCGACCCCCGGGCCTGGCCGTCGTCGAGACCAAGACCGGCTCGACCCCCTCGGCCCTCGACCGGCTGCTGTGGCAGCGCGGCTTCCGGCCCGTCCGGCTCTCCAAGTACGGCGCCGGGCTGGCCGCGCTCGATCCGACCCTCCCGCGGCGCAAGTGGCACGACGTCCTGGCCCGCCACCTCCACCTCCCGACCACCTCCGACCACAGGAGCGCCTGATGAACCGCATGCCCACCGCACCCCTGCGCCGCCGGATCGCCGCGACCGCCTCGACCCTGCTGCTCGTCGGCCTCGGCGCCTGCTCGGCGACCGACGCGACCAGTGACACCGGGGCTGCCACCACCGTCTCCGGCTCGACCGGCACGAGCACCGCCGTCGACACCTCCTCGGTCGTCAGCGGCGTACCGACCCTCGACGCCACGCATGCCGACGACAACGACCTGGAGTGGGACGCCGCGGACGCGACGGTCGTCTCGCTCGAGGACGGCGGCAGCGCCGTCGACGGCTCCGGGGCGGAGGTCGACGGTGACGTCGTCTCGATCAGCGCGCCCGGGACCTACCTGCTCTCCGGCACCCTCAGCGACGGCCAGGTCGTCGTCGACAGCGACGCCGACGGGAAGGTCGTCCTGGTGCTCGACGGCGTCGACCTGACCTCCGCCTCGAGCTCGCCCCTGGTGATCGCCGCGGCCGACGAGGCCGTGGTCGTGCTCGCCGACGGGTCCGACAACACGCTCTCCGACACCGCGGCCTCGGCGAGCGACGGCGACGAGGAGGAGGATGCCCCCAACGCCACGCTCTTCTCGATGGCCGACCTGACCATCGGCGGCGAGGGCGCGCTCACGGTGCACGGCCTGAGCAACGACGGCATCACGAGCAAGGACGGGCTGGTGATCCTCAGCGGTGACCTCACCGTCGACGCGGTCGACGACGGCATCCGCGGCAAGGACTACCTCGTCGTCGAGGACGGCACGCTCGAGGTCGACGCCGGTGGTGACGGGCTCAAGGCCGACAACGAGGACGTCGACGAGTACGGCTGGATCCTCCTCGAGGGCGGCACGGTGACCGTGACCGCCGGGTCGGACGGCGCTGACGCGGTCGGGGCGGTCTACGTCGTCGACGGTGAGCTGGACGTCCCCGCCTCGGAGGAGGGCCTGGAGGCGATGCTGATCCGCCTCACCGGCGGCTCGGTGTCGGTGAACGCCTCCGACGACGGGCTCAACGCGACCGCCGGGACCGCCGACGGCGGGGCCGAGCAGGTCGAGGACGGGGTGCTTCTCGACATCACCGGCGGGACTGTCCAGGTGTGGGCCGGCTCCGACGGCATCGACTCCAACGGCCAGGCCAGCATCACCGGCGGCACCGTGGTGGTCTCCAGCGCCGCGGCCATGGGCGGCAACGGGGTCTTCGACGTCAACGGCGCCTTCGAGTCGCCGGGCGTCGTCGCGCTCGAGAGCGAGGTCTCCGAGGGCGAGCGGGTCAGCCTCGTCGACGACTCCGGCACTGTCGTGGCCACCTTCGTGGCCACCGCGGACGGCACCCCGACCGTCGCGGCCGCGGACCTGGTCAGCGGGACGGCGTACGCCGTGTGGACCGGTTCAGCCGACGCCGCCGCCGACTCCACCGACGGGCTGACGCAGGTCGGCAGCGTCACCGCGAGCGACGCGTCCGTGGCCGGTGGCCCGGGGGGCTTCGGTGGTGGCCGTGGCGGTCCCGGTGGTGGCCCCGGTGGCCCCGGCGGCGAGCGCGGTGGCCCGCCCCCGGGCGTCGGGGCCTCGGAGGGCACCCAGAGCTGAGCAGGCTCCCGGACTCCGTCGGGCCCGGTCGGACCTCAGCCCACGGGCTGGGCCGGCCGGGCCTCCGATGCGAGCTGCCCGTGCTGACCGGACTGCTCCGCGGGCGGGGCGAACGAGGTCAGCTGCGGCGCGGCGTACGCCGCCCGGAGCTTCTCGTAGCGCTTGCGGTTCTGGGCCAGCGGGTCGAGCAGCAGCACGCTCGGCAGGACCTTGCGGGCGCCGCGCAGGAGGGCGAGGTAGACCTTGGCCTCCACGCGGCGACCCGGCGTGAGGCGGACGCCGAGCAGCTCACGCATCCGCGGGTGGGCGGCGACCTCGGCGAGGATGCGCGCGGGACGGGTGAGCACCGGCATCGCGGCCCGCCACAGCGGGGTGATCGCCCGGTGCAACCAGCGAGGCCCGACCAGGGTGAGCACAGGCAGGGCGTCGAAGCTCTGGTTGGCCCAGCGCAGGAACGGGTTGTCGGCCAGCTCGGTGGCGGCGACCGTCTCGTAGTACTCCCGCATCTCGGTCACGGTCGCCGGGATCGCGGCGGCATCGCTGGGCAGCTCGAAGTCGCTCATCCACAGGATCGTGCGGTAGACGACCTCGCGCTGCTCGTCGTCGAGCCGGTCGGCGTACGTCGTGACGTAGCCGGTGTAGAAGACCAGCATGCTCGAGGTGCCGACCCACTTCCACAGCGCGGGGTTGAGCGCGGAGTAGCGCTCGCCCGCGAAGGCGCCGCGGCCCTTGCCCCTCACCTGGCCGTGCAGGTCCTTGAGCCGGGTGGCGGTGGCGGTGCGGTCGGCGTCGTCGCCGAAGAGCATGAGCGGGCCCCAGAGGTAGGAGCGGACGCCGCGGTTGGTGAAGTTCTCCTCGAAGCGGCCGGTGGCGTCGACCGCTGCGGCCACCTCGCGGTAGGCGACCTGGTCGAGCGCGAGGCGGCCGAAGAGACCGAAGGCCAGCGGCATGCCGACCCACCAGCGCACGTCGGCGGCGAGCTCGTGGTGCGGCTGGCTGTGGTGCCACGGCGGGAGCGCCGGGTCGTAGGTGCGGCCGGCCGCGGTCAGGGCGGAGAGGCCGGCGCGGTCGGTGTGGCTCACGGGGCAGGTCACAGCGGGTCCTCCGGGATGTCCGGGTCAAGTGTCAACGCGCGTTGACAGATGCAAGTGCACCAGGGAGGGGCACATCTGTCAACGGGTGTTCCCAGATGTGTGGCACGATAGCCATGTGACCACCGACGCCCCGACTCCTGCGCGCTCGTACGCCGGCATGTCGGCCGAGGACCGCGTGGCCGAGCGCCGCGCGCGGCTGCTCGAGGCGGCCCTGGAGCTGATGGGCACCAAGGGTGCGTCGGCCACGACGGTGCGCGGCGTGGCGGAGGAGTCCGGGGTCGCGGCGCGCTACGTCTACGAGAGCTTCACCTCGGTCGAGGCGCTGCACCTCGCGGTCTTCGACGCCATCGCCGCCGAGTCCGCTGAGCGGGCGATCGCCGCGCTGATGGCGGTGCCGGACCACGCGGACGACGCCAGCCGCACCGCCCGCGTGCGCGCCGTGCTCGCCGCCATGGCCGACCTGATGCTGGAGGACCCGCGCAAGGGGCGGGTCGTGCTGCAGGAGGCGGTCTCCTCGCCGGTGCTCGGCCCGCGCCTGCTGGAGGAGAGTCGCCGGTTCGCCGCGATGCTGGCCGCCACCGCCTCGGTCGGCGACCCGCTCGCCCCCTCCGCCGATCTGCCGGCCGGGCTGCGGCTGACCGCACACTTCCTCATCGGCGGCGTCGCGCACGCCTTCGCCGCGGTGCTCGAGGGTGACGTGGACGTCGACCGCGAGGAGCTCGTCGACGTCCTGGTGGAGCTCTTCCTCACCGTCGACGCCCGGATCGTCGAGCTCGCGACCTGACGGACTGATCGGCCCTCCCGGTCGGCCGTCGCAGGTCCACTGGTCCAGACCAGGGTCGTGGCGGCGTACCCCTGCGTGGGGGTGGCGTCGATGTGCGGGGTGAGGGGCCGAGGGAGCCCCCGTGGGAGGAAGTCCGATGAGAGCAGTGGTCAAGGCGGTCGCCATGCTGGCGACCCTGGTCATGGTGCTGGCGGCGTCGCCGGCGGTGGCGGGCAAGGGCAAGGCACGCGTGGGCGGGGTCGATCCCTCGACCTCCAGCGTGCGCATCGACAAGGTCAAGGGTTCGTCGTGGAAGCGCGTCGACCGCCGCACGAAGGTGGTGACGGTGGATCGCAAGGGCCGCCGGACGGTCCGCGACGCCGGACAGCTCACCCGCGGGGCGAAGGTGCTCGGCACCAAGGTCCGGCAGGGTCGTCTCAAGGTCGTCCGGTTGGCGGCTCGCGGTGCGACGGGCAACACCGACTGCTCCTTCGACACCGACGAGGATGACGACGACCGCGTCGACGACGACCGCTCCTTCACCTGCGAGCACGACTACGACGACGGCGAGGTCGAGACGGAGTCCGACTGCGAGGTCGAGTCCGAGAGCGAGTCCGACGGCGGGGAGCGCTCGACCGAGACCGAGTGGACCTGCGGCTACACCGAGACCGACTCCGACGACGTCGACGACGTCCTGGACTGGGAGTGCTCCTACTCCGCCGCCTCCGAGCGTGCCTCCGAGGAGGGCGAGGGGGAGGCCGAGGCCGAGCTCGAGTTCGAGTGCGGCTGGGAGGGCGCCGGCGGTGCGGCCCTGTGGGCCTGCGACTTCCTGACCGCCGAGATGGGCTTCCGGTGCGTCTCCGAGCAGCTCGGCCAGGAGTTCGGCTACACGATCGATCCCCACGAGATGGTCGTGACCGGGGGCGTCAGCTTCTCCAGCGGCCTCGGTGAGGACGACGAGCCCGACGACGAGGGCGTGGACTGCCGTGACGGTGGCGCAGCGGACTTCTCCTGCGAGGTCGAGGGTGAGCGCGGCGCCGGTGACTGCGAGGTCGAGTGGGAGCTCGAGCGCTCCCGCGAGGGCGGAGAGGGCGAGGTCGCCGGCGCACTGTCCTACTCCTGCGAGTGGGGCGACTGACACCCCGCGTGTCAGTCACAGACTCCGACCCGTCGAGCGGACGCCCCCTCCGGTCGACGGGTCGGTGCCGCCCCGGCCCCCCTCAGGTGGAGCTGCTCGGTGGCCGATGATGGACACATGCAGGAACCGGACGTCCCAGGCGCGCTCGCGCGTGCCCGGGCCGGCCACCAGGACGGCTTCGAGGTCCTGTGGCGGGCGTGGTCCCCACGGGTCGCCGGGTACGTCCGAGGTCAGGGGCCCGACATCGACGTCGACGAAGTGGTCAGCCAGGCCTTCCTGGAGGTCTTCGCCGCCCTGCCCGGCGTCGACGGTGGACCCGAGGCGCTGCTCGGCCTGCTCATGACCGTCGCGCGTCGCCGCGCGGTCGACGGTCGCCGGTCGGCTGGTCGGCGTCGTCGACTGGCGGAGCGACTGAGGGGCGACGCCGCCTCGCTGGACGAGGCGCGACGTACCCATCCGAGCGCGGAGGAGGAGACGGTGGAGCGCCAGGCACACGAACGCCTGAGGGACCTGCTGTCCGTCCTGCCCGCGGACCAGCGGGAGGTGCTGCTGCTACGCGCCTTCGGTGACCTGACGATCGAGTCGATCGCCGAGCACATGGGGCGCTCGGTCGGTGCGACGAAGGCGCTGCAACGACGGGGGCTGGTCACCTTGCGACGGCACCCGGAGCTCCTCGACGCGATGGGCCTGCGCCATGGGGGTGAGGCATGAGCCAGCACCCCACGGACGCCGAGCTCCTGACCGCCCTGCGTGCGGGGCTGGAGAGTCGTCCCGTCCCGTCCCCCGAGCTGGCCGCCTTCCTCGCGGATCCGTCGAGCTCCCCGGTGGCCCCGATGGTGCCCGTGGACGGCGGCGCGGGCGGCAAGGGGTTGCGGCGCGTGTCCGCCGCGTCCCGCTGGGTGATGGCCGTCGCTGCGGTCCTGGTGCTCGTCGTCGGCGCGGGAGCCGGGCACGTGCTGCCCGGCCCCGTCCAGGACGCCTTCGACACCGTGGTGCGTGTCGTGCTCCCGGATCGGGGTCGCGAGCCTCGCATGCCCGGCCCGAGCCCGGAACCGTCGCGTCGACCGGTCCCCACCAGTCAGGTGCCCGAGCAGGACCCCGTGCCCGCCGACCGACCCGCACGCTCGGACGGCATCGGGGCAGGCCCTCGGGACGAGCGCGACGACGAGCGCGACGACGAGCCCGGCGGAGAGGGTGACGTGGTCGACGACGGGGCCGACGACACGCGCGATCGTGAGGAGGAGCTCGCCGAGCAGCAGCAGGAGCGGCGCGAGGACCAGCGCGACCGGCGTGAGGAGCAGCGCGATCGTGCCGAGGACGCCGCCGAGGAGGAGGCTGACGAAGCGGCCGACGCTGCGGAGGACGCGCACGACGACGCTGAGGACGAGGCAGAGGACGCCCGCGATCGTGAGGAGGACCGCGAGGAGGAGGGCGAGAAGGAGCGCGAGAAGGAGCGGCGGGACTGACGACCCGGCGGCAGGCTCAGGGGTTGGTGGGGATGTGCATGACGGTGCCGCCGTCGACGGTGAACTCCGAGCCGGTGCAGAAGGTCGACTCGTCGCTGGCCAGGAAGACGACCACGCCCGCGACCTCCTCGACGGTGCCGGCGCGGCCGAGGGGGATCGGGATCAGGTCGGGCGGCATCTGGTCCGTGGCCGGCGTCGAGATCCGGCCGGGGTGGACGGAGTTTGCGCGGATGCCGTGGGGGGCGAGCTCCATCGCCACCGACTTGGTGAGCCCGGTCAGGCCCCACTTCGAGGCGACGTACCCGTGCGCCCAGGGCGTCCCGCGCAGGCCCTCGATGGAGGAGGTGTTGATGATCGAGCCGCCGCCCGAGGCGATCATCGCGTCGGCCGCCGCGCGGCAGCCGAGGAAGGCGCCGGTGAGGTTGACGTCGAGCATCTGCTGCCACAGCTCGCGCTTGTAGCGCTGCAGCTGGCCGCCGTCGAAGATGCCGGCGTTGTTGAACAGCACGGTGAGCGAGCCGTAGGTCGAGGTCGTGGCCGCGACCGCCGCCCGCCACTGGTCGTCGTCGGTCACGTCGAGGTGGACGTACGTCGCCGCGCCGGCGCGCGTGGCGTTCAGCTCGTCGGCGAGCGCCTGCCCCTCCTCGTCGAGCACGTCACCGATGACGACCGAGGCGCCCTCAGCGACGAGCATCCGCGCGGTGGCGCCACCGATGTTGCGCGCGCCGCCACTGATCAGCGCGACCTTGCCCTGTACTCGACCCTCGGCACGTCCCATGAGAGGGAAAGTAGCGTAGGTTGACCGTGAAATAGAACACGTTCTACCGATCGGATCTCCCATGGCCACCACCCCGACCCGCGTCGTCCAGGTCGCCACCGGCAACGCCGGCAAGCTCACGCTGCGCCAGCTCATCGCCGACGAGCGCTTCGAGCTCGTCGGCGTCAGCACCTCCACGGCCGACCGGGTCGGCGTCGACGCCGGCACGCTCGCGGGCCTCGACGTCACCACCGGCATCACCGCGGTGGGCAGCCTCGACGAGCTGATCGCGCTGCGTCCCGACGTCGCGGTCTACTGCGCCATGGGCGACACCCGTCCGGTCGAGGCGACCAAGGACGTCTGCCGCCTGCTCGAGGCCGGCATCGACGTGGTCGGCTCCGCGCCCGGGACGCTGCAGTACCCCTGGGGCGCCGCGCCGGACCGGGTCATCGAGAAGGTCGAGGCGGCCGCTCAGGCCGGCGGTGCCAGCCTCTACATCACCGGCGTCGACCCCGGCTTCGCCAGCGACCTGCTGCCGCTCGCCCTGGCCAGCACCTGCCAGCGGATCGAGCAGGTCCGCTGCTACGAGCTGGCCGACTACGCGACGTACGACGGCGCCGAGGTGATGTTCGACCTGATGGGCTTCGGGAAGCCGATCGACACCGTGCCGATGCTGTTCCTGCCCGGCGTGCTCGCGCTGGCGTGGGGCACCGCGATCCGGATGATGGCCGCCGGTCTCGGCATCGAGGTCGACGAGATCGTCGAGCACTGGGAGGTCGAGCCGGCGCCGGAGTCCTACGACATCGCCGCGGGGCGGATCGAGCAGGGCACGATCGCGGCGATGAAGTTCTCCATCTCCGGGATGGTCGACGGGCACCCGGCCGTCGTCGTCGAGCACGTCACCCGCACTCGCGAGGACCTGCGCCCCGACTGGGCCCACCCCGCGGCCGGCGGAGGCGCCTACCGGGTCGAGATCGTCGGGGAGCCGTCGTACACCGTCGACATCGTGCCCAGCAGTGAGCACGGCGACCACAACCACGCCGCGATCGTGGCCGCCTGCGGGCGCATCGTGAACGCCATCCCCGACGTCGTCGCCGCAGCCCCGGGCATCCGCACCACGCTCGACCTGCCGCTGCCCACCGGCCGCGGCACCTACGTCGGCCCGCGCACCTGACCGAGTCGTGCCCCTGAGCGGGCGCCATGCCGCCCGCTCAGGGGCACGACTCCCTGTCCGGCGCCGGCTTGTGTGGTCCAGCGCGGCGCATGGACCGCGCTCAGCCACACGAGGCGGAGCGGGGCGCTACGCGAGGTGCGTGATGGAGTCGTCGGGCTGGCGGTCCAGCGAGCGGGCGATGACCATGCGCTGGATCTGGTTGGTGCCCTCGAAGATCTGGGTCACCTTGGCCTCGCGCATGTAGCGCTCCACGGGGAAGTCGCGGGTGTAGCCGTAGCCGCCGAGGACCTGCACGGCGTCGGTGGTGACCTTCATGGCGTGGTCGGTGGCGACCAGCTTGGCGATGGAGGCCTCGCGGCCGTACGGGAGACCTGCGTCCTTGAGGCGCGCGGCGTGCAGGGTGGCGGCGCGGGCGGTCTGGATCGCGGCCTCCATGTCGGCCAGCAGGAAGCCGAGCCCCTGGTGGTCGAGGATCCGCTGGCCGAAGGCCTCGCGCTCGCGGGCGTAGGCCAGGGCGTGGTCGAGTGCTCCCTGGGCCAGGCCGGTGGCGACGGCGGCGATGCCGAGGCGGCCGGCGTCGAGTCCGGCGAGCGCGATCTTGAGGCCCTCGCCCTCCTCGCCGACGAGGTGGTCGGCGGGGATGCGGGCGCCGTCGAGGCGCATGGTCGCGGTGGCCGAGCCGGTGAGCCCCATCTTCTTCTCCGGGGCGTCCGCGGACAGGCCGGGGGTGTCGGCGGGGACGAGGAAGCAGGAGATGTCGCCACGGCCCTCGCCGGTGCGGGCCATCACGGTGTAGAAGTCGGCGTGGCCGCCGTGGGTGGTCCAGGCCTTGGCGCCGGTGAGCACCCAGGAGTCGCCGTCGCGGACCGCCTTGGTGCGCATCGCGGCGGGGTCGGAGCCGGCGTGCGGCTCGGAGAGGCAGTAGGCCCCGAGCAGGTCGCCGGCCAGGAAGTCCGGCAGCCAGCGCTGCTGCTGCTCGGGGGTGCCCCGGGTGGCGAGGGCGAAGCAGGACAGGGCGTGCACCGACGTACCGACGCCGACCGAGGCCCACACGGTGCCGATCTCCTCCAGCACCTGCAGGTAGACCTCGTAGGGGACGCCGCCGCCCCCGAGCTCCTCGGGGTAGGGGAGCCCCAGCAGGCCCGCGCGGCCCAGGGTGCGGAACGCCTCGCGCGGGAAGACCTCGTCGCGCTCGGCGTCGGCGACCAGCGGAGCCAGCTCGGCGGTGACGATCTCGCGGGCGAGGCGGAGCAGGTCGGCGTGCTCCTCGAGGGCGAGGACGCGGCGGGCGGGCATGGCGACTCCTTCGGCGCTTTCGGCGTGCGGCGCCAACCTACGTCGCTAACCTCGATGGGTGAGCACCACCCGGGCGACCCGATCGGACGCCCAGCGCAACCGCGCGGCGATCCTCGACGCTGCCGCGCGCCTGTTCGCCTCGACCGACAACGTCAGCCTCGCCGACGTCGCCGTGGAAGCGGGGGTCACCCGCACCACGCTGTACCGGCACTTCTCGGACCGTGACGCGCTCACCGACGAGCTGATCATCCACGAGGCGGCCAAGGTGGTCCCCGGGCTCTTCGCCGAGATCGGCAGCCTGCCGCTCGCCGACGCGTTGGACGTGCTGGCCCAGGGGGTGGTGACCCTCGCGCACGAGCACCGGTTCCTCATCGCCGCGACGGCCCACCGCTTCGACCAGGCTGTGCGGGAGGCGGCGACGGACCAGCCGATGGTCGGGCTGCTACTGCGGCACGGTGACGTCCTCAACCGCGACGCGGACCCCGAGTGGCTGGCCCGGGCGGTACGAGCGCTCTGCCTGAGCGCCATCTCCGACCCCCGGCCGACCGGCCAGGTGGCAGCGGATCTCGCCAACAGCCTGCGGCGCCTGCTGCTGGCCGAGCCGGTCTGACCCGAGCCGGCCGCCCCGGGTCAGGCGTCGCCCTCCATGGAGGCGACGAAGTCGCGCTTGACCGCGCGCCAGTCCTCGTCGGTCATCGTGCGCCGCCAGTACGGCGAGCACGACATCTGGCCCCGGGCCAGCCCCCGCTCGGTGAGCAGGTGCCGCCGGATCGCGCGGATCTCGTCGGCCTCGCCGTGCACGAAGGCGTGCACCCGACCCTCGGGGAAGGTCGCGGCCTCCACGGCGGCGGGCAGGGGCGCCGGGTCGGCCGCGGAGCGGTGCACCCAGCGCAGGTCCAGGTCGGCCTCCGTGGTCAGGGGGAGCTCGTGGTCGGGCCCGTCGCAGACCAGCACCGCGACCGCGGTCGCGCCCGAAGGCAGCGCCTCCAGGGCCACCGCGATCGCCGGGAGCGCCGACTCGTCGCCGACCAGCAGGTGCCAGTCGGCGGCCGGGTCGGGGTGGTAGCCCGAGCTGGGCCCGGTCATCACCAGCGCGTCGCCGGGCTGGGCCCGCAGCGCCCAGGCGCCGGCCACGCCCACGTCGCCGTGCGCCACGAAGTCCAGCGTCAGCTCCCGCGCCTCGGCGTCCCAGTGGCGGACGGTCAGGCGGCGCCGCGCCGGCCACCAGTCCTTGGCCAGCGTCTCCTTGACCTCGTCGGGGTCGAAGACCGGGCCGTAGGCCGCCCCCGCCGGCGGGAAGGCGAGGTTGACGTAGCTGTCGGCCTCGCTGCTGGGGCGGAAGTCGGCCAGTCCGGGACCGCCGAGCACCACCCGGACCATCGACGGGGACAGACGTGCGGTGCGGAGCACCTCGCCGTGCATGCGGGACCTCCAGGGTCGGGTCGGCTGGCGGTGCCGAGCCTATGTCGCGACCGGTGGGCGCTCCCGGGGGCTCCCAGCCGCGGGCAGGGGGGCTCAGCCGGCGGCGGCCAGCCGGCGGGCGGCGTGCGCGGCGACCTCGGCGGTCTCGGGGTCGGCTGCCGCCTCGGCGGGCACCTGCCCGCCCAGCAGCGCGGCCGGCTGGGTGAGCCAGCCCCAG
>Ga0208330_1000677_pt1 | contig 13813 bp, 13 predicted proteins | sample DeeseametaMP1896_FD_184180 | JGI IMG/M metagenome (GOLD analysis project Ga0208330, IMG submission 184180) | Marine microbial communities from the Deep Pacific Ocean - MP1896 (SPAdes) | ecosystem: Environmental > Aquatic > Marine > Oceanic | place: East of Hawaii, North Pacific Ocean | collected...
GGCGGCGGCGGTCGCCGACCGCCAGCGGGCGCCCGACGATCCGCTGCCGATCAGCCTCTCCGACGTCGCGGTGCGAATCGACGCCGAGACCGCCGAGTGGGCGATCCAGGAAGCGCGGGCCGGCGGAGCGCCGCACAATGAGGCCAGGGCGGTGTTCGTCGATGTCGTCACCTGGGTGTTGACCGAACGCGCGATCGCCAGGATCGGCCGGGGCTGGTTGACCCGCGACGACCGCGCCGCCTGGGAGCACCTGCGCGCCGACCTGGTCGACGAATTGGAAGACCATGCCGGCTTCGCCGCGGCGTTGAACGAACTGTGGCCGGTGCTGACGCCGGAAACCCTTCTCTCCGAGCTCTACTCCTCGCACGACCGGCTGCGGGCCGCAGGCGCCGACGCGGCGCTGTGGCGTGCAGACGGCGCGGCGTGGACGGTGTCCGATGTGCCGCTGCTCGACGAACTCGTCGACCTGCTGGGTCACGACCGCTCCGGCGAGGAGGCCGCCGAACGGGAGCGTCGCGAGGAGGCGGCCTACGCGGCCGGGGTGCTCGACCTGATGATCGGCCGCGAAGACCTGATGGACGACGAGGACCAACTACTGGCCGGCGACGTCATCGGCGCCGAGGACCTAGCCGAACGCTTCCTCGAGCGCGACACCCGCGACCTCGCCGACCGCGCTGCAGCCGACCGCAACTGGACCTACGGGCACGTCGTCGTCGACGAGGCACAGGAACTCTCCGCGATGGACTGGCGCGTCCTGATGCGGCGTTGCCCGAGCCGCTCGTTCACCATCGTCGGTGACCTTGCCCAGCGCCGCTCGGCCGCCGGCGTGGGATCCTGGGAGGCCGCACTGGAACCGTACGTCCCGGGGCGCTGGGTGTACCGCGGCCTGTCGGTCAACTACCGCACCCCGGCCGAGATCATGGCCGTCGCCGCCGCCGTGCTCGCCGACGCCACCCCCGAGATCACTCCACCGGAATCGGTGCGCTCGACCGGGATGCCACCGTGGTCGGCGCAGCTCGACGAGCACGAACTACTCACTGCGATACAAGATTTCACCGATGCAGAGGCCGAGCGGCCCGGCACCAGTGTGGTGATCGGACCGCCGGGACTGCCCGGCGTCATGACGCCCGCGGCCGCCAAGGGCCTGGAGTTCGACGCCGTGCTCGTCGTGGAGCCGGCGCGGATACTCGCCGACGGACCGCACGGTGCGGCCGACCTCTATGTCGCGCTGACCCGGGCCACCCAGCGGCTGGGCATCGTGCACAGCGCGCCGCTGCCACCGGCGCTGGCCGGGCTGACCACGCGATCAGAGCGCGTGGGTCACCACTGACCGAGCTGGCACCGCACGTTGTAGGGGTCGTCGTGCTGCACGACGACCTGACCGTCGACGGCGATGTCGCAGTGCGCGTTGGGCGCGGCCTGTCCGCCACGGGTGGTGGAACTGACCTGCATGATCGCCCACTGCGGGTCGGCCATCGTGGTTTCGAACACCCACGGGGCGTCTGGCGCGACAGTCACCTTCTCGCGCTTGGCGAACGTGTATGCGTCGGCGTTGAAGGCCTCCATACTGGGCGGCTGGCTCGTCAGATAGAAGATGTCGAACTCGTAGGCGCCTGCTGAGGCCAGCGTGTAGCGGACCTGATGCGCCTCCTGGGCATGGGCCGACACCGGGCCGAGGGCCACCGTCGCCGCCGCGGCGACCAGGGACGCCCCCACGACTGCTCCTACCTTCGCTGTAGCTGTTCGCATGTTGGTCACATCGCCGGACCGTACCGGATCGTTACCGGCCGAGTCGTTTTCGACGGCCACCGACGTCAACGGCAAACGATTGTTTGTGTCGTGTTCACGTTAATGTAAATGTCACACACAGACACTTCGCAGAAACACAGGCGCTCTAACGTCCCGAGACGACACCGCGCGCCACGGCCGCCGCGGCGTCCCCCGGAAGCGTTCTGTAGATCCTCTCACAACGCCTCATCTGCGGATGAGCGCTGCCGACGCGCAGAAAGGCTGTTCATGCAACACTCTCGACGGTACTCCTTCACCCGGTCGGCCCTGGCCGCCGGCAGCGTCCTCGCCGCCACCAGCCTGGTGCTGGCCGGCTGCGGCAGCCGTGCCGGGGATGAGGGCGCAGCAAACGCCGAGTCCTGTGTCGACACCTCCGGTGACACGATCAAGGTCGGCGCGCTGAACTCGTTGTCGGGCACCATGGCGATCTCCGAGGTGACCGTGCGCAACGCCATCGATCTGGCCGTCGAGCAGATCAACGCCGACGGCGGCGTGATGGGCAAGCAGATCCAGCTGGTCGCCGAGGACGGTGCGTCCGAGCCTGCGGTGTTCGCCGAGAAGGCCCAGAAGCTCATCAGCAGTGACTGTGTGGCGGCGGTGTTCGGCGGGTGGACCTCGTCGAGCCGCAAGGCCATGCTGCCGGTCTTCGAGGACAACAACGCGCTGTTGTACTACCCGGTGCAGTACGAAGGCTTGGAGGCCTCCCCCAACATCTTCTACACCGGGGCCACCACCAACCAGCAGATCGTGCCCGCCCTGGACTACCTCAAGGAGCAGGGCGTCACGTCGTTGTACCTGGTGGGCAGCGACTACGTCTTCCCGCAGACCGCCAACCGCATCATCAAGGCGTATGCCGCGGCCAACGGCATGGAGATCCTCGGCGAGGACTACACGCCGCTGGGGTCGACGGACTTCTCCACGATCGTCAACAAGGTGCGCGCCTCGGGTGCCGACGCGGTCTTCAACACCCTCAACGGTGACTCGAACGTCGCGTTCTTCCGCGAGTACAAGAACGTGGGCCTGACACCGCAGGAGATGCCGGTGGTGTCGGTGTCCATCGCCGAGGAAGAGGTCGGCGGCATCGGCGTGCAGAACATCGAAGGCCAGCTGACCGCCTGGGACTACTACCAGACCATCGACAGCCCGGTGAACAACGCCTTCGTCGCGGCCTACAAGGAGAAGTTCGGCGCCGACAAGCCGACCTCCGACCCCATGGAAGCCGCCTATGTGTCGGTGTATCTGTGGAAGAACACCGTCGAGAAGGCGGAATCGTTTGCGGTGCCCGATGTTCAGGAGGCCGCCGGCGGCGTCGAGTTCGATGCCCCCGAAGGCCTGGTGCAGATCGACGGCGACAACAACCACATCACCAAGACCGCCCGCATCGGCGAGATCCGCAACGACGGCCTGATCTACACGATCTGGGAGTCGCCCGGCCCGATCGAGCCGGATCCGTTCCTCGAAGGCTATCCGTGGGCCGAGGGTCTGTCGGGCTGACGCGCACATGGATGTCCTGATCGGGCAACTGGCAACAGGATTGAGCCTCGGCTCGATCCTGTTGCTCGCCGCCCTGGGCTTGTCCCTGACGTTCGGCCAGATGGGCGTCATCAACATGGCCCACGGCGAATTCATCATGGCCGGCTGCTACACCGCCTATGTCGTACAGCAGGTGGTCTCCAGCGCCGGTGTGTCCCTACTGATCTCGCTGGTGGTGGGGTTCGTCGTCGGCGGCGCGATGGGTGCGCTGCTGGAGGTCACGCTGATCAACCGCATGTATCACCGACCGCTGGACACCCTGCTGGTCACCTTCGGTGTCGGTCTGGTGTTGCAGCAGTTGGCTCGTGACCTCTTCGGCGCTCCCGCCAAGAACGTCTTCGCTCCCCCGTGGCTGTCGGGTGGAGTCGAGATCTTCGGCGCCGTCGTTCCGAAGACCCGGCTGTTCATCCTGGTGTTGGCGATCGCCTGCGTCACCGCGCTCGCGATCGCGCTCAAGGCCAGCCCGATGGGCCGGCGGATCCGGGCGGTGGTGCAGAACCGCGATCTTGCTGAGACCAGCGGCATCTCGTCGCGCAGAACCGACATCACGACGTTCTTCATCGGCTCCGGGCTGGCCGGCGTCGCCGGAGTGGCGTTGACGTTGATCGGTTCGACGAGTCCGACGATCGGGCAGAGTTATCTCATCGACGCCTTCCTCGTGGTGGTGGTCGGGGGCCTGGGCCAGATCAAGGGCACCGTCATCGCGGCGTTCGCGCTGGGCTTCTTGAACTCGTTCATCGAGTACAACACCACCGCGTCGCTGGCCAAGGTGATCGTCTTCGTGGTGATCGTGGTCTTCCTGCAGGTCCGTCCGCAGGGCCTGTTCACAGTTCGGACAAGGAGTCTGGTGTGATGCCGACGAGCGCTCGTGCGAGGAGCAGACGAGCACCGACCAGCGCTAGTGCGAGGAGCCGGTGTGCGTAGTCTTCCGGAAAGTCTTCCGGGACGTCTCGTGGGACGCTGGCAGACCTGGGCCGGTTTCGGTGTCGCCGCGGTGGCGCTGTTCGCGATCGCCCCGGCCCTGCTGTCGAGCTTCCGGCTCAGCCTGTTGGCGCAGTTCCTCTGCTATGCGATCGTGGCCGTCGGCATCGGGCTGGCCTGGGGCCGCGGGGGCATGCTGGTCCTGGGACAGGGGGTGTTCTTCGGTCTCGGCGGCTACATGATGGGCATGCACCTCAAAATCGCCGACGCCGAGATCGCCGGCAACGACGTACCCGACTTCATGCAGATCGCCGGTGTGCGTGAGCTTCCCGCATTGTGGGTGCCGTTCGCGTCGCCGTTCGTCACGCTGGTAGCCATCGCGGTGATCCCGGCCGGCATCGCAGCGCTGCTGGGCCTGGGTGTGTTCAAACGCAAGGTCAAGGGAGCCTACTTCGCGATCCTGTCTCAGGCGTTGGCAGCCGCGATGGCGATCCTGCTGATCGGCCAGGCCGAGCTGCTGGGCGGATCCAACGGGCTCAACGGTTTCCGGACGTTCTTCGGCTTCCGGCTGGCCGACCCGGTCAACCAGCAGATGCTCTACTTCATCGCCGCGGCCACGCTGCTGGCCGTCGTCGCACTGGTACGCCAATTGATGCAGAGCCGCTACGGCGAACTGCTGGTGGCGGTGCGCGACGGGGAGGAACGGGTCCGTTTCCTGGGCTACGACCCCGCCAACACCAAGGTCGTCGCCTATACCGTCGCGGCGCTGTTCGCGAGCATCGCCGGGGCGTTGTTCGCCCCGATCGTCGGCTTCATCACCCCGTCGCAGGTCGGCATCCTGCCGTCCATCGCCTTCCTGATCGGCGTGGCGATCGGCGGCCGCACCACCCTGCTGGGCCCGGTGCTGGGGGCGATCGGCGTGGCGTGGGCGCAGACCCTGTTCTCCGAGCAGTACCCGTCAGGCTGGATCTATGCCCAGGGCGCGCTGTTCATCGTCGTGGTCGGGTTCTTCCCGGCCGGCCTGGCCGGGCTGGGCATGCTGTGGGCGCGCCGCCGCAAGAGATCCGGCGCCGAGCCGACACCCCAACCCGACAACGACCCCGACGCGGAGAAGGTGGGTGCCCGCTCATGACCGAGGTTCACGCGAGCTCGGCGGGCAAGGAACCGGTCGAAGGCGGCAACGTCGGCATGGGCACCCAGTATCTGGAGGTCCGCGGACTGACCGTCGACTTCGACGGCTTCAAGGCGGTCAGCGACGTCGACCTCACGCTGTTCCAGGGCGACCTGCGCTTCCTGATCGGACCCAACGGTGCGGGCAAGACCACCGTCATCGACGCGATCACCGGGCTGGTGCCGGCGAGCGGGTCGGTCAACAAGTCCGGTGTGGAACTGTTGGGCAAGAAGGTCCATCAGATCGCCCGACGCGGTATCGGCCGAACCTTCCAGACCGCCAGCGTGTTCGAGGAGCTGTCGGTGCTGCAGAATCTCGACATCGCCGCCGGAGCCGGCCGGTCGGTGTGGACGATGCTGCGGCGCCGCCACGGCGTGCTCCCCGCCATCGAGCAGGCGCTGCACACCATCGGATTGACCAAGCTCGCCGATCAGCCTGCGGGCATCCTGGCCCACGGCCAGAAGCAGTGGCTGGAGATCGGCATGCTGCTGGTGCAGAACGCCGATGTGCTGCTGCTCGACGAACCGGTCGCAGGCATGAGTCACGAAGAGCGTGAGGAAACCGGAAACTTGTTGCGCCGCATCGGCGCCGAACGCACTGTCGTGGTCGTCGAACACGACATGGACTTCATGCGCGAGTTCGCGACGTCGGTGACGGTGCTCGCCCGAGGGCAGGTGATCGCCGAGGGGTCGGTGGCCGAGGTGCAGGCCAACCCCAAGGTTCAGGAGGTCTACCTCGGGACCGCCGCTGCCGGTTCGGCGGAGGCCGAGGAGACCGGCGCTGCCGAACTGATCGAGGAGAAGTCCTGATGCTCGAAATGGTCGACGTCCACACCGGTTACGGCCGTACCGAGGTCATCCACGGCGTCAGCGTCGAGGTGCCCAGCGACGGAGTCGCCGCGGTGATGGGGCACAACGGCGCCGGCAAGACCACGCTGCTGCGCGCGGCCGTGGGTCTGTTGAAGTGCACGAAGGGCACGGTGCTTTTCGAGGGTGAGGACATCACCAAGCTGCGCCCCAGCGCGCGGGTGAACCGCGGGCTGGCCTACGTGCCACAGGGCCAGCAGTCGTTCGGCCAGCTCACCACCGCCGAGAACCTCCAGGTGGTCGCCGACGGGCGCAAGAACGGCAAGCAGCTGATCGACGAACAGCTCGACCTCTTTCCTGCGCTCAAGGAATTGCTGACGCGGCGGGCCGGTCTGCTCTCCGGCGGTCAGCGCCAGCAGCTGGCCATCGCGCGTGCGCTGATCACGTCGCCCAAATGCCTGATCCTCGACGAACCCACCGAAGGCATCCAGCCCTCCGTGGTCGCCGAGATCGAGGAGACCATCACCACGCTGACCAGTCGCGGCAACCTCGGCGTGCTCCTCGTCGAGCAGCACATCGGTTTCGCGCTGCAGTCGTCGCAGCGTTACTACGTCCTGGAATCGGGGCGGATCACCTCGACCGGCACCGGGGGCTCGTCCTCGGAAGCCGACGTGCGCGCCGCCATGGCTATCTGAGGCTGTCCGACACCCGGCAGACATGTCACGGTGGAGGCTATGGCACGACGTCTCCCCGACAGCGCAGCGCGCAGGCGGCGGCGCCACCGCGGTTCGCTGACGGCGGTGCTCAGCGTCATCGGAGCCTTCGGCGCGGGATGGGTGCTCGCGCCCAATGCGGCCGTCGGGCGCTTTCGCTCCGCGGAGGCGATGGACCGCTACTTCGCCGCGTATGACCGCGCCATGGCCCAGATGCCGACTCCACAGCAGGTGTTGGACATTCGCACGTCTTTCGGTGTTGTCAGGGTGTACCGATTCGCCGGTCGGCGGGCCGGTGCACCGCTGTTCCTGCTGCCGGGCACCCAGTCGAGCACCCCAATCTGGGCGGACAACATGCCCTCGCTGCTCGCACACCGTTCGGTGTACACAGTGGACCTGCTGGGCGAGCCGGGGCGCAGCATCCAAACCCGTCCGATCACCGATGCCCACGACCAGGCCGCGTGGCTGCACGAGGTCCTCGACCAACTGCCTGATCCCGAGGTCAATCTGCTCGGGCTGTCGTTGGGCGGGTGGACCGCGACCAATGCCGCGCTGCGCGGCAGCAGCCATGTCAAAACGCTGACCTTGGTGGAGCCCGTGCAGGTGCTCACCGGTCTGTCACCGACGGCGATCCTGCGGTCGATTCCGGCGAGTGTGCCCGCTTTTCCGAAGGCCTGGCGTGACAACTTCGCGAGCTGGACCGCCGGCGGTGCCCCCGTGCAGGACGTGCCCGAGGCGGCGATGATCGAGGCCGGTATGCACGCTTACCGAAAGCGCACCCCGGCGCCGGGGCGGATCAGCCCCGAGCAGTTGAAAACCCTGGACCTTCCCACGCTGGTGATCCTCGCCGCTCAGTCGCCGATGCACGATGCGCGCGCAGGCGCCCGGACCGCCCGGACCGCATTGCCGATGGCCACGGTGAAGGTCTACGACGGCGCGTCCCACGCGATCAACGGCGAACAGCCCGAGCAGCTGGCGGCTGACGTGGCGGCGTTCCTGGCGAAACACCGGTCATGACGCGCTTTCCTTGTGCGCGTCGCGCCGCCGTGCTCCGTGCCGCAGTGCGCCGTGCCGCGGGATTCGTACAAACAGGCACCTGCACGGCAAATTTCGTCCATCGTTGAGCCGTGGGCACTCCCGAGGAGCCGATCATTCTCGCCGAGCACGGCGGACTGGTGGTCGCCGAACGGGGGCCTGAGGTCATCCTGGTCGACCGCGGCAGTGGCCCGACGGAGATCGTCGTTTTCGTGCTCGTGGTGGTGACCCTGGTGTTCGGCGGCTTCGGGCTGGTGTCGCTGTTGCCGGGCGCCATTGGCGGCGTGTCCGGCGGGCCGGCCTGGCTCGGCGTTGCGCTGCTCGCGGTGGCGGGCGCCGCGGCGACAGCGATGTACATCTCGGCCAAGACCGTACGTCGCCGACGCAGCGGTCCGCTGACCTCTTTCACCCCGGTCGCCATCTTCGACCGGTCCGCCCGGGTGTACCGCGACGGCACCGGCGCTGTCGTCGCGCCGCTGGATCAGGTCAGATTCGAGCGCAGGATGCAGGCGACGTCCAGTTCAGCCAAGCTGGTCGCGGTCACGCCCGACGGCACTCGAGTCCTCAAGCGCGGCAACCCGTTCGGCGGCGGTGTCGGCGACCTCGACGCGGTGCTCACACGTGTGGTCCACGGCGCTCCCCGCTGACGAGCGCGGGGTCCGGCACGGCCCGACGCGGAGTGTCGCCGTGCGGACGCGCGCGCTCGCGGAACCCCGCCGGCCCAGTCAGCCCAATCGGGACAGCACGTCGTTGACGACGTCGGCGACGGCCACGTCGACCTGCTCGCCGGTCGCCAGGCTCTTGACGCCCACCGTGCCGGCCTGCAGATCCCGGTCACCGGCCACCAGCGCGATCGAGGCGCCGGAGCGGTCGGCGCCCTTCATGCCGGCCTTGAGACTGCGGTCACCGTAGGCGACGTCGACGCGCACGCCGGCCGCGCGCAGCCGCGCGGCCAACACCGCAAGGGCGACCTTGGCGTCACCGCCGAGCGGCACCGCATACACGTCGACCCGTGCCGCGTCGGCGGCGCGCTTGCCCTCCGCGCGCAACGCGAGCAGCGTGCGATCCACGCCGAGACCGAATCCGATCCCCGACAGGTCCTGCCCACCCAGCTGACGCATCAACCCGTCGTAACGACCGCCGCCTCCGATGCCGGACTGGGCTCCCAGTCCGTCGTGGACGAACTCGAACGTGGTCTTGGTGTAGTAATCCAGGCCACGCACCATGCGCGGATTGATCGTGTACGGCACGCCGAGCGCATCCAGATGCGCCAGCACCGTCTCGAAGTGGCTCTTGGCCGCCTCGGAGAGGTGATCGAGCATCACCGGTGCGGCGGCGGTCATCTCCCGCACCTCGGGTCGCTTGTCGTCGAGCACCCGCAGCGGATTCACCTGTGCGCGCCGCCTGGTCTCGTCATCGAGGTCCAACCCGAACAGGAACTCCTGCAACAATTCCCGGTACTGCGGACGGCAGCTGTCATCGCCCAACGAGGTGATCTCCAGGCGGAACCCGTCCAGTCCCAGGGACCGGAATCCGGCGTCGGCGACGGCGATCACCTCCGCGTCCAGGGCCGGGTCGTCCACGCCGATCGCCTCGACCCCGACCTGCTGCAGCTGCCGGTACCGGCCGGCCTGGGGACGTTCGTAGCGGAAGAACGGGCCCGAGTAGGCGAGCTTGACCGGCAGCGCGCCCCGGTCCAGCCCGTGCTCGATGACGGCCCGCATCACCCCCGCGGTGCCTTCTGGGCGCAGGGTCACCGACCGGTCGCCGCGGTCGGCGAAGGTGTACATCTCCTTGGACACCACGTCGGTGGACTCGCCCACGCCGCGCGCGAACAACGCGGTGTCCTCGAAGATCGGCAGCTCGATGTGCCCGTAGCCGGCGCGGCGCGCCGCCTCCAGCAACGCCGCACGCACCGCGACGAACTCCGCCGATTCCGGCGGTACGTAGTCCGGCACCCCCTTCGGCGCCCGGAAGGCATGCAGGGGTGAGGAACTGGCAGAAGTGTCGGTCACGGGGTCAAACCTTCGAGAAAGGGGTTGGTGCGGCGTTCGAGACCGATCGTGGTCCTCTCGCCGTGCCCCGGCAGCACCAGGGTCTCGTCGTCGAGCACGAGCAGTTTCGTGACGATCGATTCCAGCAGATCGCGGCCGCTGCCGCCGGGCAGGTCGGTGCGACCCACCGACTGCTTGAACAAGGTGTCACCGGTGAATGCCACGGACTCGGGCCCGCTCGCCACGCCGCCGTCGACCCGGAACACCACCGAGCCCTGCGTGTGGCCGGGCGTGTGATCGACCGCGACGGTGATGCCGCCCAGTTCGATCTTGTCGCCGTCCCGGTCCAGCTCGATCACCTGGCGCGGCTCGCGGAACATCGCCGCCACCGCGACCCGGCCGACGCCGGCGAAAAAGCCCGCTCCGAAGCCCTTGATCGGGTCGGACAGCATGAACCGGTCCGCCGGGTGGATGTAGGTGGCGCAGCCGTAGGTGTCTGCGACCTTCTGGGCCGACCACATGTGGTCGATGTGGCCGTGGGTGAGCAGCACGGCCGCCGGGGTGAGGCGGTTCTCGTCGAGTATGCGGCGCAGCGGACCCATCGCGCGCTGGCCGGGGTCGACGACGATGGCGTCGGCGCCCTGCCGCGGGGCCAGCACAAAGCAGTTGCACGCCAACATGCCGGCCGGGAATCCGGTGATAAACACGCCTCCCAGCTTCCCATGCCCAGGTCGCACCGCTGTTCACGAGGGTCGCGGCGCCTCCACTCGCCGTGAACTGGCACACTCGGTGCCGACCGGATCGACTGCAAGGAGGGACCCGGGGTGCCGACGAACGAACAACGGCGGGCGACAGCCAAGCGCAAGCTGGAGCGCCAGCTCGAGCGACGGGCCGAGAAGGACCGCAAACGCCGGACATACACGATCGTCGGCTCGGCGGTCGCCGCGGTGGTCGTGATCGGCGCCGTGGTCGCCACCATCGTCCTCACCACCGGCAATTCCGATTCCCCCACCTCGGGGTCGTCGACCGAGGCGGCCGACACGACCGGGCAGGCGCCCGAGCAGGATCCGTTCGACGCTCCAGAGCCGGGCCAAGTCGCCGCCCTGCCGCAGTTCACCGCCCCGGACGGACTCGGACAGAACTGCCAGTACCCGGCCGCGCAGGAGGCCAGCAAGGCGAACAACCCGCCCCGCACCGGCGAGGTGCCCACCGAGCCGGCCCGGGTGAGCGCCAGCATGGAGACCAACCAGGGCAACATCGGGCTGCAGCTGGACAACGGCAAGTCGCCGTGCACCGTCAACAGCTTCGCCAGCCTCGCCCAGCAGGGCTACTTCAACGACACCCCCTGCCACCGGCTGACCACCAGCGAATCCCTGTCGGTGCTGCAGTGCGGCGATCCGACCGGTGAAGGCACCGGGGGCCCCGGCTATGAGTTCGCCAACGAGTACCCCACCACCCAGTACCAGCCCGACGACCCTGCGCTGATGCAGCCCGTCGTCTATCCCCGCGGCACGCTGGCCATGGCCAACGCCGGCCCCGGCACCAACGGCAGCCAGTTCTTCCTCGTCTACCAGGACTCGCAGTTGCCACCGCAGTACACGGTGTTCGGCACCATCGACGAGACCGGTCTGGCCACGCTGGACAAGATCGCCGCCGAGGGTGTGCAGGGCGGCGGGCAGGACGGCCCACCCGCCGCGGACGTCGTCGTGGAGTCCATCCAGCTGGACTGACCCCGGTCGCGAATCGCCCACGAGGGGTTCGGGGGCGTCGAGACCCTTTGACCTGCCCGCCCGTTTACGCATACGTTCGTTTGGCTGAAGTTCACCCGAAACGCACGTGTGGATACGAAAACGACGAGGGATGGGTCATGGCCGATTCGATACGACGGAGTTTCATCAGGCTGGGGGCGGCGACCGCGGCGACCGTGCTGGGCGCGGCGCTCGTGACGAGTTGCTCGAAGGTCCCCGACAACGAGCAGGGCGGCACCCTGCAACGCATCCAGGACGCCGGCACCGTGAAGGTCGGCATCGCCGGCGAGGTGCCGTACGGCTACACCGAGGGCGGTGAGGTCACCGGCGAGGCACCCGAAGTCGCCAAAGCGGTGTTCTCCGCGATGGGTATCGACAACGTCGACGCCACCCAGGTCGAGTTCAGCCAGCTCATCCCGGCGTTGAACGCCGGTCAGTACGACATGGTGGCCGCCGGCATGGCGATCCTGCCGCAGCGCTGCGAGAACGCCCAGTTCTCCGCGGTGGACTACGTGACCCCCACTGCCCTGCTGGTACCCGCCGGCAACCCCCAACAGGTCACGAACTTCGAGGACGTCCTGGCCAAGGGCGTGCCGCTGGCGGTTCTGTCGGGAACCGTCGAGGAGTCGGTGGCGCAGTCGATGGGCATCCCGGACAACCTCATCCAGCCGTATCAGGGCCAGCCGGAGATGCTGCAGGCGCTCCTCGACGGCCGCGCCTACGCCGGAGCGCTGACCGACATCTCGCTGCGGCGCATGGTCGCCGACAACCCGGGCGTGCCCCTCGAGGTCACCGAGGGTTTCGTCCCGGTGATCGACGGTGAGGAACAGATCCAGGCCGGCGGCTTCGTGTTCCGCAAGGGCGACGACGCACTGGTCGACGAATTCAACACCCACCTCAACGAATTGCACGGCTCAGGCGAGTGGCTGAGCATCGTCGAGCCGTTCGGCTTCACCGAGGACAACGTGCCGCCCGAGGATGTGAGCACCGAGCAGCTCTGCGCCGCCGGCTGAGCCGGTGTTCGACAACGTCGGACTGTTCGTCGAGACCATCTCCGCGGGTCTGCTGCTGACCGTGGAGGCCACCGTCGGCGGCATCGTCATCGCGACCGTGTTGTCCTTCGCGTTCGGGTTGGCGATGTTGTCGCGGTGGCGTGCGGTGCGGGCGCTGGCCCGCGTCTATGTCGAGATCTGGCGCGGCACCTCCGAAGTCGTGCAGCTGATGTGGATCTACTTCGTGCTCCCGGTTCTGGTGGGATACCAGATCGTGCCGCTGGCGGCCGGTATCGCCGTGCTGGGTCTGAATTTCGGCGCCTACGGTGCTGAGATCGTGCGCGGGGCGGTGCAGTCGGTGCCTCGCGCCCAGTACGAGGGCGCCGTTGCGCTGTCGCTGACGCCGCGGCAGCGGATGCTGCGGGTGATCCTGCCGCAGGCACTGGTGGAGATGGTCCCGCCCTTCAACAACCTGTTCATCCAGCTGCTCAAGGGCAGTTCACTGCTGACCATCATCACGGTCCACGAGATGACCTATCAGGCAAGGGAAGTCCTGGTCGACCGGTTCATCTCCCAGGCCGCGACCATCTGGACGATCGTGTTGTTGTTCTACCTCGCGCTGGCGGTGGTGATCACCGCCGGGATGCGGCTGTTGGAGCGGTGGGCGGCCGCCCTGGTCGGTCGCCCGGCGGCACCGCGCCGCAGCGTGCGTGCGTTGTTCCGACGCGACCGGGTGGAGCAACGGTGATCTGGGACTGGCAGTACGCCTGGGAAGTCCTTCCCGACATCGTCGTTGACGGATTGCGGATCACGCTGCTGGCGACCGTGCTGGGCTCGGCGCTGGCCTACACGCTGGGTCTGCTGCTGACGTTGTTGCGTCGTTCACCGATACGCATCGTCAGCTCGACCACCTGGGCGTTCATCGAACTGGTCCGCAGCACACCACTGTTGGTACAGATCTTCTTCTTCTTTTTCGTGCTACCCGATTTCGGGGTGCGCTTCGATCCGTTGACCACCGGGGTCATCGCGCTCGGCGTGCACTACGCGACCTACTGCGCCGAGGTGTACCGGGCCGGCATCGAGGCGGTGCCGGTGGGCCAGTGGGAGGCCGC